>Ga0114980_10001811_pt1 | contig 15233 bp, 13 predicted proteins | sample S_140806_EF_Meta_FD_87018 | JGI IMG/M metagenome (GOLD analysis project Ga0114980, IMG submission 87018) | Freshwater microbial communities from Lake Simoncouche, Canada to study carbon cycling - S_140806_EF_MetaG | ecosystem: Environmental > Aquatic > Freshwater > Lake | place: Lake...
ATTGTTGACTCCAGTCTGGTCGCCCCAGTAGATCTCCGCTCCCTCGGCTTTGGCTGCTGCCGCGATCTGGGGATACTCCTGCTCCAGCCATGCCTTCACCTTTTTGGGGTTCTGCTCATAGGCGTTCTTGATGGGCTTTTGCGGTGTGAAGCCCCAGCGCTTGAGATACAGGCCCATCGTGCGCACTGGCAGCTTGAGGCCAAACTGCTGCTCCAGCAGTTCGGCCATCGCCTTGCGTGTCCATAGGGCGAAGGAGAGCTTCAACTGCTCGGGCAGCTTGTCGACGATGAGCCCTCGAACTTGCTTCTCCTGCGCAGCAGTGAGCTTGCGTCCTTCTCCATGCTGACGCCCACGCTCATCGCGTAGCAGCGCCTCGGTGCCGTGGTCTCTTTGGTGCTGCTTCCATTGCCTCACCGTGCGTTCATGCACCCCCACAGCTTCGGCAATCTCACGTTCATGCCATCTCTTGCCGAGCAGAAGCATCGCCCGGCGACGCGCCCCCACTTGTTGTTTTTTGCTTAGTTTGCGTCCGTCTTCCTTCATGCGGACACATCCATAACACCGCCCCAAATGTTGGGCTATCTATTTACCGGATTAATAACAAGCCGCCTGAACATCACTGGCACTTGGCCATCTTTGAGGGAAGCACTATATCAGACTCAGAGGGAATGAGCCTTCCTGAATTCAGTTGCGTATTTTTTATTATATTCTGCTTTAGGTGCAGTTGATGATGGAAGGCACGCATAATATGCATGCTCAGTCTTTCCTACGGAATCAATGTTGCCATCACTAGCTAATTTCAACTCAGTGATCGCAAAGCATTCCACATGTGTAAATCCTACTGCAAATTGAATTTTTGAAGCTTCGAAGGATAAGGAAGCGCGTTTGTAGTCAGCGAGTTCGATTTTAAAGGTTTGAACACCCGAAGAAATAGCAATGCCTACAATAGCACCAAAGTGTGGGGGCTGCGTCAAAAGTTTGAATGCATTGGCAATGTGTATTTGAGCAACAATATCTTCTGTCTTGAATGAATCTATTTTCTTACCTTCGCAGGTAACCTTTACTTTAGTCTTGGAATCAAGCAATGAGCCGCTGAAATGACAAATGTCATCACGCTCAAACCACTCCGGTTCGCGCCCAGGAGTCATCCATTCTTTGCAAAGTGCAGAGAGGTAAGAATCACCTCGTTCTCCATTAGGAATAGCAACTTTAGTTGCGGCAACTTCAACAATATCTTGGCTGATTTCTATGATGTATTGTTTCATTTTGGTGGCAAGGATTCTTTAAATTCAAGAAAGGCAATTTTTTAAGGCGTGACGAAGCGAATGCGCACAAGCCAACTGAATACACGAGCTCATTTCGCCCTGTTCTATTTGGCCATCTCTCGCCCTTTCTCGTATCCAAGCCGATAAAAATACTGCTTCGTATCCTTAACTCCAGCAGGAACAGCTGCGGGGTAAGGAGGAATAGGCGGAATGTGACTCGGTTTAATCGATTGATAACCGTCAATGATACCCTTTTTCCATGCTTCACTGTTACTCATAGTGTTGTTATACTTGTTTAATGTTATTCAGAGACGGAGCCCCTTTCTGACCTGGACGCGATCTTTTTCCTTTTCGGCTGCGCTGAGTTCAGCCCACGGAGTAAGAGACGGGTGTAAACGACGCTTTTTGTCTTGCTCAGGCAGTTCGGCGTGGCGCCAGCCGTCCATGGCTTTCTCCCCCATCCAGCGCTGGTGTTCGCAAATCGAGAGGTGTTCGAGCCTGGATGGTTGATCCGAATCGGAGGTTCGGCTCCAAATCTCCCTCTTAATCTCACGATGCAGCACCGCCCAGCGATTGGATTCCTTCAAATTCTCCGGCAGCTCATTCCAGCCCGTTGCCTTGATCCGCTCGTCTTGAGATAGTCCAGCCAAGTAGGCTTCGTGGTTCTCCCTGGCTTTCGACTCCAGGGAAAGATCGCCAAATTCAGGGGAATGAAGTCCGAGCTCGAAAATGGACGACACCCGAAGACATTTATCCTCCACCAAACGGACCTTCAGTGATTCAGAGACAACGGCTTCAACCCGGGCCACCTGAAAGAGCGAGGAGCGTAGCAGACTTTCGCTAAGCTGCAGCGTTTGTGATTCGCTGGCCAGTTTGACCAAAGCCATGTCGAATTGCAGGTCCGCGAGTTGTGGGCAGACCGGGGCCAGCTGAGCATCTCTGTGCACAAAGTGAATCTTGGCCACCAGACTCGCTGCGGGATTCAGCAGGTCAAAAGCGTCCTTTTCCTGCGGATCATCAACCACCACCCAATATTCCGGCAGTGCTTCACCTGAGACTTGAATGAATGGGATGGCTGCCCGGATGAATTCCTGAGCGAAATCTTTTTCCGCGACCACGAGCATGCGTGGCCCGCGATTCAAGACTTCGAGTGATGACGACAGTTCACGGGCCATCCGGTTCACCAACTGCCTGAGTGCTGCCGCTTCAAAGCTGACAATCCGCGTCGTTGATGCTTGGGGTTGCACGATCAAACTCCATCTCTGGTTGAGTAGTTCGCGTGTTTGGCGGGACTCCAGACAGACAACCATCTGCTTCTGATTTCCTCCGATCAATCTGCCTGCTAGCGAATCCACAGCTTCGGCGGCGGCAATGCTGGCGTCATCTCCTTCTGGCGAGCACACCACCACCCGTGTCGCCCTTTCCACGCCGGCGGCCTTGAGCGCCTGTTGATCCAGGCAAGATCCAGTCACAATCAGCGCCCCCGCCTGCTCCAACTCCCCTCTTCTCGGATGATGCTCATCTTCATCGACGATGCTAATGGAGCGCCCCCCCCTTGCCTCGCGAAGCGCCAAGTCAGCATTGTAACCGCCCAGCCCCACAAAAACTTGATGGCCTGAGACTTTTCGGAACCGCCACTGACGGATCTGCCTGCGAAACAGCATCAAGCCGGATTGGATCAGGGCCACTGCAAGCACCGCTTTGATGCCCCACTTGCCCACCAGGAGCAGCCAATGCTCTTCGAACTTATGATCCACGACGATCACATCGTGGCCGCTGACCATCTCAAGGGTGTTTTCCGCGATTTCACTTAGCGTTGAGTGACCGGAGGCATCTTCGAGCGTCTTTTTCCAACCGGCCGCACCGAGACCTAGGAAGAAGAGGAACAGCCCAGCAATGAGCGGCCAAAATTTCTTGGAGATGTCAAAAGGAGGTTGGAGCATAAATTCGTTGTTTAAAACTTTAGCATGGCCATCTCCATCTGTGAATCGTGGATGCCACGCGTGATGGCACCTAGCCACTCACCAAAGCTGCCGATTTCCTTGTCGCTACTCGCTCGCCTTCCATTTGCCCACTTTGGCAGTGGAATTTTGAAACGCTTCTTCCTGGCGTTGTATTCCCGCTTGCCGGCCTTAGGTTTGTGAATGGTGTTGACAGAAGCGCAGTGAGGGGAAGAAGCCGTGTTCATAAAATTTGGAAAAAACATAATTTTTTTGACAGTGCTTCTAATCAGAAGATTTTAATATCAGCGTCTTCTCTCCATTTGCCAAAGAGAGCGCATTCCATCTCGGACATGCTCCAGCCGTAAGCATCCGCCCATCCTCTGATGGCACTAAGGTATCGAAGATAAGCGTTGAAAGAATGGCCGTTGATTGACTTCAGCTTAGCGGAGTCCAGGACATTTTGAAATTGAGGCCACAACCATTTTCTGCACATGGCATTATCCACGGGAACGGGGCAACTGTCGTTGTATCCATGCTTCCGGTAGATAAAGTGAAGGGCTTTTGAGGTAATCACAGATGACCACTTGAGATCTCGTGTCAGCAATTCCCAATGCACCTGAAGCGAGCCAGGTGAATCCTTCGATAACGATAAATCGATCCGTTCTATCGCTCTTTCTATTGCCTTGATTCGCGAAGCCTCAGGAGCACTTGTCCATTTTACCTGAAAAATCATCTTGAAGGGTGAACCTAAAGGTCCAGGAATCATTCCGCCCCAGACACCCACCCTGACGACAAACCCAATGTAGTCCGACTCTCGCATTGAACGTAAAATTGAGACGGGTGAAGAATCAAAACGGTTACTTTTAAGGTTGGTAAGAATCTTCTGTATCCCCGGATGGCAGTCACAAACGCAGCCAGCATACTGAATTTTTTTGGACAGTCTTTGGGGCGGATTTGCCCGAGCCAGATGAGAGACTTCGGAATCAAACGACAAAGATGTGCGCTTCATAGCTGTTGTATAAAATCTTTGATTGCTGAGAAGTCCTCATCAGCTAGAGATTGACTCTTGTTTTTCGGGTGCAGCTTGAGGTGTTTTGCAACGAGGCTTTTAGCTTCCGCTGTGTTTCCAGAAAGGCACTCGCATCGTGCTAAATCATAGCGCAATGTGTTAGAACAAAAAATGGACCTTGAATACCATTTACGAATAAATTTTGTGGCTGTTTTATATCTCATCTCGTTGAGATATAAAAAGCCTAGGTTTTTAACTGCTCGAAGCGTTTCATTGTGATCCACACCTAACACTCTTTCAAAACCATCTAAAGCTTGCGAGAGTGCCTCTCTAGCTGCATTTTCCCTGCTTAAATCCATCAGCAGGACTCCGAGGCCGTGCAAGGCTATCAAAGTATCAGGGTGTTGCTGTCCCAAGGTTTTTTTAAAACCCTTTAGAGCTTGGCGATATAGCGCTTCTGAAGCCCCGTATTCGCACTTTTTCTTTTTTAAAAGCGCTAAATTTGCTACCAACATTAGAGTTGTGGGATGGCACTCTCCAAGCGCTTCGTTATATCCTACAAGCGCCCGTTTAAACATAGATTCAGCCTGCATGTAGTCTCCCTTAGCAATCAAAAGAAGCCCAAGATTGTTCATACTGCTAAGAGTGTCAGGGTGCACCGCTCCCAAGGTTTTTTCTTTGCCCGCCAGTGCCCGGCGATACAGCGCCTCAGCGCCCTCATAATCGCCCTTGGTTTTCAGCAGAAGCCCTAGATTGTTCACACTACCCAGCGTGCGGGGATGTTCCGCCCCCAAGGCTTTATCTTGTCCATTCAGTGCCCGACGAAGAAGCGCCTCAGCGCCCTCGTAGTCGCCCTTGGTTTGCAGCAGGTGTCCAAGATTGTTCACACTACCCAGCGTGTCGGGATGCTCCGCCCCCAAGGCTTTCTCTCTGCCCGCCAGTGCCCGGCGATACAGCGCCTCAGCGCCCTCGTAGTCGACCTTGGTTTGCAGCAGGTGCCCAAGATTGTTCACACTACCCAGCGTGCTGGAATGCTCCGAGCCGAGAGCTTTCTCATAGCCCTTGAGCGCTCGGTGCAGCAGAACCTCCGCGGCTTCGTAGTCGCCTTTGGTTAGGAGTAGATTGCCAATATTATTCAGACTGCTCAGCGTGTCAGGGTGTTCCGAGCCCAGTGTTTTTTCGCGGCAATCAAGCGCCCGGCGGTAAAGCACCTCTGCCCCCTCGTAGTCGCCTTTGGCACTGAGCAAATTCGCGAGATTGCTCACGCTGGACAGCGTATCGGGATGATCCGCGCCAAGCACCTTTTCCCGCTCCTCCAGTGCCCGGCGGTAAAGCGCCTCTGCCCCCTCATAGTCGCCTTTATCACAGAGCAGTGATCCGAGGTTGTTCAAGATTTTCAGGGTGCTTGGATGCTGCGGGCCAAGAATTCTCTCTCGCAACTCCAGTGCGCGGCGAAAAAGCACATTCGCGCCATTGTAATTCCCTCTGTATAAAAAAAGGATCCCGAGGTTGTTTATGGTGCTCACCGTGTCGGGATGATCCCCTCCCAAAACCCTTTCTTTACTCTCCATTGATTGACGCAACAGCAGTTCTGCAAGCCGTCCGTATAATCCAGCAGTCATTAAGAATCTTCCAAGAGCAGAGCCTAAATCCGCAGTCGCATTACCAACTACTTGTGTCCATTTATTCCAAGCTTGCCCATACTCTTCCTCAATGTGCTTGCCGGTCCACAACCAGTAGCTCAGCAACTCATACTTATTCTTGGTGTAGCATTTCTCGAAAATTACTCGCTCCAACAGGCAGAGCGTGAGCGCCTCCTTCTCCTCCGCCTGCCTCCACTGCCACGGCAGCTCCGCTGCCGCGCGCTCATCCACCTCCCGCTCCCCAAACCACTCCGCAAGCCGGCGGTGTAGTTTGAGTTTCCTTTTGCAGGTCAGCCCATACCGGTCCTCCACCGCCTTGCGCAGGTAGTCGTGACCAAAAGTGATCTTGCCGCTGCTCTCGTAGAGCGATTCATCCAGCGCGTTCTGCATCGCCGCCCATTTGGCTGGGACCAGCTTCGCAATCGATAGCAGTTCGTCCTGATACAACCCCGCACGGCTCGCCCAGATAGCTTCCATCGCCTGCTGCACGGCATTCTTCCCCAGGTCTTTCTCGATGCGTGCCAGCACATGCTCGAAAACGTCGCCCACTGTGGGCGCTTCACCCTTCGCCTTGCTCGGTGGCGGTGACAACAGCGTGCGCATTCGCTGCTCGAGTTCCTCATGCACACCGAATACTCGCAGTTCCTCCAGCACTGTAAGCAGGAACAGTGGATTGCCACTCAGCGGGTGACCTTGCAATGTCTTCATCTGCTTCGCCGTCAGTGCCTTACGGTAGCGTCCGAGGTATTCGCTAATGAAGTTTTTCTGCTCGACCTTGGTGAAGGGTTTCACCATCAGTTCCTGCCACTCCAAACGCCCCTTGGCGGCTTCCAAGATCTCACCATGCAGGCAGGAAGCCACCAGTTTCACCTTGGGCGGCAAGAACGCCGGGAACCAACGCAGGTGTTTGCGGTCGGATACCTTGTCCAGTCCATCGAGCACGATGAGCAATTCCTTCTTGCTACGCTGTGCCCACGCGCTGGCCAGAGCCAACCATTGCGGCAACTGCTCCAACTGCTTGTCCGGATCGCTCTCCGGCTTGAACTTATCGCCCGTGAGCCGCGAGATCTCTCGCATCAGACGCACCGTCATCCGCACCGGATCCGCCGCATCCGAGCCACTGCCTAAGTGATGCACGATCACCGCGGTCTTCGAATGCTTGGGGCTCCAGCGCTTCACCCAGTTGGCCAGCAGCGCGCTCTTGCCCCCACCGGACTGCCCGGTGATCAACATCGGACGGAACGGCTTGGCCTTCATGGCCTCGTCCAGAGTGGCAAAGTAGGACTCGCCTCCCAAATACAACCGGCAGCGTGTGGCCGCGTAAGCCTCGTGCGTCATCCGCTCCCGCGTCAGCGCATCGGGCACTTCGCTTTCGGGGTAAGCTTCATCAATGAGTTTCCACAGATCCTCTTTGACCCGCTCCGCCAACGCTTCGGGACTCGGGTAGTTCTCCAGCACGGGGAACCCGCTCTGGCGAATGCGGTTCTTGAGCGCTTCGAGTCTCGCCTTTTCCTCACTGCCCTCGCTCAGGTAAGGCCCGCCCTTCTTCTTCGACCACTTCGAGTCGCGGAAGTAAAAGAACGCGCGCCCTGCCATCTTCGGGTTGTTGAGAACGCCGTGGAGAATCTCCAGTTCCGTCACGCTCTTGCCGCCTCGGTGCTCGTCCAACCAAGGCTGTTCTTGAACGATGGCCGGGTCAAACTGTTCAGGAGCCGGCACCCATCCATAGCGTTCGCCGATGAAGCCCATGAACCACGGACGTGAGCGGTCCACCTCTGCCAGGCAAATCGGCAGCACCTTACCCTGCTGGGCTTCCTTTTCGGTGATGCCCCAGCGCAAGTCCACGTCCACCAGCTCCACCTGGCGTTCTCGGCACTTGCGGCGCAGCTCTGGGAAGACCTTGCGCACGAGCAAATCGCGCTCCTCGGCGAAGTCGCGGAAGGTGCTGCTCAAGAAGACGCGGATGGTGCGGGATTGAGAAGGACTCATGAAGACTCAATTTAGGGTGGTATTTGTGGAGGTGTCCTAGGCTCCCTCATATCGAATCGATTTGGCCAACCCGTCCAGGCCGGGGAAAACCGTTGCCGGGGTGATGTCTAGACGGCGAAGGCTCGCCTTAAAATCTACGGCTAGATTGGGGGAGATCTCAAACCGCTGCAGCGTCTTTGATTCATAGACGCTTTGGGGATCGGGATGGAGGATCATCATGGTGGCCTGTGCCGCCATCCGGTCGGTTGTCTGGGCGGGTTGAAATTTGGCGACTTTCTTGACTGAAAACGGGTCTTTGACTGCATCAATGTCGATAGAGGTCGTGAATTTCTCGGCATAGACGGCTGCCGTTTTCCCCGACCGATCCCACACTGCAAAATAGAGCGCGATCAGAGGATTCCGGGTCCAATCCAACAAGCGCACCGGCAACCCATGATGGCGGGCCAGCACCATCCATTCCCATTCGGTTGGGTTTCCGCCTACGTGGCGTGCCCCCTCCAAACGAAAGCGTTTCAGCCAATGCTTTTCCTCCTTGGTGATGTCGGCCTGTGTGGCATTGGCGAATTTTGCGAGACGTCCGATGCTTGGAACCAGCTTGTGCGCGGCTGCATCTGGCACACCGCGGAAAAGGTGTCCGTTGAAGGCAGTTGAGCACACCTGCTCCAGATAGTCGGCAAAGGATTTGATGAGGGTGATTTTCATGAAGAATGGAACGCTAAGAAGATGTGTGATCTGGCGACGCTCAAGCGGACAAACGCAAAGGAATAGATGCAAACAGGGACACGACCGCAGAGATCCATCGTCTGAGCCCGGTCAGGAAAGCAAATCGCAGAACATGCCCCTGTTGTGTCGGCTTTGTTCTTGTTCGTGGGCACATGGGAGTATTTTTCGATTTAAAACGCCCATGATACCGAATTTCATATTGCGGCGGGATCGCCCCCCTGCCGCTCCCTTAAAACAAATCAACAACGACATCCTCTTGGATGACCGGAAGAATGTGGCGTATCATTTCCAACCGGCTGTTCCACTGCTTATGACGGTGTCCAAGCCAAAGGTGGCTCAGCCGGCCGCCGGACTTTCTGAGCCATGCAGAGACCTGCTGGTTGGACAGGTGTCCGTGCAGGCTTGCCACTCGTTGCGCTTCTCCTGAAGGCTCAGAAGGCAGCAGTTCCTCATCAAAATACGGGGAGAGAAAGGCATAATCGCTCTCACGCAACGCCTCTCTCAACTGCCTGGTGACGCTGCCGAAATCCAGCGCCAAAAGAAATGTGCCTGAATCGGCCCGAATCTGAAAGGCCATCGGCGCGATCGCATCATGCGACACAGGAATCGCCCGCACAGATACCGATCCGATCATGAACTGCCCAGAAGGAGGAATGGGCGAAAAATGTTTTTTTAGGCTTGGGGGCAGTTTTAATGCCTCCCATATGCCAGAGTCGCACCAGATCCTTGTCTCCAAAGGAGCGAGTTCTTGCAACCACCAAGACAGGCCATGCACGTGATCTAGGTGTTCATGTGTCAGCAACACATCATTGAATTCTTTGGCTTTCAGACCAGATCGCCTCTCAAAATCAACCCATTCAGATTGGGTGAAACCGGCGTCAACAAGGAGCCTGCTATCGTCTGCGACAACAGCACCCGAGAAGCCGGTCATGGAACATGCAACTTTATGAAAATGCATGGAACCAAATGCCACTGAGAATTCCAAAAGCAAATCGAGACATCTGACTCATGCGGGAGCCGGGATCGTTTGCTGAGTTATTCTGGCTTGAGAAAGTTCGAAGACACAAAACCGCTCACGCCACCGAAGCGCACAGGCATCCAAATAATGTCATCCTTTGCATCATGAATCGTCGGCCCAACCTGCATGATGCCCCTTGAGCCGGATCTAATCCTGCCAACAACCTGGTTTTGAAGACCTGGACCTGAGCGTATGTTTAGGTATCCATCCGTGGTTTTTTGCGCCACAAACTTATTCTGCTCTGTCAAAGCCGGGTCAGGAACATTCTTTGATGGAACAGGGGCATTCAGAAGCAATCGATCCTCTGGAACAAGAAGGTGAATAGGTTGCGCGAATGCAGTTCCATCCTCGCACTCCAAGATCACATTGTTGCTGTTCACCGAAAGCATCCGCGCCTTGACGGATTTCCCGTTCAGAACTCTCCAGATACGAAAGCTCTTATCAGGGGCGGGATCAACAATGCCAGCCTTCGGGATAACCGCCGAATTGGTGGAATTGGGCGGCTTCTTTTGCGAAGGAACAATTGGGGTGACCGACTGCGTGGATGCTGGAACTGATGCAACACCGACCTGTGAAGTCGGACTTTTCATGTTTGTCGCACCTTGCCGATAAACCCCTGAAGCAATGGCTCGTTGTCGTTCTGCTGTGTTAAGAACGGACATCGACTGCTGAATCAAAGTCTGCATATCACTCGCAGCGAGCCCACCGCCATCCATTTGATTGAAAGTCTGAAGAGCAACCCCACGCTCGACCTCTTCCTCAATCCGGTTAATTTGTGCTTTCAGCCCCTGAATAGAGGCCGTGTAATCCGCAATTTTTTGCTCGACCATCATCTTGGAGCCTTCTTGAGCAAAACTGCGTCGGATTTTTTTGAGTTCCGAAATGTTTGCTTCCTGCACATTGTGTTCATTGCGCAACTGGGCAAGAATGACGTCAAGTTTAGGATTTTGCGCCAGGAATGCAGCCTTGGCATTCACCACATCTTTACTAGGTCCAAAAATGCTGGTGTAGATGCGTTCGCAACCCGTTAGCAAAAAAGCTTGGGTTGCCGCTAAGGCCAGCGTCACAATAAAAGAAGCTAGTGGGCGTCTGATCATGCAGGGTCTCATCGCGGTTCGAGCAATGACTGCCAAATGTGGTTAAGGGCATCGATTTCGCCACCAATGTCCATGAGCACTTCAGATTTTTTCAACCCCTCTTCATTGCTCGAAAAAACAAACTCTTTCAGTTTAGAGGCGCGCTCTAATGCTGAGCGTTCAACCGAAAAAAGACCGCTCCAATCCATATTCACGGCGATGCTTTCAGCGATGTGCATATGACGAATAAAGTCAGCTGCAAGACCGGGATTGGGGCTCTTGGAGCTTATGGCAAAACCATCAACTGATATCACCCCACCCTCCACCGGCACATGAAACCTGAACTTCGGGTTTGTTCTGGATGCGTGCCATGCATCGGCGCTAAATCCGTGCGCCATTTGAATCTCGCCAGCTTCCAAGCCAATCGTGTATTGGGAGTTGGCCGTGAAGAGGCAGGATTTAACCCAGTTTGTAACCACATCATGGGCGCGATCAATTTCCGGCCTGGCCACCGTGTTTACGGACGCTTTCAAATATTTTAGAGCCGCGCCAAAAACCTCACGCACATCCTCAAGAAGTGAGAATTTTTTAGCCAATGCCGGTTGGTTGAAAACGTCCCAAGACAAGTGCGCGGCAGGACTGATGCTGCCAAGGCTTAAAATACCGGACATCGACCATGTGTAGGGCACAAAAGCCGATGGCATCGTGTCTGCACCCTTTAAGCCTGGCACATGAAAAATGTGCGGGCTGGCAACATCTGATATTTCATTGATCAGTCCAGACTTCGCCAAGACAGGAATGAAATAAGAAGAGGGTGTGACGACATCAACGCCACCTCCGTTGGAATCCAGTTGCGTAAAAAGCTCTTCGTTGGTCTCAAAATTTACGATGGCGACGCTGCACGCATATTTTTTCTCAAATGAACTTATGGCTTCGGTCGAGAAAAAATTTGGCCAAGACCATACTCGAAGAATTCTGGCAGAGGCCTGTGTTTGTACACGACCGCATGAGCCTAATGCGGCCATAGCGCCACCAAAACAGCTTCGAAGAAATTGTCTCCTGGGGTTCAAAGCTTGAATTTCTCCTCGAGTGAAGTGACTTCGAAAAGGCTCTTTGCACGGTCAGCTTGTTTGGTAAGGCTTGATTTCAACTCGCTAATGCGATCAAGCCTGTCCTTGAGGCTATTGTTTGGAGCTGAGGGGTTCAGGATGCCCGTCGAAGCATTGTGAACGGCAACCTCGTCCTGAATCAACTCAACCTCAACTTTCAGCTTTTCGTAGGTCACCGCATATTCCTCCAACGCTTTTAAGGCCGCAAGTTCCCTCTCGTCCACAAGCTTGATAAGGTTTTTTCGGGAATCAGCTTTTTGAGTGTACAGCTTGGCAATGTCCTCCTTGCCTGCCTGCTTTGCTTCATTTGCCTTTTGCTCGGTTTCCTGAAGATCCCTCTCGAAGCCAGCTTTGAGGGTTTTGATTCTTACCAGCCGCTCCTTGAGCTCAGCATATTGCTTTCTCGCCAATTCAATAATGACAGCGGCCTCACCTGCGCGCTGAACCATTTTTTGCTCTTCTTGTTTCTGAATCGCTGTCAAAGCAGCTTGGCCAACCTCTGACACTTTTCCATTTTGCGCCTCTTTAATAAGCTTCTCTCGATGTATCTGGGCAGCTTCCTCATCAGCACTTTGTTGCTTTGCCCATGGCCACTTGATGGGGTCACCACAGCTGGAAAGCATTAGAACAGGCAAAATTAAAGAGACGAGCGCAGTTTTTCGAGCAGCAATCATAGATGAAGATTGCATCATTTGATAGGGTTAAAAAATCAAGTGATTTTGAACTCTCCCTTCTCCTCTCGTGCTCCGCCTTCGTCTTTATGGCCTTCTTGATCTCCGCCTCAATCATCGCCTGCGTCACCCGCCACCGCTCCGATTCGCATCGGTGTTCCCAGCATAGTCTCGGCAATCCGCACTTCCGGCTCACCGCAGGCAGGCTGAGAAATTCACATTCACTCAAGGGCGTAGGCCGAAACCGTTGCTCCATGCCCTGCGGCCGATTCTCTGCCACGGATGGGGCGTGATGGTCGCAGGTGGCTCGCTCTTGGCTTTATACGCTTGGTTTTGTTGCTGGTGCTTCTGCATGATAGCACCGGAGGAGATGAAGGTTGGTTGCGATGCACTCCAAAACATCTGCCTTTACTTCGTTCTACGTTCTTTCCGCCCATCAAATCCTTGTACTTCAAGGAAGTGGAGGCGAGGGGAGTTGAACCCCTGTCCGAACCGCCGTTATCCGCAGCATCTCCATGCTCAGTCTCATGTTTAGTCTCGGCGGGAGGCGGCTTGAGACGGCCTACTCTTCACCCAGCGTCCTGTTGGATCTCGTTCGTCACCCGGTCGCCCGGTGATCAAACCAGCCTGGTAGTGGCATCGGGCAGGCTACCAGACATTGCCTGCACGATGTCGCGGGGCTTAAGCCGCGAGAGCGAGCTCGTTAGAGTTCACATTTATGTTTTTGATCCGCGATTTTAACGAGGCCAACGAATCATCCTCGGCATGCAGCTCCGAACTCAGACGACCCGTCGAAACCAGTACGCCCCCGTTTTGGAGAGGAAGGAGAGTAGAGCCTGCGAGCGGAAGGTCAAGCCATGCCTGAGCCAGGAATGGGGCATGGCCGCGTGTGGAATAGCTGACGAGGCACGCCCGGCGGGCAAACGGACGTTTACCGCTACGAATGCCCCATCAGCCGGTCCGCTCTCAAATCACTGGCCCGGCGACATCCTTCCACTGCTCGTGGAACTGCTTGTAGATGATGGGGCTGATTTCGCTGGGCTTGATCTCGCTGCGGCCGCCCCAGAAGACGTTGGTGTAGAGCAGGGGGATGTTGATGTCGGCGAGGTGCTTGTCGATGGCGGCCTTGTGAGTGAGGACGGTGTCTTTGTCGGTGCCGTGGATAACGCCCATGATGTTCACATTGGCAAAGCGCTCGCCGCCTTCACGCCAGTAGCAGTGAGTCATGATGGGATGACGGCCCACCTCGCTGCCGGCGCGTTCTTCCATGCCCTGGGGCACACGCCAGTGGAAGAGGGCATTGAAGCGGGTGACGCGTTGTCCGCTGGCGCTGGGCTTCACATGCTCCAGGAAGGTCGAGAAGCGGCCGATGACGCCTTTCTTGTCGAGCTGCTTTGCCACTTCACAGAAGCGTTCGAGGCTCACGCCGGCATCTTTGGCACGGCCTGCCCATGGCTCAGGGCCGATCTCTTCGGGCTTGAGGTCGCCTTTGAGGTTGAGGAGCACATTCCACTCTTCCGCGTCGAGATCGGCGATGTTGGTGGTCATCATCTTCGCGGGTTCATCGGCCTTTTCGCCGGGTTCCATGGTCTTGCGACGCACATGGCCCACGCCGAGGGCAAAAATGCCGTGTGCCTGCATGGTGTAGTAGTCTTCGGCACCGATGAGACGCTTCAGAAGATCGCAGTGCTCGTTGATATTTCTGTCCTGCGGCACTTTCAGCGTGGTCCAGAGGCGAAAGTCACTGCCGCTAACCTCACGGTCCGTGCTGCGAAGAACGACGTGACCGCTGAAGGGATCTTGTTTGAAGAGGAACTCGAAAGCGGCGTCGAGCTTTTCGGTCGGCACTTTCCAGGCGATGAGGGCACCTTCGGCGAGTTTGTTCGCCAGCAGCGTCTGGCGCACGCGGCGGATCACGCCGGCGGCCAGCATGGCGCGGATGCGCTCCACCACGGTGTCAAAGGGCACGCCGCTTTGCTCGGCGATGAACTGAAAGGGATGCTGGTGGAATCCCTTCACGCAATCCTCGCTCACGGAGAGGATCTGGGTGTTTACAGGATCGGTATGTTCGGTGGGGAGGGCGGCGTCGGGCATGGTCGGAGGAGCAAAATCGAGCGGCCACCCATAGCGGTGCCCCTCATGAACACAAGGCCCGGTGCTGTGCGGGAATGGTGGAAGGTTGGGTGGCGGAAGCTTCAACGTTACGCTCACGCCTTCTGCGGCACCGCCACCAGGTGTTCGGCGGCTTTGGCAGCTTCGGCGAGGATCTCGGGATTGAGGTTCTTCTGCTCGAATTCGCGGCACCAGCCTTTGATTTCGAGTTCGTTGAAGATTTTGCCGATGACGCGGCGCAGCAGGCCTTTGAGATTGGGAATCTCGACTTCCTGCAAACTGCGGATGGCGGCCTCTTTGTAGCCTTCGAGCAACGTGGTGGCTTTTTCATAGGCACCGCTGTCGTGGGACCAATCGCGGATGAGGGCATTGGTGGGCTTTTCGCAGGGCTGGCCGTTCCAAAGGGCTTCCATGGTGTCTTTGACGCTGCCTTGGCTCTTCTCGCGGAGGAGGGAGAGGATGATGCTGGGGCGCATGCTCCATTCGTTGGCGGCGGCGCTGTCCTCGCCGAGGTCATCAATGTCATCGCGGATCTGGTAGGCGATGCCGAGGTTCTCGCTGTAGGTGTGGAGAACGTCGGCACATTCATCGAGGCGGCCGGCGAGCGCGGCACCGACCTTGAGGGCGACTTCAAAGGCGGGCGCAGTTTTGCTGCGGAAGATTTCGAGTACCTGC
>Ga0114980_10001812_pt1 | contig 15233 bp, 20 predicted proteins | sample S_140806_EF_Meta_FD_87018 | JGI IMG/M metagenome (GOLD analysis project Ga0114980, IMG submission 87018) | Freshwater microbial communities from Lake Simoncouche, Canada to study carbon cycling - S_140806_EF_MetaG | ecosystem: Environmental > Aquatic > Freshwater > Lake | place: Lake...
GGCAGTTGAGCGCTGTATAAAAAATCGTTTATTGCTTTCTCGCGGTTTTGTTTTGCGTTGGCTAATTTTTTGTTTCGGTATGTTGCACCGCGCGCAGAGTTGCATGGCTTGCATGCTGCAACGTATCCGTCTTCTATTGTTCCGCCTTTGTCTGACTCGATTAAGTGATCAAGTTCTGTTGCTGTGTTCTTCTTGCACCAATGGCAGATCGGTGAGTCGCGCAGTAGTTCTGCACGTGCCTGCTTGTAGATCGTGGTGTCGTGTTCGGTTAGTTTGCGTGTCATCTCACGCGCCTTCGGCTTGTGCTAGCGCGGCGTAAACGCCTTGCTCTTGATGTTTGTCGGTTGTGTTTGTTGTCGGGTTCATGTCTGTGCTTTCTTTGTTTGTTAACTGTATGTCATCTGCAGGTCAATAGATGTGTGAATGCTCCACCCTCTGGATTGCCCATCCCAGAACCCTTTGCATTACACCAGTCTGTTTACTGATCGCCCAGTCGCATTGCCCAAACCATTTCGTCTTGCATGATTCGAGGCGCGACCGTCTACCCTCGTTACCGAGTGTTACCAACTGCCGTGCGAATGGCTTAGGTCGTGCTACTAGCCGATTGTTTATGCTCTGGGATTGCTAAGAGTGTAGAGAATGTACTCCATATCGCTGGGCTTCCAAACCGCTGCATGACACCCAGCCATCTCACAAGCGTTTAACCAAATTTTTTGCCCAGGCGTCAACTTGCCCTTCTCTGCCTTTAACTCAATGACCAATGGGCGGCCGCCTTGGAATGGGTGCACCATAAACAGATCAGGAAATCCTGCATCGCCTTGCACGTTGGTCAGCCAGCGTCCTCGAGTGTTCTGTGCCGGCAAATCATGATGCACTAACCAGCCGTAACGCTTGGCAACGCTGATCACCATGTCCTTAAAGTCGGCTTCGCTGATCTTGGCGTCTAACTTCATTTAAGGCGCTCAATAATCTTGCTTGCTTCATGTGATTTGAGCAGCTCTAACACCGCTTCATCGCTGTTTAGTTCGCGCTGGATTAACTCCAACAGTCGAAGATCGTCAAGCCCTGCGTCTTTGGCAAGTTTTTTTATGTAACCAATTTGCTTAGGTGTGGCAAATGCGCCAGAGGGTGTGTGCACTTGCGGTTGCGGTGATGTGGTTAGGCGCTCAACCTTTTGCATCTCATTACGTGACGGCCTAGGGCCACTTGCAGGTGGCTGCAGCGGGCAGTTGGCAATAGCGCGACCAATGGCGCTCGTTTCGCAGTTTTCTACAAATGACGTTGCGTTGACACCGCGGTCGCTTTTTACTTCTTCTGCATAGCCAGTAGCGACTGGCACCTTGTCGTCCTTGTCGGCGTATAGCTCTGCATAGAACACGCACGCATCGCCTGTGTAGTTCATCATGGACGTGTACACACGACCGTTCGGATATGCAGCCCAGAACCTAACTAAACGTTGTTCTACAGTTTCGTAGTTGCTTAAGTCAAAGCCCATCAAATGCCAGCCCACACAGATAGACGCTGTGCATGGTCATGCGCGCCACCGCGCTGTGCGTATGCCAATTCGCCTGTATTACGGATAATGCCACGTCGAGCGGCAGCGTTTAGCCGTCCAGCGATGCCTTTGGTAACAGGGAACTTATCGCCCAGGTGCTTCCAAATATCGTCAGATGTAAAGAAGCCTTTAGTGCGCGCAACCTGCACAATGGCAGCGTCAACCTCGTTTTGTTGTGGTCGTGTCCAGCGCGCATTGGCTGATGATTGTGATGCCAGCATGCCCTCAATAAATGGGGCGTTCTTTCGTGCCGGCACACGGCCATCACAGACGAAATGTGTTTTGCCTGTTATTTCGGGATAGGCAATTGTTTCTTTGCAGATCGTGCAGGTTTTCATTGTCGGAATCTCCTTGTCGGTTAGGAATGTGCTTGTAGTGCTTTGATCGCAAGATTGAGTGTAGTCACATCGTGCAATGGCATCGGGTCTTCTAATGACAGCGAGTTCTTCATGCCTTTAAGACGTTGAATAATGCTTGCGTGAGGGTTTTTCTTAACAGCCATGATGTCGTCAATTAGATCAAACATTGCCATTGTGTGATTTGTTTGCATTGCTTGCTCCAATACCATTCGTCGGGTTTCTTCTGATAGTTCGCCTTGATTCCATGCAACACCTTCGCTCATTTTGTACTCCATGGCCCCCAGCCGAATCCGTAGCGCTCGACCCCGTAGTTGTAAATTTCTAATCCTGCGCGCAAGTTAACATCAGCCTGTAACAGGTTTGCTGGTTTGCTGATGATGCCTTTGCTGATCAGCCATTTGTGCCATGAGCCATTGATCTGGAGTAGGCCGCGCGACCCACCATTTGGGTCTTTGCGATTGACAGCGTTAGGTGTGCAATTTGATTCGCGCTTCATGATGGATTCAAGCACGGTGCGCTGATCTGCAGGCCATCCGAGGTTTACGCCAAGCGCGCTGAACTGCTCACAAGCCGACGTGTAGGGGTCAATGTAGATCGTTGAGCTGGTCGTTGTGATCGGCTCAATGATGTAATCCCGTGCTACTGGATAGGTGCTAGATGGGGCGCCAGACGCGCTAGGAGCCCCTGTGAGCGCCGTAACGCCGAACACCGTACAAAGCACTAGCCCGATGATTTTCTCTGCTAAATAGTTCATCTTTTCTCCAAAGGTATGGGCACGCCCCAAGATGAAGCGTGCGATCTGAATGCAATTTGTCCTTGTAAGTATTTGCCCGAGTCGGGGTCTGTGAAGATTTGCACCAGAATTTCTTGACCGTTATCCATCACGCCTATATAGACGCTGTAGTCAACTATCTGTGGTTCAGTCATCGCCTGTCCTTTTGTCGGTAATTTGACCTTAGGGGATAGGTGTGTCCTTGGGTGGGATTTCCCCGAACACCTTTAAGAATGCGGCTTTAACCCAGATTACTGAATCGGCGGCCTGTGGTGTGATTTCAATGTGGAACCAGTCGCCACCTGGTGCACCGTGGATTGTTGACTTGTCATATTTGAGCCATGCGTAACGATCGCAACGCCATGCTCGACCCTGTGGTTCTGGGAAGTAATCCAAAATACATTGCAAGCCAAGATCGTTGGCGTTAGCAACCAGTTTGTCAATAAAGACCAGCGCTTCTTTTCGTCCTACTTTTGGATGTTTCTCAGATTTGCGATACGACAAATCAACAGCTCTGCCAGTCGCGTGAACTGATAAAGAACCAGGTTTCCCGCGCATGTCACGTTGACCCCAAGAACCGTTATTCCAAAGCGCGCCATTAGATGCAGCGATTGCTTGTCGAATCCACTCATCCATGCCGGCACGGGGCTTTGGTGCTGGGCCGTCAGCGTTGCCGATGTAATCCCTAGCGTCTGGGACGCCCAATTTAGCTTTGGCTACTGTCACGCCCAAAGCCTGCATCTTTAGGGTTTACCCAGCGAAGCAATGGTGGAATGATCGCAGCGATTGCACCTTTGCCATAGTCACGTGGGTCTGTGGTGCCAGTCGAGTAAACGGCAATGAGCGCGCCAACAACTGAGCGCATATAACTGGCAAACATTGCTTTGTCTTTAGCGGTGATTTTCAACATGGTTGTCAATCTTTTCTTCTATTCGGCCAAGGATTTGATGTACTTGCCCGTGGTCTTTTTTGTTTTCGTAGCCGATTTTGCTAATAAGTGCCACGAGTACAGCGAAGCCACCACCGACAAGAGCCACCACGATCTGAGCATCCACTTCACAATTTACTTTGCAGTTGTTGTTTTTGGTGCAACTGGTGATGGTGGTGGTGGTGGCAATACACAGGCACCGTCAACTACATCACAACCAATAATGCAAGGGTTTTCGGCGGTGTACAAAATCCATTCACCTGGTTGCAATGCAATCCATTCGGCATCAGCTTCAACAACGTTGACCACAATGTTGTTTTCTACTTGTGCATATTCAGACATTTTTAGACCTCGTAAGTGATGTAGATGTAACCTGAACCGCCAGCCGCGCCGTTTGTACCAGCCGCGCCACCTGCGCCAACGGTAATGGTGATGCTTGCACCCGCTGTTACAGCACCGCCAGCGGTAATAAGAGCGCCACTTTGTGCGCCACCTGTTGCATTTACATAGTTGGAACCGCTTAAGTTTGCTGCAAATGAAGCACCGTTTCCAGAGTTTGCAGTACCAGCAACCGCAACAGCAGACAAGTTAAAGGCAGTACTAAACCCGCCACCACCAGCGGCGGTAATTGTTCCACCAGCAAAAGCAACCGAACTTGACCCACCGTTGCCAGCCGATGCTGTACCTGCACCACCACCAGCGCCGCGAATATATGCAATTGCATAAGTTACGCCAGTAGGCACAGTCCAAGTACCGCTTGCCGTAAATGTTGCTACGTTTGTTGATGTTCCCACGTTTGCCCATGCGCTTCCTGTGTAAACCTGTAGTTTGCCTGTGCTTTCAAGATAACAAAACTGGCCCTGTGCAAGCGTCTTTTCGCCTGCACCGCCAAAGCCGGCATCTCGAGTCACGGTCGTTGCGAACACCGGTATTCCTGAGTTCGTGATATTCAAATCGGCTGCGGTCAGGACTTCGCCTGCCGTATATTCCGGAACGGTGGTTACTGCGTTTGCTCCCATAAGTTCTCCTATCCTAAAACATTAAGTGCGTCAAGTGTGCCATACGTGGCGTTATCCAAGATGAGCTCATAAACGATTGTGGTTGGCGCGGTTGAGTACAAGACTCTGTGCCCTGTGCTGAAATCAAGGTAATGCTCTATGCCTTCAACGGATAGCTCTTGTGCCAGTTGGCTTGTGCCAGCACCGCTAGGGAATGTCTTTTCAATGGTAATGGTGTCGCCGATGTCCACGGTTGCCAAGGTGTCTTTTTGGGCTGTAGTCAGCATTAGAAACGCGGTCTCAACTGACGTGTATCGGGCTTCTGGTTCAGGGTTAAGCAGGTAGGCAGCTGCGGCATCAATAGATGGTTGTTCGTGTAGCAGGCTGTTGGTGATGCTGTTTGTCTGAATAAAGTACTGGGCAATTGATGCCAGGTCTGATGAGGTTGCGGTGTTGCCGTTTAAGCCTGTGACGACTGCGCGGTTAACTACAGCGTCAGCCTCAAATGAAATGCCTACACCGTTGTATTTGTAGTTTGTGCCGTCATCGTGAAAATCAGCAACCGATGCCGACAGGGTGTTGCCAATGCGGTCTTGGAATGTAAGCACGCCGTCACGGGACATGAACAAGCGTCCGAACTCGGCTGTGTCGTTGATCTGTGTGATGTACTGCAACACGTTGGTTCCTGCCGGCACGGTGTATACAGCGGCATGGCCGAGGTTTACGGTGCCAGTTGAGATGTCTCGGGCTAAGGCTGGGAAGTCAACTTCTGGCAAATCAAGCACGGTTTCAATGCGTTCACCAGATGTTTCGGCTGATGGGTTGAACTCATCTAAATAGGTTTGTGACAGCAGATAAAACTGGTCAGCGCAATACACGGTCACGGTGTCAAGACCGCCGAGCGCAAAGTTGTAGTCATAGTTCACGACATAACCCGAATAAAGCAACTCTGCAACATTGGTTGAGCTGTATCGAATCAGTTTGACTTCGCGCATTGGCGCAAGACCAGGCTTAGATTCGGCGGTGTCGTAATACGGGCTGTTTTCGTCAAATGGGTTGAACACGCCGTCAACGTCTTGAATCGTAAATGTCATTGTGCCAGCGCTAAACGTGTCGCCAATGTCGCGTCGGCCGCGCTTTGCCGTAATCGTCGTCACCGAATCCATGACGCTGGCGAACTCGGTCGTGCCGTCCAGCACGTATGAAGTGTTATCTAAAACGCCTTTGAGCGCGTCATCAAGAACAAATGCGTCAACTTGGAATCCTGTGGCGATCTGCAGGTCATAATTGCCTGAATCAACAACAGCGACGCCTGGCATTAGGCAATGTTCAGAGCCAACGGCCCTGCACTCCGTGAATAGGCGCGCAACGCGTTGACCACGGCTTGACCAATCTCGGCGCTAGTTGAGAGCCCGCCGTTGACGTTGACGGTCACTCCCCCGCCAGTATTCATGCGATCTAACGGCACGACGGCTTCTGGGCCTGCCTCACCGATCAGGGCAAGAGTAGGGAAGCTGACGATGCCACCCTCGGCCATGCGCGGTAGGTTCATGCGACTTGCTGCTTGTGTAGCCGAGTTGCCACCGATGCTGGGCAAGTTGACGTGTGCAATGGTGTTGATGTCTGGCGCGATTGGAATGGCGTTGTAGGCGCGAATGATGCCGTTGACCATCATGATTGCACCGTTGACCACCGACTCGAATGCGCCAAGGATGCCGTTAATGATTGCGTTTACGCCTGTTCTGAACCACTCAAACTTGTTGTACGCAACGACTAGCGCGGCGACCAATAGCGCAACGCCTGCAGCGATTAGTGTAAATGGGTTCATGGCCATAGCAATGTTTGTGGCGACGATTGCAGCGGCGACCAGTCCGATAGCGCCAGCGATAGCCAAGAATGCTTGAGGGTTATCTTGAGCCCATGCAGCGAACTTGTTTAGCACAGGCAGGACGGCTTCGAGCACGGGCAACAGCGCTGCACCGATTGACTCTTTGGTTTCGCCAATTGAGTTTTTAAAAATCTTCATTTTGCCTGCAGCGGTTTCGGCGCTGGTTGCAGTAGCCCCGCCAAAGGTTCCACCAAGCACGTCCATGACTTCATTGAGGCTTGCGCCTTCTTTAATCATCGTTGACATCTCTGGGCTCAATGATCGAAGCGCCTTAAAGTTGCCCTGGTATGCCTTGGCAAGCGCGTCAGCAACGCTGGCAGAATCCATGCCGGTGGCCGTGCTGATGTCCATGACAAGGTTCATGTCGTTCATGGCAATGCCAACATCTTTTGTACCGCGCACAAGCGCTTCTAAAGCTTTGCGGTACTCGGTGTCGGCAACGCCAGATGCTCGACTCATTGCGCTGATCTGCTTCTCAACCTGTGCGGTCTGTGCGGCGCCAGCGCCAGTCACATTCTGCAGAGTTAATGCAAGCGCAGCTTGTTCTTGCTGGTCTTCCATTGCAGCGCGTGTGGCATCGCCAAGCGCTATAGCCAAACCTCCAAGCGCAGCAGCTGCAGGAACGGCAGCCTTCTTGATCGCAAACTGGGCTTTCTCACCTGTGGTTTCAAGTTGCTTAAATTGCTTGATGGCTTTAGATACGCCCTTGCCGTCAAACTCGCTGATGATCGGGATGTTAATTGCCATTATGCGGTCTCTCTGTTTGCTTCGTCCATGACGCGCTTGACTAATTGACCCATCTCGGACATGACATCATTTTCGCGTTGCACGTACGCTTTCCACATTACTCGCGAACGCTCTCCATAACGTGCAGTTAGTTGACGGCCTAATGCGCCTTCTTTAGACGTGTCAAACATGGTGCCAGTAGCGCCCTGCCATTGAATGAGAAACGTGCCAACATTGCTTTTGTTCCCGCCGTATTCTTTGATATTTCGAGTGTTGATCTTGGCAGCAATCTTCTGTTTCATGCCAGGCACCCAAGGCAACATTTTGAACCCTGATCGGGTTGACCAGTTGCGCGCCATACCAGACAAAGGAACGCCAGTAGGGACAAGCGCGTTGGCATCGTCAATGACAGGCTGAACTATCTTTTTATAATCTTTTGTGATTTCACGGCGCAAAGATTTGTCAATCTTGTTAAGAGTCTTCAAGGCTTCTTTAAGCCCGACGACCTCAATCTTTGCCGATACTTCATTCACATCATCTCCGTTTTTTGTTTGCCTCGTTAAGCACTTTAATGACCGTTGTCAAGTCCCGTGAGTCAAACTGTATGTCGCTAGGCCACCAACCGACCGCGACTAACACTTCTGCTAGTTGGCGGCGGTAGGTGCCGCGTCCGTAGGGTTTGGGTCTGTCTCGTCCAGTACCGGCAGAATGTCGATGTCAGGGTTTTTGCTTAGCCACTCGCGCCAGTTGTCACCAACTTGTTCGCCTTTAATCTTAAGAATTGTGTGCATCCAACAGGCGTAATCCGAATACAACGGGTTTGCGGAGAGCTGTTGAATGTTGCGACGCTCAAGGCGTTCCCATTCAGTAACCACAAAAAGGTTTGTGTAGTAATACTCGGGTGCGCTGTCGGCTGTGCGCTTTAACTGCAACTTAATTTTCATTTGTCTCCTATGTCGGCTTGGAGCCGTTGATTATGGGGTTGTGTCAACCGAGTACGTGCCGCCCTGTAGTTCTATCTCAAAAACTGCAAGTTCTCCCAAAGACGCGTTCACGACAGGCAGACTAGAAAAATAGGTGTCGGTCAAAACAAAGCCAGGATTTGTTGAGCCGTCTGCAGCGCTCGTTGGGTTTACTTTGACGGTGCACTTCGTGCCAAGCAATGGTGCAAGAACTGCGTAGGACTCTGACGCTGCATAGCTGGCATAGACCGTCAAGGTAAGCGAGTTGTTGTAAAGGCCTGCTGTCATTGTGCGCGACGTGGAGCCAAACGCGGTGTCTTCAAGCGCTTCTGCAGTAACAGTCAATGTTGCTGCGGATACCTGATCGGTGATGTCCACAATGGTGCCGATTGCGGTGCCGATTTTGACTGTTGGATTTGAGAGATACGTACTTGTTGCCATGATTGCTCCTTAAGTTCTTTCTTGATAGTAGATGATTTATGTCTTCTCGTAGTGGATTATGCGCTCTGGGCTTGCAAGTCAATAATCAGATCGTAGGCAGGATAAACGGCGCCGCCGATCTCAACGCTGGTTGGCCTGCCAGATAGCAGCGCCACGTTCTTGTTTAGGATGCTTGCACAAGCTGCAAGCAACGGTCTAACGGCGTCAAGGTTGCCGGGGCCCATAGCGACCATGGTGCAGTTGAATGACAGTTTGGCAATGTTGTAGTTAAATGCGTCAAAGGATGGCGGGTTGACAAGCAGGCAGTTAGGGCGCATATTGCGCGGGTCGTTGACCACGGTCAAGCCTGTAATCTCTGCAAGGGTTTCGCACAGGTCATCAAAGGCCGTGTTAAACAAGTCGGTGTAAATCATTAGGCAACCTGTGGTCGAGGGATGCCCAAAAGGATTTTGATTTGTGCGGTGATGCCCACGCTTGGGGTCATGCCCATGCCGTCAAAGGATGCGATTTGGTCCATGCTGGAGCGCGCCCGGTACAAGTTCCCGCCGTACATGATAGTGCCCAGTTCGACGTCAGCTGATGGCACCAGGTCTAACTGGTCTGCATATCCTGCTTCTTGACGTTTGCGGTAGCACGTTGCATTAGCACTTGCTGCGCAACTAATCAGGAAGTCTTCATCGGCTGGTGTTGCTGGGGTCAGGTAAAGCCATGCAGCAATGTCGTTGGCGGTAATCCATGTGCAAACGCTGGTGTCGTCAATTGTGCCTGTGAATTGTTGAGTGCGGTCTTGGTCGGTGCCGGTGCAGGCGTAAAGCACTTGGTTGGCAATCGGGTTTTGTTCGTCATATTCAAGAAATCCATAGCTGTCAACACCCACAAATTCGTATTGTGGCAACGCGAGAATGGTGAACGAGCCGTTGTATGGCGCACCGACGGTAGCTACTGTGATGCTTGCGCCGACAGCCAATTCGTTAGGTTGCAAGGTTTGCAATACTGCATAGTTGTCAAGTAGTTGTTTTGATTGGATGCGGTAAATCATGCTGCCCTCAATGCGACTAACGGTAAGTTGCCAGTTGTAGATACTGTGCCTGCGGTTGTAAACGCTCCGCTGATACCTGTTTCCTGCCAACCAGTTTGTTGTCCAAACGTTGTATTAAATCGTTGTAATGGTGGAGAAATTATAAAGGTTGTAGATGACGCAAAGTTGTTTACAGTTGCAGCGCCTTGTGTACAATGAGCCAACCAATACCAACCAGCGGTAAGCGTTTGGTTAATTGTAATTGGATATGTGGTTGATGCAGCGGTGCAACTTACTGTGCCAGAATCAAACTTTACTGTTGACGGTTTACCAGCTGAATTGTTGTAAACACCTAAACGCACGGTTGCCGTTCCCGAAAAAGTGCTTCCTGTACGACAAGCAATTCTGTCAAAGGTCATGCTTTCAGAAACATAAATCGGTGAGTAATAAGTGACTTGATTGGTAGTTGTCAAGGTTGTAGTCGACGTAACAGGTGTTCCGTAATACTCCCCAGATACCACACCGCTACTGGCAACAATTCCCGTCGCACCCGTCGCACCCGTCGCACCCGTAGCACCCTGAGCACCCGTTGCACCCGTTTCACCTTGAGCGCCTGTAGCTCCTGTAGGGCCTGCTGGACCCGTAGCGCCTGTGGCACCAGTAGCACCCGTTGGACCTGTAGGACCCGGCACCGTTGACGCTGCACCAGTAGCACCCGTTGGACCTGTAGGACCCGTAGGACCCGTGGCACCTGTCGGGCCCGTAGCACCTGTGGCACCAGTAGGGCCTGGCACAGTTGACGCTGCACCCGTGGCACCTGTCGGGCCCGTAGGACCAGTTGCACCTGTCGGACCAGTAGCGCCAGTCGCGCCAGTCGCGCCAGTCGCGCCTGTAGGACCTTGCACGCCGACAGCGGTGTTAACAGTTAACGATAAAACTTCCTCAGTAATAACAATGTTGTCGTCAGCCATTACTTAGTCGCATTCGGACGGTTAACAAACAAGCCTTGCAACAGTCGAATGACGGTTGCCCCGTTTATTAGTTCCAGATCATAGACATACGTTTTGGCTTCCAATGTTTCCATTGCTGTTGCTGCAACAGTCAACGTTATCGTTCCTGCCGCGCCACCTAAAGCAATGCGACCGTTTTCTGTGGTCAACGACAACGCGGAAGTAGCAGACGCATAGGATGCGCGTAACTGCATACGTGCGGTGTAACCCGTCAAGTTTATTGGGGTGCCAGCCGTATTTTTGTACGTTATGACAACCGAATAGGTTGCGCCTTGATCGGCGGTTATGTCGTAGGTTTGCGCTGGTGCTGACATGAGCGGATGCTCCGCTCTCGACTAGGCCTGGGTGATCTTGCGAATCATTCCAGAGATTGCAGCGAACGTGGATACGTAGCCATGGAATGACATGTTGCGTCCCAAGACTGCAGGCTGTTCAACGCTCATGAGGCCACGGATTGATTCGTAGAACTCGTAAGCATCGCCTGCACCTTGACCAACGCGGGTGATAATCATGGTCTTGGCGGCAAAGTTACTGTCAACTACCAACTGCAAGCCGAGTGGGTTGCCGTTCCATGAAGATGCCTGACCGCCACCAAGTGCGTTCTGACCGGTGAGGCCAGCGCCGATGAATGGGAATACTGGGCGGCCAGTTGTATCGGCGAGTTGTCCAAGTTGACCCCATACGTCTGGGCTTACGAACATGTGGGTAGGTGTCCAGTTGCGGTTTGTTGAAATGTCAACTGCCGAGTCATAAACGGACTTGAGCAAGTCGGCTACGGTTCCGTCCCAAACGCCTGACGAAGTTGCTGCGGTAAGCAAGTTGTCTGCAGCCAAGTTGTCAGAAGCGATCATGTATTCGCCCATGAGGTCATTCAAAATCAACTGCATTGCTGCAGGCGATGTGAAGTCAATGTCCTGAACTGACAGCGTTACTTGACCAGCAAGTGTGGTCTTGCTAATTGAGTTGGATGCGATCACCATGGTTGTTGCTGATGCTGAACCAAGTTCTGATTGTGATGCAACGCTGGTGTGCGTGGTGATTGTTGGACGAATAAAAGTCTTTGATTGTCCGCTGTCTGGGTAAGCGCGAGCGCCTACAGCATCGACTACTGGACGCAAGAAGTTGAGGTCTTGAACCAATGGCCCAAGTACTGGAACTGGCAAAAGACCAGGTGTGTCAGTCGTAAGCACGTCACCTGCAGCTGCCTGCAATGCGGTGCGCTTTGATGCGGTGTAATCAGCAACTGCAGCGTTCATGTTCTTGAACGTGTCGCCACCGATGTGGTAAGCGGCCATAAATTCACCTGCGGTTGGCAAGATAAATTCTTTTTTAGCCTGTGCAAAAATTGGTGCGGTTGGGATTGTTGCCTCAACTGCTGGAACGGTTACTTCTGACATGGGTTCTATCTCCTGTTCTGGGACTACTTCTTCATTTAACACTACTTCTTCGGACTCTTGGTGGATACTTGCAGCGACGCTGGCAATGTTGGCCATGTCGCCAAATGCTCCAATTGGAACGAGCGACAGCTCTGTCCATTGCGCGGCTTCAATGATCATGATGCCTGCTTCGTCGTATGAGAATTTGGTTGGGTTTACGCCAACAGATACTTGGTCAATTGTCCCGTCGGAAGCCATGACCAATGCGTCGTTTCCGAGGTTGGTGGCGCTGATCTTGGCGCTAAACATCATTCCCTGCTCGGTGTCCACGCGCTCAGTAACAACGCCAACTGGCATTGAAGCGTCGTGGTACATGAACAGACGTGGTGCTTTGCCTTCAACTGGTAGTGAGCCTGGACGGAAGATCACTTGAGTTCCGTCTGAAACTGTTGCCGGCACGTTGTAGGGGACGGCGGTTCCGCTGATGGTGCGTCGTGGCTGGTCGCCTTTGGCAGCGTCAAGCGTGAAGTCTCCTGCGATTAATTTGATCATGATGCGATCTCCTCTTGCGTGTTTTCTTGAATGTTTACATCTGTTTTGTCCATTGTGTCGGCCATAAAGTTTTCTTCTAGGTATTCGTCTGCGTCAAACTTGACGTATGTTCCGCGCGGTAGCACGTTGTCCATTGACAGCGCTCCGGCTATTGCGTCGGCATACAGTTTTACGCCAAACAAGTACAGGTCTGCTCGAGCCTGTTGGCTTGACTGGTATGAGTAAGCGCCAGTTGCAACACCAACCAAATATGGTGGCACGTTGGCTAGGCGTGACATTTCCAAAGCCTGATATTGCGATGCTTCAATGAGCAACATTTTGTCAGGCGTTGAGTTGGTCTCGGTGTATGACAAGTATTCGTTGAGCGCTGCGGTCTGGTTTGTTGCGCGCGCTGCATTAAATGCCGATGCCAGATCAGCAAGTTCTTGCGCGCTTAGTGGTTCGCCACCAGTTTGTTTAAGTACGCCCGCAGGAATGCTTGATGATGCGTTGCGGTTGCGCGCTGCTTCAAGTTTCAGCGCTGTCTCAATGGCACCTGGTGCGGAATAGATCAGGCCTTGCGCTGGTGATAGGAATTGAACAAGGTTTGCTGGGTCAATTTCTCCACCTTGGAAGTACACCTGTGACGATGGAGCAAACCAAACAGGGCCAGCCATGTCGGTTGTTGTAACTGAGCCTGCAGGCAGTCGAGTGAACGATGCCGGGTATCCGTCGGCGGTGCGTGAAGTGATGTACCAAAATGCGCGACCAAACATCATGAGGTCATCAAGAGTCCAGCTCATAAGAAACTGGAACGAAACAGTTGGGTCTGGTCGGCGCAACCATGAACGTGGCGCAAGGTATTCGCACATCATTTCTTTGTTTACGTCGTCCCAAACTTCTGTGTACATTTGCAATGGCATTGAACCAATTACAGATGCCATGAGGTCGCGCGCGCGATTAATCGTTGGCACGCTGATCGCTTGGTTGCGTGCTTCGCCTTCGCGATAGGTGTAGTACTGGCCGATCATGTTCACGCCAACATTTGACGACGAGTAACCAGGTGCAAAGCCACCAGCTGCAGCCGCCTTTGCTGGCGCTGGGCTGATTGCTGCTTTTTTGGTTTTGTTAAAGATCGCCATAGTTACCACTCTGCCATATAGGTGGCAACCGCACGTGACTAATCCGATTCCGACAAAAGGCTAGAGCGTGCGGTCGCCGACGAGAATGTTAGTGGTTAACGGCCACAAGCATGGGTTTACCTGAGTGAACTGGTCGCGCACACATGCCAATTCCCCAGACCATTGTTCGCGCTAATTCGATAGGCCCTGGACTCCGCTTGCTTGATAGCACGATCGTGTTATCTCTGCGAACAGCAACGGCGCGCTGGACATGTTCGGCAAGCAGTTTTTCTCCCGTGTGTAACAATCGCGCTTCGGCGATCATGTTTTTGGCAAGTGGTGTAAACCGTCCTAGTTCCGCATAACCAACAACGACTCGGCGGCGCTCAATGTTTGGCGGGCACGTGGCGTCCACGGTCGGCGACAAGGCAAACCTAATTGTGGGGTCTTTGGCAAGTTCTTGCACGTTGTCCCACAACTCTGTAATTGACTCGGCAATGAACGCGACGGTGACAAGCACCCGACCGTCTGACAAGTTGACGCATCTGGTCGCGCTGTATCGGGAGTCGTCTAGCGAAGACTCGATTGCCACGACGCCACCGCTAGGGATATCCCCTGTGTACTCAAGGGACGGCCAACGCCCTGGCTCAATCCATCCGCGCACAACACTCACCCAAAGGTTTAGAGATGCGCGCAAGAACGACGCCCGATCAGGGTTAGTGGATTCTTGTTTGATCGTGTCCATGTCCAACGTGTAACCGAGCGCAGGGTTACCCCATGCCCATGACGCAGGATGCAAAGGGTCAAGGCTTGGGTCGGGTGACCATTCCGCCATATACATCGTGGACGGTTCGCCCTTGTCAATCGCTCGAATGCCTGCCTCACGCCACCGCTGGAATAGCACAGATTCTTCGGTGCCCGCCGTGGAAAAGAAGCAAGCCAACGGGTTTTTTCTAGCGCGCTGTGCCGGCAACAGACCGCCTTCCACAGAGTCAGGGTTAACGTCAAACAACTCGTCCACAATCACCAAGTCAATGCTCATACCGTGGCCTTGGTTTGGCTTTAACGCTTTGACCCACCACTTGCTGCCGTCTGGCATGGTGGCCTGATAACGGCCGTAAGACTTGACAATTTTGGCGCCGTAATACTCCTCAAGGATTGGTGCAAGATCATCAAACAACAAACAAGCAAGATCAAGTCGGTGAGCACCAGATACCACGGTCTGTTTACCGCCACGTATTTTTGGCATCTCAACTAACCAAAATAGGATTAACGCTTGAATAATCGTGGTCTTGCCATTTTGACGGGCGACCGAAACAAGGCTCGAGCGATGCACAAACTTGTTATCAGCGTCAACCGCAAGCATCCCTTCAAGAGCGTGCATTTGCCATGGCATCAAATCAATCTGCAGCACCTTCTTTGCCATGTCCCCCACAAGTCCAGCTAGTGAGCCGGCATGGTCAGGCACCATCGTTTCCAGTCTCGGCTGATCATGGCCAGTTACCGCTGGTTCAGGCTGGTTCGGGCCTTTTGCGACAAATTGTTGGA
>Ga0114980_10001813_pt1 | contig 15233 bp, 18 predicted proteins | sample S_140806_EF_Meta_FD_87018 | JGI IMG/M metagenome (GOLD analysis project Ga0114980, IMG submission 87018) | Freshwater microbial communities from Lake Simoncouche, Canada to study carbon cycling - S_140806_EF_MetaG | ecosystem: Environmental > Aquatic > Freshwater > Lake | place: Lake...
GACTACGACGTTGATAGGACGGGTGTGGAAGCGTGGTAACACGTTAAGCTTACCGTTACTAATAGCTCAATTGGCTTGATTTATGCACTGAAAAAATTTTTCGATACAAATTACAATGTTAAATTTGATTTAAATGCTAAAAATAATAATAAACTGTTATATTTTAGAGATAATATTCATTTAACCTTCAAAGGAAGTGAAAGTTTATCAGTCATCTTTGACATTTACTTTTCAACTCTTTTGATTAGGTAATTTTAATTAATTAGAATTTTAAAATACTATTTTAAATGAGAAAAATTAAAATAGCCTTCATTAAAAAAGATGGTCTATCTTCTGGTGGAACAGAACGATGGATGCAAATGATGGCCGCAAATTTAGATAAGAATGATTTTGAAATTGATTATTATTATTCTGATTCAAAAAATAGCTCAAATTCAAAATATACGAAAGAACACCCAGACTTTTATAGATACTTATATCTAAAAAAAAAAAATATTAATTTAATAAAATTTAATATTGGATTAATTAACACCAAAACCTTAACTTATGATTGGATCAATACAAATTTCTGGGATTTATTTGATCCAAAAAAATATGATTTAATACAAGGTGCAGGAGCAGGACCAAAGGAATACCCATTTTACAAAATAAATTTGCCAATAGTTAAGTTTTTATCACTTAATGCTGGATTGGATTACAGTAGTAATGTCAAATTTTCTGTCCATCTGTCACAATATCAAAGATCTCAATGGTTAAAACGAAAAATTGGAAACAAAGATGAATTAATTAAAAATAGCGATGTTATTTATGTCCCTGTCGAGCTTCCAAAAACTAATAATAATTTACGAAAAATTTTAAAAATACCAAGAGGAGCTATTATTGCTGGTTTTCACCAAAGAAACAGCAATGATATATTTAGTGATATTCCTCTTAAAGTTTTTAAAAAAATTGAAAAGAAAAATAGATTTTTTTTGATTATGGGAGGCGGAAATAAGTATAAAGAACAAGCTATAAAATTGAATATTAAGAATATTCGTTTTTTAGAACATTCGTCGAATTCTTATAAAATTTCTAAATTTTTAAATACTCTGGACATTTTTGCTCATGGTAGAAAAGATGGGGAAACTTTTGGAACTGTGTTGGCCGAGGCTATGATTCATAAAAAACCTTGCATATCTCATTATAGCATAATTTCGAATGCCCAGCCTGAAACTATGGGGCCAGGAGGAGTCTTTTGCTATAATGAAAAAGAATATTTTAAAAATCTTCAAGAATTTTTTTCAAATTCTAGTTTAAGAAAAAAATTTTCACAAAAATCTCAAGAACATGCGAAAAAATATTATTTAATAAGACATAATGTAAATAAATTATCTAATATTTATAAAAAAATTATTAACAAAAAAAAATACAATTTATTAACTGAACAAATTCCATACGGCATCACAAAAATGGGCTTTTTGTACTCTGGAAATGTTAACAATCCAGCTGAAATTGCATATAATGTTCTGACAGGAGGAATACCTGAAGAATTTTCGCTGGCAATCACTAAATATTTTTTACCAAAGGTTACAAACTTTATAGATGTGGGTGCCTATACTGGCTTATTTTGTTATATCGCCGCAAAATATGGTCCTTCCGATATTAAAGTATATGCATATGAGCCTCAAAAAAAAATTTATAAATATGTCAATGAAACTATTGTTTTAAACAATTGGGAGAAGAAAGTTTTTTTTTATCAAATAGGAATAGGTGAAAAAAAAAGAACAGCTAAGCTTTATATAGATGGCACAGGATCCAGTTTAAATAAATCTTTTGCTGCAAGTCAAGATTACGAACTAATAAAAATTGATAATTTAGATAATCAAAAAAAAATACTAGGTATAAGTAAAGTTGATTTTATAAAAATAGATGTAGAAAATTCTGAACTAGAAGTATTAAAAGGAGCAAAAAAATTATTGGGAGAAGACAGGCCTTATATTTTGATAGAAATAGCTGAAAAAATGAATTATGGAAATTTCAAAAATCATAATTATGACTTAACAATGAAATTTTTACATAGTTTTAAATATAGTATTTTTTTAATTAACGATAATTTTACTATCGAGAAAATTGACCCATCAAGAAATAAAAATTTGCCGATGCGTATTAGTAATTATATTTGTATTCCAAATGAAAAAATCGAGAAAAATTTTTTTTTATGGTGTCAGAAATTTAAGGCAAATCAATTTAGACAATATAAAGATAAAGTTATTAATAAATTAAAATTTATGTGCTTATTGCCATTTTGGATATTTTCTAAATGTTTTTTAAGGATTAAAAGTTTTTTTTTTAAATTTTTATATAGATAAAATATTATTTTATACATGGAAAAAATGATAAGGGGGTGGGTTATAAAAATAATTTATGTAGTTGAAGCTTTTGCAATATACTTCATAATTTGTGAAACGATTATTAGAAATTATTTGCCGGTAGAACAAATATAACAATTGAATAAAAAGAATTTTTAAATACAGTTAATGCTTTGCAATAAATATTATATAAAAATATGTGGATTATAAAAAAACCCTTAGACTATCTTGAGGTTGTTGCTACTATTAATTCTAACCCAAAAAAATTTGATATATTTAGGAAAATTAAATCATACTCAGGCATAGTAGAAAATGTTTCGGAAACTATTGGAAGGTCTTTATTTGCTTCTTTATCAAAAGAAAGCATTAAACTTTTAAAAAATTTAGAATTAACTGAAAAAATTGGACAACCTCGCACTTTTGATTACTCAGGCATTAATATTTCACCTACAACGATACGATATGTAAAAATTCTTGAAGAAATAAATTTTCTTACAAAAAATTTTCATGAAGTAAAAAAAATAGCTGAAATTGGTGTGGGTTATGGAGGGCAAGCTAGAGTTATCTGTGAATTTTTAAAACATAATAATAAAAATTTAAAAGAATATACATTTATTGATCTTTATGAAGTGCTAAATCTAGCAAATAAATATTTAGATAATTTTAATTTTGATAACACTTGTTTATTTAAAACAAAATCTGAATTGAATAATTATCATGCAAATAGTTTTTATGAATATGATCTTGTAATAAGTAATTATGCTTTTTCAGAATTTTCTAGAAGCTTGCAAAAAGAATACATTGAAAAAGTATTTTTAAAATCTAAAAGTGGTTTTATCTTAATGAATAATGGAAAAACTGATAAAAATGGCAAGCATCTGTGCGGTAAATATGGAAATAGTGAATCAATGTTAGATATTGAGCTTATAAAAATTTTGCCAAATTGCAGAATTACTCCAAGCTCTCTTGCTACAAATGAGGTTTACTGTTTATTTTTTGAAAAATAATTTTTGAAAAGTATGGTATTATTTAAGAAAAAAAAATTATTAAATCAATTAAAATAACTATGAAAAAAATTGAAATTTATAAGAAAAATTATTGTCTTTTTTTCGTAAAAGCAAAATCGTTATTAAATAAAAAAAAATATTATCATAAATCAGCGCCTCTGTACCGAACCGTTAATATAATTAATAAAATTTATGATGACGGACATGTTGTTAAGATTGTTGTAGCAAGATTTATGGGTGGATATGACGATAAAGTAGAATACGCAATCTCAAAAGGTTACAGTTTTACAAACAGTTAGAAAAAAAAATGGAAAATAAAATATTACTTTCTGATTTTAGGAAAATAATCATTTGATCTAATAATATATAACAAATTATTTGACTTTTGAAAAGATTGTCATTCTAGATTTATAAAAAAATATTTACGCTAAAAATAAAATGAGAAAAAAAATATTAATATTAGGTTCTTCAGGAATGATTGGCTCTCATTTATCAAATCATCTAAAAAATAATTTCGATATTTTGCATTTTGATCTACTAAATTCAAGCAATCAAGATTTAAGAATTTATAATAATAAAAATTTAATAAAAAAAATTAGACAATCACATTTTATTTTTTTTTTAGCATTCGATATTGGTGGATCTAAATATTTGAGAAAATATCAAGAAACATTTGATTTTATAAATAATAATCTTAAAATAATGATTAATACATTTGAGGTTCTAAATAAGTATAAAAAGAGATTTGTTTTTGCAACTAGCGCGATGTCAGATTTTCATTTTTCATCATATGGTAATCTGAAATTAATTGGAGAGAGATATGTAAATTCAATTAGAGGCATCTCAGTTAAATTATGGAATGTTTATGGGTACGAAGAGCAAAGTAGTGAAAAAATTCATGTCATAAACGATTTTATACGTAAAGGGCTAAATCATAAAAAGATAGCGTCAATCACAGATGGAAACGAATCTCGAGATTTTCTGTACATAGATGATTGTGTCAGGGCATTCGAAATAATTATTAATAATTATGAAAAATTAAGAAAATTAAGAACAATAGATATCGCTTATAATAAATTTGTAAAAATTAAAGAGGTCGCGGATATTATTCAAAATATTTTTTTAAAGAATGGCAAGTTAATTAAATTATCTTTTTCTAAAAGAAATAGAGACGAGACACATAAGAATATTAGAAATAAACCTAATTTGATATTTAAAAAACTCTGGAAACCAAAGATTACATTAGAAGAAGGAATAAATACAATTTATAATCTACATGTTCTAAATGGCAAATATTAATAAATTTGATTGTAATTTGAATAATCAATTCTATTCTTATAAAAAAAAAATATTAGAAAGTTTTAATTTAAAAAATATTTTTGATACCGAATGTTTTGTTTGCAAAAAAAAAGACCAAAAATTTTATTTTTTATTAGTTAAAAATATTATTAGAAAATCCTATAAAGTAATAATGTTCTTTAATTTAAGATTTTTAATTTATAAAATTATTAACTAATTATTTTATGTCTGTTGATGTGAGTGTAATCACGCCTTGTTATAAAATGAAAAATTATATTGAATATTTTCTAAAAAATTTACCTAAGCAAACATTTTTTAATAGAATGGAAGTTATTCTAGATCACAATGAGCCTGAAAAAAAAGAGATAGAATTGGTAAAAAGATTTCAAAAAAAATATCCTGGGAAATTAAAATATATCATAGTTAAAAAAGTTGATCCGCTACCCATTTCAATGAACCGATGCATTTATAATTCAAAAGGTAAGTTTTTAACTATTTGGAATGTGGATGACATGAGAACAGATAATTCTATTGAACTTCAATATAATAAGATCAAAAATAATAAAATTGATTTTGTTTACGGCAATTATACTATTGTTAAAGAATTTGGTTCTGAAACAGGAAAATTTATTGATCATAAAAAATTTGATCGCAGTGAATTAACGAAATCAATGATTCTTGGACCATTTTTCATGTTTAAAAAAAGTTTATGTAATAAAATTGGTTATTTTGACGAACAGTTCAAAGTTGCTGCGGACTTTGATTTTGCAATTAGATTAGGATTGTTTGCGAAAGGAACGATGATTACTCAAAATTTAGGATATTATTTAAATGCCCAGAAAGGGTTAAGCACTAAACTCAACTCAATCCAACCAATTGAAAAAGATGTAATTTGCATGAGGTATGGAATTTTTGGAAAAGTAGAAACAAAAAGCTTACCTGATTTCATGAATTATAACTTACGGTGTTTATTATATAATAAAAAACTTATACCAATAGAAAAATTGTGCAAAAATTACCAATTTTATATCAAAAAAAGAATATTAGATTTCAAACAAATTAAAAAAAAATCATTATGGAAAATTTTATAAAAAAAATATTTAATTTATTACCATTAAAAGCATTTAATTTAAAATATCCATTAATTATTGAAAGAATGGAGATTGATTTTATATTTTCAAGATTTATAAAAAAAAAAAAATTAAGAATTTTAGATGTAGGAGCACATTATGGTGAATTTCTTGATATTTTTTCTAATTTGAAATTTGGAAGAATTAAACAAAGTTATGAAATATTTTGTTTTGAACCTTTCCGTTCAAATTATAAAAAAATTCAAAAAAAAACCTTTAATCTAAATGCAAATATAAAAGCAAATATTTATAATTTTGCAATATCAAACAAAACAGAAGAAAAGTTATTTTATGTTGGAAATAGTGATACATTAATTAGTTGTGAAAATCGGTGGATAAAAAGTTTTAAAAGTGAATTTTTAAATTATAGAAAAATTTTATTACAGTGTTTTTCTTTTAAAGATTTTATAAAAAAATACCGATATGACACAAGCAAAGAAATTGATCTTGTCAAAATTGATGTTGAAGGGCATGATTTGGTTGTTCTCAATAATATTTTCCAAAATAAATTAATAGTAAATTCTGTTATGATTGAGTTTGACGTTAAGAGTCTTTTTGTGACAAAAAATATTATTAAATCTCTTAAATTAAAAAAATTTTTAAAGATTTTTATTTTTGGGAGAAAAGGTATTTATACTTCTTATATAGGAGAATATATTAATAATAATAACCTTTTAAAAATTATTAAAGCAAATAATATTAAAAGTGGGAATTTAGTTGCCTTTAAAAATTAGTTATTAATGTTATTTAATTTTTTAAATTAACATGAAAATTATTGCTTTATACCCTTTATTAAGAGAGGAATTAAATTTTCGATTTCTTAAAATTAGTATTTTAAGTTTATACAAAATTGTTGATGAAATATTGATAGCAGTAGATTATCCTAATCCACATCTAAAATTAAATTTTAAATTTTTAAAAAAAAAAAAAATTAAAATTTTTTATTTAAATAAATCTAAAGAATCTAAAAGGATTACCGGTACACCTAGAATTGAGTTATTGCGCTTAGGTAGGATGAGAAAAGGAACTCATTTTATTTGGTTAGATGCTGACGAAGCATTAACCTATCCATTCTCAGTTAGAGGAAGGAGAATAATTTCTAAAATGAAAATAGGACAAAAAATTCACATGCAATGGTTAAGCATGTGGAAAGATTATAAATTTTATAGAAATGATCAAAAAAGTGTTTGGAGCAACTTGTTCAAAGATTTTATAGTATGTGATTCTCCGGATTATAAGTTGGTCACAGATGTTCTGCATGAACCAAGGACACAAGGTCCTAATAACGAAGATAATAAAATTATTTTACCAATTAACATGGGCGCTGTAATGCATTTACAATTTATTAACTGGAATAATTTTAAATTAAAACAAATCTGGTGGATGTGCCAAGAAGTCGAAAGAATCGGGGAAAATTCTTTTTATGTAAATAGAAGGTACTTTTGTACATATTACGAAAATCGACCAAGATTAAAAAAAATTAATAGAATTTGGTTAAAACATATACCTAAGCATTATTTTACTGATCTCGACATAGATGTAACTTTATATTGGAAAGAAAGGTTTAGATTATTTTTTAATAATAGTGATATAAAAAAATTTGAACAATTAAATATTTGGAATAACAGAGTTTTGAGTGATCTTTTTATTGAAATCAAAGGCAGACGCCCAGAATTAAATTTATTAAGCAAAGTAAATATATTCTTATATTTCGTTTTAGAAAATTTGAGAATAATTAAAAAATACACGATTAATCATTTAGTATTAAGAAAAAATAATTTATTACTTTAGTTAAATTTTTATGAAATATTTTAAATTTTTGTTCGAGGTAAACAAAAAAAGTTTTTTATGTATTGTGCTTTTTTTTTTAATTATTAGCACCTTACTAGAATATACATTTGTTGCTAGCGTCCCCTATTTATTAGATATTGTTTTTAATAATGAAGCACCCTTAAATAAATTTTTTATTTACGCACCAAACAAACAGGATCTCCTAAAGTATGTTTTGTTTGCAATCCTATTAATTTTCTTTTTAAAAAGTGTTTTTTATTTTTTTAATCAATATCTTTTTTTTAAATACTCTTTTGATGTACAAAATAAACTATCACAATTACTTTTGTCTAAATATTTAAATCAAAATTATTCAATATTCATTAATTCGCAGAGCTCCGAAATGTTAAGAAACGTTAAGGACAATACAGAATTAGTTAGGGGGTTCTTAAATAATTTTTTAACACTTTTTTCTGAAACTTTTGTTTTTTTGGGCTTGTGTGCGATTATTTTTTACAAATCTACTCTAGTCAGTCTTGTCTCAATAATTTTTATTATTTTATTTTCTTGCTTGTACGTCTATTTTTCTAGGAGATTATCAAGAGACTGGTCTTTAAAAAGACAGCAGTACGAGACTGAAAAAATTCAATATATTCAAGAAAGTTTTTCAGGTTTTAAAGAATTGAAACTATTTAATAAGCAGGATTTTTTTATTAATAACTACAATGAGAAAAATATTAAGTCTAATTTAATGAATTTTCGATTTAACTTATTATATGCTTTTCCAAAAGTATATCTTGAGATTATAGGCGCATTAGGTGTTATTGTTCTAGTTATTTTAAATTTAGATAATGGTGACAAAAATTCTTTTTTAAAAGCAATACCTTTGCTTGGACTATATTTTGTTGCCTTTATAAGAATCTTGCCGTCTGTTAATAGAATATTAAATTCTATAGAGACATATCGTTGGGGATTTCCGGCATTACAGATTATTTATAACACTTTAAAAAAGAAGGACGGTATTAACGCTCAATTAGGAAAGAAAAATGTAAATTTTAGTAAAGATATCATATTTAAGAATGTAGATTTTAAATTTCAAGATAAAAAAATAATTTTTAAAAATGTCAATTTTAAAATTAAATTTGGGGAAAAAATTGGGATTATAGGTGATAGTGGAATAGGAAAAACTACATTAGTTAACTTAATTTCAGGACTTTTAATTCCGACGAACGGTGTTATTTTATCTGATAATCAAAATATACATAAAAATATCAAAAGTTGGCAATCAAATGTTGGTTATATCTATCAATCAACTTTTCTAATGAATAGTACTATTGAAAATAATATTTCTTTTAATGCTAAAAAAGATAATTCACATTATAAGAAAATTGAAAATGTTATTAAACTAATTAAATTAAATAGTTTTATTTCAAAATTACCAAAAGGTTTGCAAACATCGGTTTCTGAAAAAGGTGCAAAATTATCTGGAGGACAAATTCAGAGAATAGGTATTGCTAGGGCATTATATTTTAATAGGAAAATATTAATTTGCGATGAAATAACGAACTCTTTAGATAATATTTCTGAGAAATATATTATTAATTGTTTAAATAATTTAAATACAACAATAATTATGATTTCTCATAAAATTTCAAATTTAAATTTTTGTTCTAAAATTTATAAGATTAAAAATAATAAATTATTTTTAATTAAAAAATAATTTTTTAAAGTATTATGTTAATTGATATTTTTAATGTGTTTTCTGAATTAAATATAAATCCGAAAGGCGCTATACATTTAGGCGCTCATAAAGGCGAAGAGTTAAATTTGTATAGAAAATTAAAAATTAAAAATGTTCTTTTATATGAAGCTAATAAGGAATTGATACATTACTTAAAAGTTAAAAGTCTATTTTTTAATTTTTTATTTAAAATGAATATTAAAGTTATTAATAAAGTAATATATAATAAAAACATACCTTGTAGATTGAATATAACTTCCAATACACAAAGTAGTTCTATTTTAAGTCTAGGATTACATAAAAAATTATATTCAAATATAATTAAAAAAGATGAATATTTAGTTGATGGTAACACCCTAAATTTAGAATTTAAAAATTTTTATAATATTAATATTTTAATATCTTAAATATGGATATACAGGGATCTGAGCTGTTGGCATTGTTGGGAGCTAACGAAATTATCAACAATTTAGACGTTATTTATACAGAGATTAATTATGATCATATCTATGAAAATTGTGCTTTAATAAAAGATATCGATGATTATTTATCAAAACATAATTTTACAAGATTTAAGACAGAGACTATAAATGATTCCCAAGGAAGACCTATGTGGGGTGATGCTCTTTATGTTAAAAAAAAATTTATAAAATAATTTTATGAAAAAAAAAATTGCTCTAATTTTTGGCGTTACAGGACAGGACGGATCTTTACTTGCAAGATTCTTAATTAAAAAAGGATATATTGTTCATGGAATTAAAAGAAGATCCTCTAGCTTTAATACAGGTAGAGTTGATGACATTTATAATGCATTTTCATCTAAAAAGTTATTTTTTTTACATTATGGTGATTTAACGGACTCATTAAATATTTTTAATCATATCAAAAACATTAAACCTGATGAAATTTACAACTTAGGAGCTCAGTCACATGTAAAAGTAAGTTTTGAAACTCCGGAATATACTCAAAATGCAGATGCGGCTGGTGTTGTGAGAATATTAGAGGCAATCAGGATTAACAAATTAGAAAAAAACACTAAATTTTATCAAGCTTCAACTTCTGAAATGTTCGGAGATACGCCTGCCCCTCAAAATGAAAAGAGTTTATTTCAACCGGTGAGTCCATATGGGACTGCAAAATTATTTGGATATTGGATTACAAAAAATTATCGAGATGCTTACAAAATTTTTGCCTCAAATGGCATTTTGTTTAATCACGAGGGTATTTATAGAGGTGAGACTTTTGTAACTAGAAAAATAACCATGGCAGTTGCAAAAATTAAAAGCGGTTATCAAGAATTTCTAAAACTTGGTAATTTGGATGCTAAAAGAGACTGGGGTGATGCACGAGATTATGTAGAGGGTATGTGGAAAATATTGCAACATAAAAAACCTGATGACTTTGTCTTAGCAACAGGGAAAAGTTATTCAGTAAGAACCTTTGTGGAAGAAGCTTTTAAATGTGTTCATATAAATATTAGATGGAAAGGCAAAGGAACCAATGAAGTTGGTTTTAATAAAATTAACGGTAAAGTTTTAATTAAAGTAGATAAGAATTATTTTAGACCTAATGAAGTTGATCATTTAAGAGGCAATCCATTAAAAGCAAAAAAAATCCTTAAATGGAAAACAAAAATTTCATTTAAGCAGATGGTAAAAGAAATGGTTACATATGATATTAATTCTTTGAAAAAGATTTAAAGTAATAAATAAGCACTAAACTCAATAACAAAGATAAAATACATAAATATTGCATCCCAAATATTACTTGAGAAGTTACGACACCAAAGATAGCTAAATTATAAAGTATGTTTGCGTTAAATACTGTTTTATGTGTTTGTTTGTTTTTTATTGGAATTAAAAAATAGTAATCAAATAATCTTGCCCAAGGAGGCTGTTTTTTTAAAGTCTTCTTAATTATTGTAAGAGTGCAATCTACATAGGTGTAAGAAAGCAAAGAGATAACTATGTCTGCTCTTTTTATAATAATTAATTGGATGGAAATATATCCAATTAAAAATCCTATAAAAATACTTCCAGTATCGCCCATAAATAAACTTGCAGGAGGCTTGTTAAAGAGCAAGTAACCTATAAGGATAGGTATACAAATTAGACAAATTAAATAAACAAAATTTTCTTGAGCATTTAAATAATAGAATAAAAAAACACATAGAAAAAAATTTAAAGCATTTATAGTTAAGAAGCCATCAACTCCATCAGTAAAATTTACAATGTTTATCGTGTAAACCCAGAAATAAATTATTAGAAAAATTACTAATTTTACTGGGATACCAACTGCTTCAATATTAAATAATGAGGTAGAAAAAAAAAAAATTGTTATTTGGAAGAATAATCTAATTACAGGATGTATTTTATTAAGGTCGTCGTAAAAAGATATTAAAGTCAAAAAAGCTAAGCTTGAGAGAAAAAAGTAATAATTTTTAGGAAGATTTACTTTAATTATTTGGGAGTTAATTAAGTATTCGCAAAAAAAAAGAAATATTATAAAAAAAACAATTCCAGCTCCAGTAGGAACTATTGATTTATGGACATTTAAACTATCTGGAATGTCTATAAATTTTAATTTACTGCTTATAGTTTTGTATACTCTTAGAAAAAATAAAGTGAATAAAAAGATTATAAATATTAAAAAAATAGCGTAAGTAATCATTCAGCTTAGTGTTAAGATTAATAATATATTTTGTAAAGGTTTTATACTTAATAAATTAATGTATATATTTCCTATATTCTTTTTATTATCTAGTATTTATTATTTGTTTTTTCCATTAATTTTTTTATTTAGTAATTTTTTATCAAATAATAAAATTTTTAATAATGAAATTTCTTATATAAGTAAATTAGATATAAAAAATTATTATATTCAATATAATTTTTTTTCTTTAATTTTTTTATCTATAATATTTTATATTTTATATAAAATTTTTTTTTCCCAAAACAATATAAAAAAAATTAAAATAAATTATAATGATTATAATTTAGTAATTATAATTTGTATTTTATTTTTATTAAAAGATATTTTTTATTTAATTAAATATTATTTTGATAATGAGCATATAAATAGAGCTTTATTGTACAATGAGTTATTAAATAATCGCAGAACTCATTTAAATTTATTAATTATTATTTCGGTTATAAATTTTAAAGATAATAAAATTTTGTCTTACTTAAGTTATTTTTTAATATCTTTGTATTCATTACTTTCATTTTCAAGAATAGAATTATTCTTATTATTTTTTTGTCATGTAGCAACAAATAGTTCTTATGATAAAAAAAATTTTTTAAAGAAATTTTTAATTTTTATTTCGATAATCTCTTTTATTTTTTTTTATAGGTTTCTAATTTCAGGTCAAAGTTTTTTTTATATATTTGTAGAGCCTTTACATTTAATGATTAGTTCTATGATTTTTTTGAAAAATTTATTACTATTAAATTTTGATAATTTTTTACATCAAAACATTAATTTTGTTCTTAAAGATTTTTTTTATTTACAAGTAAATTTTAATAATTATTTTGTTCATCCAAAAATTCCAACTTATTCTATAAGAGGTATTGATTCTTTATTTTGCTTCTTTTTGGTTTTCCTGATTTATTTTTTTATCTTAAAATTATTAATAAAAGTCTTTTATATTAATAAATATTTTTTAAATTGTATTTTTGCATATTTATTAACTTCTTTATTCAGAGGTAATTTTGTGCATAATTTAAATTTTATAATAAAAATCTATTTATTAGTTATCTTGCTTTCATGGATTATAAACAAATTACAACAGTCAAGATTAAAGGCGGTTTAGGTAACCAATTATTTCAATATGCTTTTGCCATCTTTTTAAAAGAAAATTTAAAAATAAATATAAATTTAGATATATCGTGGTTTGATAAACAGAATTTTAGAAAATTTCAGCTTAATGATTTTTTAAAAGAACCTTTCTTAGATATAATCAGATTTAAGCCTAGTTTTTATAATAAAATACTGTCTTATAGATCAGAAGAATTTTTTAGTTTTTTACTAAAAAAAAAAATTTACCCGCCTACTAATTACTATGATGGTTACTGGCAGGATATTTTTTTTGCACAATGTTTAAATTTAGATAAATATTTTAGCAAAAAAATCTTTTTAAAAAATTTTTCTGAAGATTATTATGTAATTCATTTAAGAAGAGGAGATTTTTTAAATAGTGGCCCGCACCACGTTTTGCCTGACGAACATTATTTAAAATATATAAATTTATTTAAAGATAAAAATATTTATATTTTATCTAGCAATAAAGATGATGCTTTAAGTTTTATAAAAAAAATTAACTTAAATGCTAAATTTATAGACTGCGAAGACAAAGAGGCATTTAGCATAATTTATAATTCGTCTGGAGGCATAGCCTCAAACTCAACTTTTTGCTGGTGGGCAATATTTTTATCTGAGAACAGAAATTGGCTTTTACCTTATCGCTGGTTAAAAAAAAGAAACATTATTGATCACAATCTAAATATAAAAAATACTATTTTAATATGAAATATAGCGTTTTGACGTGTTCCAATAAGTATAAATTAAGTTGGCTAATAAGATATGTAAAAAGTGTTAACTCTCAAATTATATTAGCCGATGAATTAATTTTTATTGATGATGGTTCTAGACAATCTTATTTAATAGAGTGTTTCTTAAGAAAAAATCTAAATCCCTTAATAAAATTTATTTTTATTAAAAATTTTGTAAATATCGGGATAGCAAAATCATTAAATAAAGGTTTAAAAATAATTAATAATAAAATTATTTTCCGTCTTGATGTAGATGATGCTTGGAATAAAAATCATTCAAATTACAATTTAAATGTTTATAGAAGAGAAAAAAATTTTTTAATTTACAGCAATAATTCGAAGCACCACTTTTTTGGCTTAGCAGATTCAAATTTAATACTGGATAATCCAACTGTGCATAGTTCGTGGATTATTAACAAAAACTTGTGTGTAAATTTTAAATATATTTTCGAGTTTCCAGAAGATTTTTCGACATTATCACATTATTATAGAAAAAATTTGAAGTATAAATTAGTAAATAAAAAAACTATTGTTTATTTTCAAGATGTTGCAAGTCAATCAAAAAAAAAAAATGCAAATATAGATCTTAAAAAAATAAAAAATAAAAATTTAATATATAGTTTAAAAAAAATTTCATATTTAGATCTTATTAAAAATTTAGGGTTTTTTGGCATGCTAAAATTAATTGTTAGATGAAAAAATTATTATTAGTTTCAAAAGAGTGGAGCCCAAAAAACAAGACAGGACTTGGATTTTGTTCATCTTTGCATGAGATAATTTTTAAAGATGTTGGTTTTGAAGTTATTACAGTTAGCTCGAATAATTTAGATAAGAATTTTAATTTACAATTAGAGGGATTTATTCATTTTTTATTTAATCCAATTACTTTTTTAAAAAAATCAGAATCAATAATTAATAATTATAAACCAGACCTTATAGCCGTTGAGTCATTACAAACAGTTATCTCAGAAATCTTTATTTACCTCGCAAAAAAAAATAATATTAAATCAATTATTATAAGTCATGGTATATCAATCTTCCCTTATAATAATAATATTAAATATATTGCAAGATCAATTATTTGGATATTTTATTTACCTTTCTTATTTTTTTTTATCAGAGCTTGTGATATTTTTTTATCTTTAGATCCGGATAGTAATAATTCTAGACATTTAGACGTTCAATTATTTAAAAAAAATAAAAACAAATTAATTATAAAATAAAATAATAACTCTAGATTTGATAAATTAAAAAAAGATTTTGATGTCAGTAAAGCAAAAAAAAAAAAAATAAAATGTATTGTTAAAATTAAGAATAAAAAAAACAAAAAAAATTTTATAAAATTAGAAAAAAATATTAATAATTAAAAAATCAATATTAAAAAATTA
>Ga0114980_10001814_pt1 | contig 15228 bp, 13 predicted proteins | sample S_140806_EF_Meta_FD_87018 | JGI IMG/M metagenome (GOLD analysis project Ga0114980, IMG submission 87018) | Freshwater microbial communities from Lake Simoncouche, Canada to study carbon cycling - S_140806_EF_MetaG | ecosystem: Environmental > Aquatic > Freshwater > Lake | place: Lake...
AAGGGCCTGTCATGGAGAGCGCATTGAATCGTTTGGCTGATATGTCTATTTTACTCGTTGAGGATAATGAGCATAACCAAATTCTAGCAGAGACTTATTTGCTGAAACATAAGGCGGAAGTTGATATAGCGAGCAATGGTAAAATAGCGTTAGAAATGCTGAAGAAGAAGACGTACCATGCTATCTTAATGGATATTCAAATGCCTATCATGGATGGTATTTCTACCACGCAAGTGTTGCGAAATGATTTGAAAATTGAAACACCCATTATTGCCTGTTCGGCCCACGCCATGGCGAGCGAGCGAATGAAATGTAAGGAGGCAGGTATGAACGAGTACATTTCGAAGCCTTACACCGAGGAATCCTTAATCAGTGTGCTGGCGAAATTCAAAACGACAAGCGCTAAGAAGGTTAATGTCTTAAAGGATGACTTTCCTGCAGTGATTAAAGCACTTGAGCAGAATATTAGTAAGACATACTCCGATAAGATTGTGGGAATATTCAGAGAGCGCCTACCGAATGAGATTCAGTTACTGGAACAGGCGGTTGAGGAACGTGACTTTAAACTTATGGAAGAACGGGCGCATTACCAAGCCGGTTCGATGTCGAGCTTACACTTTAAACAAGGATATCAGATTTCATATGCGGCTGAACGCGCTGCGGTTGAGGGCGACACTGTAAGGGCCAACGAGGCAGTTGGTAAGTTGATTGTCTATTTGCGTGAATTGCTTGCTTATCTGAACTCGGCGGTGAATTAAAGTCTGTGCTACGGAATTGGGAAAGCACCTTTTTCCGTAATTTGCGAGACTCATTTATCATCCATGCGAAACCTCCTCATTGTCTGTGTGATAGCCATTGGCTTTTCATTATTGTTTTCATGTAAGAAAACTCCCGATTATGTTGCAGTGCCATATGATTGTGCCTGTGGAAGTTTGTCGTGGCAAGGAGAAGAGTACCCGCTTTTGGGGACCACCTATATCCTTACCGATTCAACGAACAATCGATCACGTCGTTATTATATCACAACGGATGTTTCGCTAGAGGGAGAAACAAATACCCATGGATTGAGCGCGTGGATAGAAATTCCGGATATTGGAAATGGAGGGAATTTCGCGATCGATGCACAAAGTGGGGAAAGTGATTTTCAGGCTTGGGTCGATGAGTTTAATCCCAATGATCCAACCGATACGTTGCGACAGTATATTCCGGTAAACGCAGTGGTTCAGGTTGGAGCTGCTCCGGTTTCAGGAGGAATTGAAACAGTCAATTTTCAGTTCACTTTAAACCAACTTGAAGAAGGAGAGCCGTTGCCAGGGGATATTAATTTGTCCGGAAATTTTACGGTAACTATCGCTCCGTGAGTAACCTATTCTACTCATCCCCGTTTAACTCCAACGAAGTATGAGATTTTTACAAATTTTCCTTTCTATTGTTGGATTGGCTGCAATGCTGGCCTTTCAGGATGTGCCTACCGAACGTCGTGTGATGCGCAAGCATTCCAATGGCAAGGAGCATGTGGTTCTTTATTTTGAAAAAGAGACCGGCTATCTCATCAAGGAGGAAGTTTTTTTCTCCGACGGAAAACTCAGCTGGGCGGGCAATTACAAACGCAATGTGGAGCACGGCCTTTGGCAGTTCTACCACCCGAATGGAAAGTTGAAGACCTCCGAAACCTACAACAACGGCAAGGAAAATGGTGTTTCAACCCACTATTCCGAAACCGGTAAGAAAATCAAGGAAGAGCAATGGCGCAACGGTAAGTTGGTCAAGGAAATGAAGTTCTAGTTATTCCACTCTAACTACCCGGTTTTCGGCAATCACGCAAACGATATCACCCTTTTTTGGACGTACGGTAAAGGACCCGGTAAATTCTCCGAATGCAGGAAGTATTCCTAGCGCCTGGCCAAACCAAAAACAAGGCAAACGCAGGCTTTGATTTGCCGACCCTTGCATGCGAACTGCGGGGTGTATATGTCCGCTAATGGTATACGCATCTTGGAAAACATCCGTGGGAGGTTCGTGTGTGAATCGGACGCCATCGAGGGTCAGTTCATCATACACTGAAAAGCCAAGTTGCTCATAGGCCGACTGCATCTCTATTTCATGATTGCCCTTCACAAGCAGGTATTCGATGTTGGGAAAATGCGCCAGGCAATCGGTGAGCTCAGCCCACTCGCTATTCAATCGGCTGTGAAAAAGATCGCCCAGGAAAAGTAGCTTTCTCGGATTGAACTGTTCTATCAGAATTACAAGGTTCCACAGGTTGGAGCTGTTTACCGCTTTGGGTATTGGTATTCCTGCGTTTCTGAAGTGTTCACCCTTGCCAATATGCACATCGGCGCAAATAAGAACATCGTGTTTTGCCCACCACAACGCACGAAGCGGGTGCAGCTCGAAATGGTGTTCGCGAATTTGAACCGAGGTGGTAATCATGGACAAAAAAAAATCGCCTTGAGGCGATTTCTTTGTGGGAGCAACAGGGTTCGAACCTGTGACCCTCTGCTTGTAAGGCAGATGCTCTGAACCAGCTGAGCTATGCTCCCATTCAGTTTAACGGGGCGCAAATATACACCTACATTTTAAAAGCGCAAATTTTTTTTATACGCTTTCCCATCGGTGTGTTTTATCATTCAAAATCAGGGTATAGCAAATAGATTCTGCGTTTTTCCTTGTATTGATCAAGCTTTATCTGCCACGATTCACGGATTTCAGTTTCATTTTTTCCGGCTATCACCATCTCCCTTAGGCTCTGAGTTCCGCATAGTTTATCGAAGAACCCATTGGAATGAAAAAAGGTCGATTTATCGGGCCATGCGTTATACATCTTCAATAGCCAGCTTAGTTCGAGCTGCGCGTAGCGTCCCGTTTCTGCGGTTGAAGCGCCTCGAAGATCTAATCCGGTGCAACGTTTGTTTTCGAACGGTGGGTCCATGGCCACGCCCGGAATGTCGACGGGAGTAAATGCAAAGGTGCCTGCGCTACATTCTGGAAAACCAATTACCTGGAAGGGGTAGGGTGTTCCGCGTCCAACACTCACTTCAGTGCCTTCAAACCAACAAAGCGAAGGGTAAAGAGCAATTGCACGGTCGTTGGGTAAATTGGGAGAAGGGCGAACGGGGAGCGAGTAAAATATGGAGTGCGAGTAACCTTTACACGGTATAACGGTGAGATGAGGTTTCTGGTTAATCCAACTTTCCCCTAGAATCATGTTGGACAATTCACCCACGGTAAGCCCATGCACAATGGGGATGGGGTGCATGCCTACAAACGAGGCGTATTTTTCTTCTCGCACCGGCCCATCTACATAGTGACCATTGGGGTTGGGTCTGTCGAGCACGATCACTTCTTTATTCGATTCTCCGGCCGCTTCCAGTATGTAATGCAGAGTTGATATATATGTGTAGAAACGCGCGCCGACATCTTGGATATCGAAAACGAGTACATCGGTCTTGGCCAACATTTCCATGGTTGGCTTTTTGGTTTTTCCATACAACGACAACACCGGAATACCGGTTTTCGGGTCTTTGCCGTCATGTACATGCTCGCCTGCACCTGCTTCGCCACGGAAGCCGTGCTCCGGTGCGAAAACCGTGGTGATGTTAACACCCATGCTCAACAGGGTATCTACCAAATGGGTTTGGCCTATGCGAGAGGTTTGGTTGGCAACGACGCCAACTCGTTTGCCTTTTAGCAGCTCTAGATAACGTTCTGTTTGGTCTGCACCTGTGAGCAGTGTAGTGATTGCCTGCGTTTCGGTTGCAGCAGTTTGACAATGGCATGCAAGAAATGCAGAGAAGAGAAGGGAAAGTAGAACGTGCTTCATGTGTTGGTGTGTGAAAATCGACAGGAATCGCCCTGTAAGTTGAGCAGCATACAATTACTTTTACGCCAAACAACGTGGAAATCCATTTTTAAGTGCGCATTGCTTCTTTTATAGCCCAACGAATTCGCCGTGCCGAAGACAAAACGCGCATTTCGCGACCTATAGTGCGTATTGCAACTGCGGGTATTGCCGTGGGCATGGCCTTAATGCTTCTGAGTCTTGCCATTGTAAGTGGCTTTCAGGAACAAATTCGCAACAAGGTAATTGGGTTTGGTGCGCACTTTCAAGTAACCGGCATTGAACGCAATTACTCTCGTGATTCGCAACGCTTGTTGTACAACGACGAGGTATATCAGCGGCTCAAGACCGCACCCGGTGTAAAGCAAGTGCAGGTATACGCTACCAAACCCGGAATCATTGAGTCGGACGAATCCATGCAAGGTGTAATTGTGAAGGGTGTTTCTTCCGATTATGATTGGACTTTCATAAGCGATGCCTTAAAAGAGGGAAGGGTGCTCGAACCCGGCGATTCCATATCGCGCATTGTTATTTCACGGTACATTTCTGATCGTATGAAGCTGCGCCTGGGCGACAAGGCGCGCATGATGTTTTTTGATACGCAAGGCGATAATCACAGGCAACGAAGCTTTCGCGTTTGCGGAATTTTTGACACGGGTTTGGAGGATTTTGATAAACAATTGGTTTTTGCTGATTTGAAGGATGTCCAAAAACTATACGGCTGGGGACTGCGGGTTGGAATCACCGCTGATAGTGTGGCGGTGAATGATTCCGTTTCTGTGTATGCACTTGCTTCAGGCGGTGATGGTGAAATCAATTTCGATTGGGGTAACGCTGCGTGGAAGGGGCCCGGGCCGCATCGCATGCCAATTCATGGCGACACAACCTTGCGATTGGTTGTTACTGATTTGTCGGAAACCAAACAGGCAACCGCAGAAGTTAACTGGCGCACCAAGTCGTCTGTTTCAGGCGGTTATGATGTGCAAACGGAGATTCGTAATTCTGATTCGGATTACATTGGAGGATATGAAGTGAATATCGATAGGTACGAGGATTTGCGCGAAAGCCAGGAGGCTCTGCAAGCAATTGTGACTTCACACTTTTTGCAGGCTCAGAAAATTACCGATCGCAATCATGATATTTTCGCTTGGCTGGAGATGCTGGATATCAACGTAGCGATTATCATTTTGCTGATGGTTGTTGTTTCCATTATAAACATGACATCGGCATTGTTGATTATCATTCTTGAACGACAGGCAATGATTGGAGTGCTGAAGGCGATGGGAATTTCGGACGGGTCGGTAATGCGCATTTTTGTGCAGAACGCAGGCTGGATTATCGGCAAAGGATTGCTAATAGGAAACGCCATTGGTATTGGAATAGCTTTCGCGCAATGGAAGTGGCACGTGATATCGCTCGACCCTAAAAACTACTACATCGATACCGTGCCTGTTAAATTTGATTTTATGCAGATGCTGTTGCTCGATGCAGGAACGTTGTGCGTCTGCGTTTTGGCCATGATTATTCCTGCTCTGTATGTGCTGAAGATTTCACCCATACGAGCGATACGATTCAGTTGATAATAGAAATACGAAATACAATTCCCGAACTTCAAACATGAACTATCACGAAAATATATTGAGCACAATCGGTAACACACCGCTTGTTAAAATCAATCGCATCACTGCTGAAATTCCTGCGCTGGTGCTAGCGAAAATTGAATCGACTAATCCCGGAAATAGTATTAAGGACCGGATGGCTCTCAAGATGATTGAAGATGCTGAACGTTCGGGCAAACTAAAGCCCGGCAGCACAATCATTGAAGGAACGAGCGGTAATACGGGTATGGGCCTGGCCATTGCGTCTGTGATTAAAGGTTATAAGTGCATTTTCACTTCTACCGATAAACAGTCGAAGGAAAAGTTTGATGCCTTGCGGGCATTCGGCGCAGAAGTTATTGTGTGTCCTACCAATGTGGATCCGGAAGATGCTCGCTCTTACTACAGCGTTTCAAGCCGCTTGGTGAATGAGGTGCCAAATTCATGGAAGGCAAATCAGTACGATAATCCGAGTAATGCCCAAGCACACTATGAAACTACGGGTCCTGAAATTTGGGAACAGACCGAGGGTAAAATCACGCACCTCGTAGTAGGTGTTGGCACCGGTGGCACAATCAGCGGAGTTGCGCGATACCTCAAGGAAAAAAACCCAAACATTCAAATTCTCGGCATTGATACCTATGGCTCGGTGTTCAAGAAGCTCAAGGAAACGGGCATTTTCGACAAGAACGAAATCTATCCGTATATCACCGAAGGTATCGGCGAAGACTTCGTTCCTGAAAATGTCGATTTAAACCTCATCGACTATTTTGAAAAGGTAACCGATAAGGATGCGGCTGTCATGACACGTCGCATCGCACGCGAAGAGGCAATTTTTGCCGGTAACAGCGCAGGCAGTGCTATGGCGGGCCTGATGCAAATGAAGGATCGTTTCAAAGAGGGTGATGTAGTGGTTGTAATTTTCCACGACCATGGTACGCGTTACCTCGGTAAAATGTACAACGATGAATGGATGCGCGATCGTGGGTTTTTGAAGGAAGAAAAGAAAAGCGCGCGTGATTTGATTTCAACTCACCTGGATAAACCGCTCGTTACAATTGGTAGCGGTGAATTGGTGGGGCACGCCATCGATAAAATGAAGAAGTTTGGTATCTCCCAGATACCGGTCGTTAAGGATGATCGCTTTGCCGGATTTGTAGATGAAACACGCTTGTATCAGAGTATGGTCGATAATCCGGCCAATGTCAATACGAAGATTGAAGAGCTGATGGGCCCTGAATTACCAATCGTTTCTGAGGATGATTCAATTGATTCTGTCTCGAAACTCATTAGTAAGGAGGTGCCTGCAATACTGGTGAAATTGCACAGTGGCAAGTACCACATCATTACCAAATACGATATCATTCAAAGCCTTTCCTAATCAGAACGAGAAGGAAGCTGTGAGTTTAATGGCGATGTTGTCTTTTGCACTTTCAAGTGCTTGTTCTCCGTATCGGTAGTATACGCCTATGCCAATGCCGCTTACACCAGACACGAATAAATTATCGAGTTGAACGCCACTTTCCAGAAAGGCTTTATTCGCTTGGGATGATTGGATCGTATGGCTCGATGCATTTCTGAAATCCCCCCAGAGCATACTGTGAGCAACCACCAGTTGAGATTTGAATTTTCCCTTGAAAAGCGAAAACGACCGAAACGCGTGTCGAAGATGAAACGCGGTATACCGAGAGTGCATAAACTCGTTGACACGCATAGTTTGAAATGATCCCGGGGCTACAACGGTAAACTTCTCATACGTACCTTCTGCATTGTACAGCAAGGAGAGGGGAACGTTTTCCTTGCAAGCACCGCCAAGAGCCGTCACACTTAGTTTTCCGGCATTCAGAAAATTGAACGTCTTATCGATGCGGGCATCGAAGCGGTTATATGCATATTCACCCATCCATGCTCCGGTGAGACCTCTGGTGTATTGAAAATGGATGACCGGAAAACGGCCGCCCAAACGAATTTCGCGTGTGTTGGTTCGCATCAGTTTTTCACCCGGAGCATACCGCAGTAATACTCCGGCTTCGGTTACGCGATAGTTGCTATCGGTGAGTTGCACGGCGTCGGTCGCTAAGCGTTGAAAGGCATAACCTGTATAGGATTGGATGTACTGTGTGTTGAGGAATGCGGTTGCGGTGAGGTTGCCAATCAACCTGCCGTTCAAACTGGCTTGCAGCTGCTCGCGTTTGTCCATGCGCGAAATGAAAAGACGATAAATGTTCCGATTGAGAAAACCTGTGGTCTCGTTCATTTGAATCGAGCTTCCGCCCATTTCCATCACATCGTTGCGGTATTCCATTTTTATCCATGCATTTCTTTTTCGGTAGAGATGCACGAGCACATCACCACCGTACTTGATCGCATTGTCTTGGAAGCCGTATGCTACATATCCGCCGGTATTGAATTTTTCCGATATACGATGATTGGTGCGCAACCCCCCGCCCAATCGAAAGCCTTCGTAATTATTAAAGCTCATCAATTTCCGTAAGTCGAAATTCACGTAGCCCATCGATAATTGACCCGTAGTAAGTGCCTCAAAGGCCTTCAGTCTTCTGTCGAGATGATACTCTTTTCCGAGGCTGTCAATGACGTGGTAGGTTTTAAGCTCTTTCCCGGTGAGATCCTGGTCGCGGTATTTATTCCACAAGGACTCATCGGCCTGCTCTGCGCTTGGTAATACTTGCAATGTGACGGGGGTAAAATCCGAGGCTTTCATCGGCACATCGATACGAATGTTCTTGATGTAGGAACGACCTTCTCCTGTAAGTGGAAAACCTGCGGCAGACATGTTCTCGAACAGAATGCTCGAATTTAACTGAACAGGAAACCACTGCTTGTTGAAGAGGAAGGCGTATTGTTGTTGAATTTTGAATTGCATTTTTCCCTCTTGAATGGGTTCCGCAATTACTTGTTGAATAGCATAGCCGTTTGTGTTGATGTACAGACGGCCGTTCATAGATGGAAAGTTCTTGTTGGAACGTGGACGAAACGAAATGGCGAACACTGTGTCGTTGCCGATATACGTGGTGTCCATTAGTTCAAAGTAGTATTTGTTTATGGCGTTGTCGGCCAATGGGCTCATGTATTTGACGCCGAGCAACTCAACCGCATCACCGTAAAAGGAAAAAGATTGCAGTTGAGTGCCAAGTAAGAAAAGTTCCGTGTTTTTCAGTCCTGAAACGCGGTTGGCTAAGATTGTTTCCTCATTATGACCGGGTGGTAAGTGCTTGCGTTCGGTGATGCTTTCCATCATAAACAAGTGCTGTTGTTTGAAGAATTGAATGGCATCGCGTTTAATGGTGTCTAAGGATGACTGCAACGTATCACTCAGTAGAGTGGAGTCGATAGAGGCTCCGAAAATGAGTTTGTTGTAGCTGTTATAGGTGAAGGCATTGTTGCCCTCGGGATTGTTTTTTTTCTTGTTGTCTATGGCCAGTTGCATGATTCGTTCTGCAGGATTCGCCCCCGGGCGTATCGTTATTTCACCTAAGAGGTTGGTTTCCTCTTGCATGGGAATGGTAGCCGGCACATCCGTATAGTGCTCGAAGCGCAATGACTGATAGCCGATCAAATTAATTTCTATCGAATTCGCCGAATCGGTGAGTGCCAATTCGAAATTACCGTCAATGTCGGAGTATACTCCATTTACGGTGCCTTGCTCAAGAATGGCCGCGAAAGGCAACGGCTGTCCCGATTGTTTATCAACTAGGTTTCCTTTCAATACTTGGCAGATGCATTGAGCACACAAGAAAACAAGTAGGATGGTAGTCGCAATTGATTTCACAGGATTCAAATATAGAGGCAATACAGCCTTTACTTTTGTCGCAATGCCGCGTGTAATAAACGAACTAAGAAGATATCTACCCTACTTATCTGCATCGAAACTGTGGAATGCTGCATTGGTTTGGGCTTCGTTCTACACTTCACGACGTTGGCATCGCCGACACCCCGGTTTGCCGGTAAGTGTGAGCATTGAACCCACAACGGCTTGCAACTTGGGTTGCCCGGAATGCCCAAGCGGGTTGAAGATGTTTAGCCGAAAAACTGGCAACATCAAGGTGGATGATTTTTCCCGTTGGATCGACTCCATGGCTCACCATCTCATTCACCTGAACCTGTACTTTCAAGGCGAACCGTTTATTCATCCGGAATTTTTACGCCTCGTTGCACATGCCCATAGAAAACGAATCTTTACCAGCACCAGCACAAACGGACATTTTATTACGGAGGAGATTGCGCGTGAAACTGTTGCCTCCGGCCTCGATCAATTGATTATCTCCATGGATGGTGTTACGCAGGAAGTGTATGAGCAATATCGGGTGCATGGCAAGCTGGATAAGGTGCTGGAGGCAACGAAAATGTTGGTAGCGCAGAAGCGGGATATGCAATCGCAAACACCACATCTTGTCTTTCAGTTTTTGGTTGTAGCTCCGAATGAACATCAAATTGAAGATGTCATGAAGCTGGCCTCAGAGCTCGGTGTTGATGAGGTGCGTCTCAAGACCGCACAGGTGTATGACTATGTGAATGGAAATCCATTGCTTCCGCAGGATGAACGTTACAGTCGCTATGTAAGGCAGACTGACGGAACCTATCGCGTAAAAAATGCACTGGATAATCAATGCTGGCGCATGTGGAGCGGTTGTGTTATAACATGGGATGGAAGGGTGGTTCCCTGTTGTTTTGACAAGGATGCAACGCACGCCTTAGGTAGTTTGCGAGAGGCGTCGATGCAGCAGGTATGGAATGACAAGGCCTATCGCGAATTCAGAGGAGCCCTCTTGAAGTCGCGCGCCGATATTGATATCTGTGCTAATTGTTCGGAGGGCACACGCGTGTGGACCGAAGCTTAATCATACAGTACTTGACAGGTTCAACTTTCTTTCTATCTTTCGCCTATGCAAGTGTTAGAGTTCCTCAAGGAATTGACCAACCCCGAGTCTATCATTCATCATGGAGGATTGCTGCTGTTGTTGCTCGTTATTTTCGCTGAAAATGGTCTTGTTGTAGGATTCTTTTTACCGGGCGATTCACTCATTTTTTTGGCAGGACTTATTTCGGGTACAAAGCCCGATTTGCTTGGCACCGATATTACCACGCTTACGATAGCAATGTTTTTGGCTGCAGTAGCTGGTAGTTTGTTTGGCTATGTATTTGGGCGACGGGTAGGGCCTACTCTTTTTGAGCGCAAGGATTCGATAATCTTTAAAAGAAAATACCTGGATATCACGCAATCATTTTATGCAAAGCATGGTGGAAAGACCCTGGTGATGGGTAGATTTCTTCCTATCATCCGAACGTTTGCGCCCATCATTGCGGGTGTTATTCGCGTGCCGGTGCCCACCTTCATGTTTTTCAATGTAGTGGGGGGTGCACTCTGGATTACATCGCTGAGCCTTATCGGATATTTTCTAGGCACGCAATTCCCCGCGATTGAAAATTATGTTGGTTATATCGTAATCGGTTTTATTGGCATCACAACCACGTTGCTTGTCCGCACGTACATCAAACAAAGGCGCGAAGTGAATGCACGCAAGAAGCAAGAAGCGGGCGACGATGAAGCTCCGCTATTGATGCCTTGATGGCGCTAGAAACAACTGTTTATTACAGCGCTAATTAATGCCTGCTTATCGATACCTTTTGCCGAGGCTTGCTGCGGAATAATACTCGCTTCTGAAAAGCCCGGGGTCGTGTTTACTTCAATCACAAACACATCTTTCCCGCGAATGATGTAGTCTACCCGAATCATTCCACGGCAATCGAGCGAGGTGTAAATCGCCTCTGAATGAGCTTGTACTTTTTTGTAAATCTCCTCTTCGATTCTAGCCGGTGTAATCTCTTCTGATTGCCCTTTGTATTTGGCCTCGAAATCAAAGAATTCTTTTTGCGATACAATTTCTGTAATTGGCAAGGCTGTGATGTTTCCCTCCCACTTTATGACACCGCATGTTACCTCTGTTCCTTGTATGAACTCTTCAATGATGATTTGATGGTCAACGCCAAGCGCAGTGTCGATGGCTTTATGAAGGTCTTCCATCACATTCACGCGTGATGTGCCTATACTGCTTCCTCCGCAGTTGGGTTTAACAAAGCAAGGCAACCCAACTTGATCTATTATTTGTTGTGTTGAATACGAGTCGGTTCTTCTCAGTGTAATACTCTTGGCGACATTGAAACCATACGTTCCCAATACGCGTGTAGTCATTTTTTTGTTGAACGTGAGCGCCATGTTCAACGTGTCGCCTGTTGTGGTTGGAATACCGAGCAATTCGAAATAGCCCTGTAAGATTCCGTTTTCACCGGGAGTGCCATGAATTATCATGAATACTCCGTCGAACGTGATTTCTGTTCCGTTCATTAAAACACTGAAGTTGCTCCGGTTCACGGGCGTATTGCCTTGTTCTGTGACGGCATACCATTCGCTCTCGGTTACAACGATTTTGACCGGTTCGAACATGCTGCGATCGATGTTGTCCATAATCATTTGAGCACTTCGCATGCTTACTACCGATTCACCGCTGTATCCGCCGCATACCACGGCTACTTTCTTCTTCATATGTGTTGAATGTATAGTCCAAATTTCAGTGCTATTGGGCATGGTGCAATCGAATGCCTGGAGTGCGTTTGAACACTCCAAGGTTGATAGCAAGCAGTTTCCTTGTTATCATTGCCACAAACTAATTCGCATGATCACACAACGGTTTTTCACAATGGCTGCTGCGCTATTCATAGCCTTGCAGGGTGTTTCTCAAACAGCAGGAACGACCGGACCATACACCTTTACGATTGCAAAGGATAATGCTGCGGGTTCAATCGAAAATCAATGCCAGACGGGTACTTGCTGGAGTTTTGCGACAGTATCTTTTCTTGAGGCCGAGGTAATTCGAAAGGGCGGAAAGCCAATTGATTTGTCCGAAATGTTCAACGTGCGTATTACTTATCCGCTCAAGGCTGATGCTTTCGTGCGCTATCAAGGAAAGCAGCAGTTTGGTCCCGGCGGTTTGAGCCACGATGTATTGCGTGTTATTGGTGAATATGGCATAGTTCCTCAATCGGCCTACTCCGGCTTGAAAACGGGAGTGAGCGAGCACAACCACGGTGGTTTGGATGCATTGCTTGAGTCGACGGTTAAGACCGTGCTCGACAAGAAATTGAATGAAGAAGGATCAGCATGGAAAAATTCGGTGGAAGGAATTCTGGATGCTGAGATAGGACCAGTGCCAACTAGTTTTGAGTACAACGGAAAGAAATATACTCCCGCGCAGTTTCGCGATGAACTCAAAATAAACGCGCAGGACTACGTGAGCATTACTTCGTTTTCGCATCATCCATACTATTCCACCTTTGTGCTTGAGGTGCCCGACAATTGGGCGAAGGGTAGTTTTTATAATGTTCCCTTGCAAGATCTCGAGAGGATTACCGAGAATGCTATCGACAACGGATATACCATTGCATGGGACGCCGATGTAAGTGAAAAGGGCTTTTCATATTCACAGGGAGTAGCCATATTACCTGCAACCATGCCGAAAAAGGAGGAGTGGTGGACAACGATGCATCCCGAGCTTGCACCAACAGCGGCAACGCGACAGGCGGGTTTTGATCGTTTTGAAACGACCGATGATCACTTGATGCATATCACCGGCAAATCGAAAGATCAGCAAGGCAATACGTATTACATCACGAAGAATTCATGGGGCGCAACCAATCCTTTCAAGGGCTATTTGCATGTGTCGAAAAATTATTACCTCATGAAGACGGTGGGCATCGTTGTGCACAAGGATGCAATACCTTCTGAAATTCGTGCGAAACTTGGGTTGAAATAATCGATGAAGAAATTTGCTGCGTTGTCTGCGGGACAAAAGGTATGGCGCATTATCTGGCTCTCTGTCTGCTTGTTTTTCGGCGGTACGTTCTTGTGGGTGATTGCCCTGAAGTGGATCAATCCGCCCACTACCTTTTTACACCTCACATCCGATTGTCCTCCGGGTGTGGAATTCAGCAAGCAATGGGTGGACGGTAATGAAATTTCAACGCACATGAAATTGGCCGTGGTAGCCAGTGAAGACAATAATTTCATGAAGCATGGAGGCATCGATTGGGGGGCAGTTGAAAAGGCGCGTAAATACAATGAAACAGAAGGTAAGAAAAAGGGTAAATACCGCGGTGCAAGTACGATAACACAGCAAACTGCCAAGAATGTTTTTTTGTGGCCGGGGCAATCGAAAGTGAGTAAGTGGATACGGAAAGGGTTTGAAGTTTATTTTACCTATCTAATCGAATGGATTTGGGGTAAAGACCGAATCATGGAGGTCTATCTCAATGTTATTGAAATGGGGCCTTGTAAGTTTGGAGTAGGCGCCGCAGCGAAGGATTACTTTGGAGTGAGTGCCTCGAAACTGAGTCGCGAACAGGCCGCGTTAATTGCAGCTTGTTTACCCAATCCCAAAAAGTACAGTGTTGCCAAGCCCGGTTCCTACATGAAGAAGCGTCAAACACAGATTGCCCGGTTGATGCGCCTAATTGGAGACGATTATTTCAAGCGGTATGGCGGAGAGGTCGCTCGCGAGGAACGCGAGGCGCAAGAGAGGGATGTAGAAGAAAAGCTTAAGCAAATCCCGGAAGATGAAGTGCCGACAGTTGTGGAGGAAACGCCTGAAGCCGACGATTCCGCTCCAATGCCGAATGCAGATGAATCTGAAACACAACAGGAAGCTGAGCCGAATGTTGAGCCTGTGCCTGCCGATTCCACCGGAAATCGTTAGAATCCAAAAAGTCCTCCAACTCTGAAAATGGGATTGCTGTAGGGCGAGTTCGGATCTTGAATGAGGTCGTATAGCACCATGGCACTAAATCGAATGCGTCCGCCGCTGTTGTATCCGGCGCCTACAAGCCAAACGGGCACGTTCACCGCTGCCTGGTTTCCAAATTGGTCGGACGCTTCTCGCCGGAGCAACTCGAATTCGCTGTGAGCAATAATCGTTTGCTTGATATAGGCTCTGCTCCACAGGCTCGACCCGTAAATGTTTTCAGTATACCCGTTTGAAGAAATGTAGGTGATGTTAAATCCTACTCCGTTCACCCACCAAGGCTTGGTGCGGTAGCCTATCATGGGGTTGGCCATTAAGTAGGTGGGGTTGCCGAAAAAACCTCCAAGGTTTCCTCCAAATACCAGCCTGTCGCGCAGTGGAATTGCGTTGCTCGGGATTTCATTCTTATTTGTTGGCGAAGCGTAATCTTCTTCCGATGTCTTTTGCGCATGCATCGCAGGTAAGAAGAATGCAAGCAGAAGGAGAGTCCATAGAATGATTCGCATACTCAAAAATAGCAAGGCGAGCGTTGCGAAGAGCATTTTCTTTGTTTCCTTAGCGCTCAAGATTACGCTGTTATGAGTGAGTTAGAGTTGGCAACGCGCATTGTAGATCGCATGTATTCAAACGACCCCATGTCGCAATGGCTTGGTATTGAACGATTGCAGGATGGTCCGGGTATTTCGGTATTACGCATGGTGGTGCGAAAGGAAATGCTCAATGGCTTCTCTATCGCACATGGTGGCATATCCTATAGCTTAGCCGATAGCGCGCTTGCATTTGCAAGCAATGCGCATGGTATTCAATCAGTCTCCATCGAAACGTCGATTTCCCATGTCGCGCCTGCTCGTGAAGGCGATGTACTTATTACAGCAGTTGAGGAAAAGAGCCTCACGAAAAGCACCGGTTTGTACCACGTGAATGTGGTGAATCAAGAAGGTAAGGTTATCGCTTTTTTTAAAGGTACCGTATTCAG
>Ga0114980_10001816_pt1 | contig 15222 bp, 11 predicted proteins | sample S_140806_EF_Meta_FD_87018 | JGI IMG/M metagenome (GOLD analysis project Ga0114980, IMG submission 87018) | Freshwater microbial communities from Lake Simoncouche, Canada to study carbon cycling - S_140806_EF_MetaG | ecosystem: Environmental > Aquatic > Freshwater > Lake | place: Lake...
AATATACTTTGTTAACACGATCACGCATATTCCATAGTAGTTTTGCTCCTCCTATAACAAACACTTGTTCGGATTCTGAAATACTTGGCAGCATATCATTGATACTTTTGTATACTTCGCAACGATCATCATTAATTGTTGAACTCAATACAATGTTTCGGCGATTAGGAAGTGGCTTTGGCATATTACTAGTCCAGGTTCCACCGCCCATTACTACAGTGTGCCCACTAGTTATTTGTTTAAATCTCTTTAAATCAACTGAAGATTTTGGCCACGGTAAATCATTATCATGACCAAATCCGTTGATTGAATTAACGGCAAAAATAGCATTCATAAGTTTTTTAACATTTTATCTGTTTCTGGTTGAACAGTTTCTGCTATTCCTTCAATGTCCAAAATGAATTCTATTCCAATCATTTCGGAATCAAACTCTTCAAGTTTTCGTGACACTGCTTCTTCTATCTCTTCGCTGTCAAATCCCTGATTAAGCATTGACCTGATATTGATAGTTCGTTGCTTTCGTCCTTGTAGCTTTAGAATTAGCTTTTTGATAAATTCAACAGGAATTTTTGTTTTTTCTACATCCTCAATGATGTTTTCCCATCGCTCAAATATTTCTGGGGACACAATTTTATCCTGCTACCGCCGTCTTTCGTGGGCGCCCTGATTTTTTTGCTGCTGTTGCTTGAACTACTGGCTCTACTGCAACTGATTTTTTAGTACGAGTTTTCTTTTCTGAAGTAACAGTTTCTTTAACGACTGGTTCTAATGCGACGGCTTCCGTTAGCAGTCTCTCGCTCTCAGCCATTAATCCTTTGGCTTCAGCGGCCATTTTTGCAGCCTGAGCCCTTAAATTAGATGCCAGATCAGAGTTTCCAAGTGCATCACTTGACTGATTTTTTACTCCGTTAGCAGACTTTTGCTCACGAATTCTACGAGCAACATCCTTTGGATCTTGAAGTCCGCGACTAGCATCAATATCAGCTAACTTACGAACAGCTTCTTCGCCCTTGGACATTTCATCTAAAATTGTATTTAACTCGCTGAGCTTAATATGTTGATTTGGAGAGGGTGTCATCATTACCGTAGATGTTTGAACCTTCTTTAACATGCCCTCGCGATGCAGAACCTGTAGAATTATTTGCCCGTCTTTCGTGTAGCTACGATTTAGCGCATCGGCTAGACTATCAGAACTTTGACCAATATCGCTCTCGATACATTGAATCAATGGATCATGCACATTCTGATTTAGAAGTTCTGTGTATATAACCAGACACATGTGCTCTTCACCAGGAAGTTGTCTAAACACAACAGCAACTTTACGATCACCATGCTTTCCTACATGTTTTATGAATCTCATTTTATATCTCCTTTAATGCTTATTGTATTTAGAGAGTGTATAGACTGTAAAAAAATATTTATGTAATAACTATATCTTTAGTAAGACGGTCACTGTATAGCTGAATGCCAACTCTACGAATTGCGTCGGCAATCGTTTGTGCATCCACATTGAATAGTCGCTTAATCTCAGTCTCTGTCAAGTCACTCTGAAAGCGATAGATCTCGTAAAGTCGCTGACTGTTTAATCTAGCTCTGAGCAACATACATTGTATTGGATTTCTCCATGTCACGGGTTCGTCCTTTAACACTTGAACAATAGCCTGTTGTTCTGCATCAGTTATATTAATTAGTGATTCCAGACCATACATGTCCCACATGATGATGTATTCAATCGTTCTTGGTTCTGACAAGTTCATAATAAATCTCAACTTGCTCTAACAGTTTATTTAGTTCTGTATTATTCTCAGCTAACTCACATATGTGTATCATTTTCATGTATCGTTTTGTGAAATTGCTAAGTTCTGTACTCCCGGTATCTATCGTGTATATACTTCTAGTCTTGTCTTCGTTTTCGTAGACTATTATTTCGTGTATCTGCTTAATCATAGTGAAAGAATAGCAAAAAGCCCGATGTTAGTCGGGCCTTTTGAGCAGTATTAATCAATCATTAAAGTAAGCCCATGTACCAAATGGAGGCTTGATTGAGTCAGAACCGTGAATGATAAAAGTGGTATCTGTATAATCTGGATCACCCCATGAACCGCATGGATAGCCATCGGTAAACACGATCAGACGCTTGGTGTCCTTCTCGCGATTTTTCAGATGAGTGAAGATAGCATCAAAGTCAGTGCCACCACCACCCTTGGGTTCATATGCCTCAATAGTATCCATGTTGTCACTGGTGAAGTCCTCGGCATTGTAAATCTCAGTGTCAAAGCAAAACACATGAACACGATAGCTATCAAACGCCTCCATGATACCACGAACTTCGCCCAAGAACAACGCCGCTTGTTTGTTGCTGATAGAACCAGACATATCAATTGCCACTGCAATATCAATCTCTTCGCCCGGTGTCATTCCAGGCATAATGGCATCCATATGCCAGCTACGACGACTGGGACGAATGAACGAGTAGTCATTACGAATCGCACTGGTCAAATTGGTCTGAATAAGTTCGCGCCAGGGCATCTTGGGTTCAGTAATACTTTGAATCATGCGATTGATTCCAGCGGGAATGTTGTCAGCACCATCAGCAGAACGAGCAGCCGCGATGATGTTTTGCTTGATTTCCTGACGAAGTTGTTCACGCTCGGCTTCAGACATGGGCTTGGGACGCTTGCCGCCCTTGCCTTGCTTATCACCGTCACCATCACCGTCATCATCACCCTCGCCGTCGCCATCCATGTGGTCGTCCAGCATCTGATTAATCAGATCATCAATGTTAATTTTATTAACATTCTTCATCAGATCATCATAGATTTCCTCGGCTGGCTTGCCATCATACTTGGATTCATACAAACACGGAACAGTTTTGATGAACTCACCGACCTTGTGACGCTTCAAATCGGCATTGACCGCATAATCATCGGCAATGTTCCAGATTTGTGGATCACGTTCACCGCGACGACCCATGTGATCATAGCAAACATGAAGGACTTCGTGTCCAAACAAGAATTCTACTTCTCCGCGAGTCAACATGTTGATAAAGCGGCTATTGTAGTAGAAATTGCGACCGTCGGTTGCAGCAGTTGATAGCCATTCATCAGCGTTGATCAGCTTGAGACGAGTGGCCAGATTGCCGAAAAACGAATGCTTGAGCAGCAGTGAAACACGAGCACCGATAAGACGATCACGAGCAACAGCATCAATCTTGGGATCCGTTACCCCGATCAGCTTGTCAAACTTATCGCTGCGAGACTTCTTCTTACCACCTAGAACTTCTGACATATGTATCTCCTATTGATATTGCATTATAGCACTAGCGCTATTTACTGTCAAATAGAGAAATGGCGTCCGAAGACGCCATTTTTATTAGCGAGCCGCGTCCAGAATGTACTTGCCGTACTTCTTGTGGAAGTCATCAAAGCAGGGCAGCGTAGATGGCTTCAGTGGCAGATTGTATTGCTTAATAGCAACACGAGAACCAAGAATGACCAACTCAGTTTCAAAGTTGTCCATCATAAATGTAAGGAAATTGTTGGTCATTTCCAACAGCTTGTCCTTTTTGACTTCCTTTTTGTCCATGATTGCCTTGAGTTCATAGCAAAGAGAAACAGTCAGACTGTACATGGCAGAAACTTCCTTGACCTTGAGTTCCTTGACCTTGCCATTCAGTACATCAATTGCTTCGGGCAATTGAGCACTAAACTTACGGTGAGCTTGGAACTTTGCAGCCAGACCCTCGCCAACAGCACCAGCTACTAGCGTAAACAGAGTTTCCTGATCAACATTCTCATCCTGAAGCAACTCACTGACGAAAGTCCATGAGCGAGGAGTAGCAAATGCTCGGCTAGCAGACTTTGAATCAAAGTCATACATATCCTGCTTGGCAAAAGACAAGTAGCCAACTACATCGGGATGAATGCCCTTTGCAGTAGCCCATGCTTGCCAGCTAGGGAAGTCGGGACGCATTTCCACGTGAATAAAGCGATTAGCCAGCGGCATAGGCATGCGGAAAGTAACACCCTTGTCGGTTTCACGGTTACCAGCGGCAACAATAACCACATTGTCGGGCAGAACATACTTGCCCACGCGACGATTCAGAATAAGTTGATAACCAGCAGCCTGAACCGAAGGTGCAGCACTATTCATTTCATCCAGAAAAAGAACAACTACCGGATACTGACTAGCAAATTCCTCATCGGGCAAATCTACGGGTGGCGCCCAATCCATCTTGCCCAGTTCCTTGTTGAAGAAAGGAATGCCGCGAATATCAGTGGGTTCCATCTGCGCCATACGAAGATCAATCATGTATCCACCGAGTTCTTCGGTAATCTCACTGACAACTTCGGACTTGCCGATTCCGGGAGGACCCCACAAGAACACGGGACGCTTGACTTGGAATGCCTTGAGCAGAGCCCGACGGGCCTGAACAGAGGTAACGGTATAAGAATCAGAGACTTGAACTGCCATTTTTGGCTCCTTTGTTAAACAATAGTGATAGTATAGGACGAAACTGATTATTTGTCAAATAGCGCCCGTCCAGGTGACGCGATTAAACTCACGAGCGAGAACATTCCCACGCGAAAAATTGGTAGCAGGAGCACGCCACGAAGCAGCCTTGAGAATCGTGCCACGCGAGAACTTGCCATCCTTGAGAACAATGAAAGAGTGAACACTGCCATTGCTCACAATCTTTACATACTTGCTGCCGACTTCAACAGTAACACCGTTGACAAAACGGTCGCACATTTCCTCGCGAATTTTAGTACGAACTGGATCAGAAACAGGATCAAGACTTTGCCAATTGATATAGCTGGACTTGATATGTGACACATAATCGTCAATAGCAACTTGAAATTGAGTGTCCATTTGTGTTCCTTTCTTTACTATGAATACAGTATATCACTGTACCGAATTACTGTCAACTTTGTTGAATTCTAGCTTGCTAGCGGCCAACATAGCGTCTGCGATTTTATAACACTGAATTGCAGTCTTCATAATCACTTCATCATCGCGGTACATGAGTGTGGCAGAAAGAGAACTCATAATCTGACCAGCAAAATAGTCACGGGTTCTCAATTCATTTGAGGGTGAAATGTTCAACAAGATTTTCTCCGTTAGAGTTACATTGAGTCAATGTAACACTAGACTGAATTACTGTCAAGCAATCAATGAACCATAGATGATCCACTTTTCCAAGTGATCAATGGCATCATTTACTGCTTTTAATTCATCCAAACTTTGACAATCTTTTTTGCGAGCACGATTGCGAACTTCTGCGCCACTAAGAACAGTGACCATAGCATCAATGTTGTTTAGCATGCGATGTAAGTCGCGATTATAGGGTAGCGAACGAATTTTTTCTTGTAATTCGTCTTTGCGTTTTGACCACTCTAGACTTGACTCAATCATACAGACAGTATATCAATCAGTTGAATACTCGTCAATAATTCTGACCTGCGATAAAGCCTAGCCAAGTAGTGCCACCGTTAAAAGTCATCAGCGTGATTACATCATACTTGTCTTCCTTGGTAGTTAACACTGGTTCAATTTCTCCTGGCCACTTAACTGATATTGGCCAAGTGATAAGTCTACTGCCAGTTGCATCCTGTTTGATTATCAGTGCCATATAGTACAGTCTACCAGATGTTGGAGTATTGATAAAATTAAGTGTGGTGATGTTTGATTGCATATTGATGATAAAATTGTTTGCTTGTGAGCAATCAATTGTAGTAGACTGGGCCGAGTTTATATTTACAGTTGACTCGGTGTATGCAGTGCCAAAGCTTAGTGAAGATGAAAGTGTTACTGCATTTGAGAATGTAGTTGCATTTGGTACAGTACCACCAGAAAAACCAGTTGCGGTCAGCGAGTCAACATATTGCTTGGTTGCTGCGTGTAAATCACTGGTTGGAGCTTCACTAAGAGTAAGTGGACCAGTCATTGTATCTCCGTTTTTGTTTACTGGAGTGTACCCAATAAGATTGTTAACTGCACCCAGTGCTGTTGTTGCTCCTGTTCCGCCACTTGTGATTGCTAGTGTGCCGCCTATTGTTATTATTCCACCGCCTACTATTGGTCCACCAGTTGTTGTTAGTCCAGTTTCTCCCCCAGAAACATCAACACTTGTTACTGAACCCCCGCCACCACCGCCACCACCACCGCTTACGGTAGTCCATGATGGGGGTCCACCATTTCCATTGCTTGTTAATACTTGACCTGCTGTTCCGTAATTAGCTCCGCTCAATCCCCATGCACCAGTTGGTGTAATTCTCAATCTTTCAGTGAGTGTAGTGCCAGTAGAAACAAATACAGACCCAGAACGGAATGGCCCTGATCCACCTTGTAGGTATACATTGCCTCCTGCTCCGTTGAAAGCACCTGGACCACCTTTTATATAAACATGTCCTGGTTCGCCACCAACAACACCTGTTGAAGAAGATATACCACCTTCAATTGATATAGATGTACCATCAAAGCCGTTTGAAATCGGTGCCTTTCCAGCTATGGTGAATGTGCCGGCGTTAGAGCCTAGTGTCAAGGTGCCAGAGCCATTATATGAAATTTGTGATGTTGCAGCATATGATCCACTGCTGTTCATTATTAACTGACCACTACTACCTGGTATTGCTGTTAGACCTGTGCCACCATTGGCAAGTGATAATTTTCCAGCTAGTGTAATAACTCCATCGCTAGTGATTGGTCCTCCACTAGTGGTTAGACCCGTTGTTCCACCAGACACATCTACACTAAGAACAGTTCCAATGCCACCCGGAGATATCCAAGATAGTGTTCCATCACCATTTGTGCCTAACACTTTGCCTTCATTTCCAGTTTGTTCTGGTAAAAATCCATTTAGTGCCGCTGCGCCTGATGATGCTCCAGTGCCTCCACTCTCTACTGGTAAAACGCCGGTAGAGAGTGTGTTTGCAGAAGTTGCATAAACTGCTCCGTTAACGGTAAACGATGAGAGCCCAGTACCACCCGCTGCTGTCGGTAGAGTGCCTGTAGTTAGCGCGGTGCTGGATGTTGCATATAATGCTTTATTAGCAGTAAAAGATGATAACCCGGTTCCACCTGCTACTGTTGGTAGTGTACCAGTGATCAACTCACTAGTGGATGTTGCATATAATGCTTTATTAGCAGTAAAAGATGCTAGACCAGTGCCGCCATTTTCGGTTGCAACAATATCGGTTATTTGATTTGCTCGTACAGTTTCAATTTGTACATTAGTGATTTTTTTCTGTGCCATATCCGTCCTTATACGAAGCTGTAAATTGAAAGCTCATCGTCTGCTTGCAATCCTTGATTAAAGGTTATTTGATTTGGTCCAGTAACCAAATAAGCTTTTGTATCGCCCTCGCGCTGTAATACACCGTTTACAAAAACCTGAAGACGTGACTTGCCTAAACTGTTTGGCACTGTGTTGACTGTTGTATCAAACACTGTTTGATCAGTCGTGGCAGTTAATTCTTCATAGTCTGGAGACGGTAACTTCCAAGTTGGAGTATCATTTTCGCCGTTTGATGTAAGCACCATGCCCTGTTGGCCAGTATCTCCGCTTACTGCCCACGCGCCGTTTGATTGAATTAACAACCTAGAAGTTGTAGTGTTTTCTCCAGTTTTTATATCCAACGATTTTGCTACTATTGCAAGATCGGTATAGGTATCGTTCAATCTATTAATTGATGAAATAGTGGATGTAGTGTCCGCTGGATTTAGTTCTATTCCTGTGCTTTGATTACCCAAAGAAACAGATAATTTAGACTTCGGGTCAGATGTTCCTATGCCAAGTTTAGAAGTTTCTGTTGGCATTAGAATAGAGCCGCGAGTGTCAAGATCGTCGTAAAATGTAACTTGTCCATTTACTGTAAGACTGTCTAATGTTCCAACACTAGTCAATGAACTAGTTACGATTGACTTGGCTAATTCTGTACCTGTAAGTCCTCCTGCATTTACTGTTGGGTATCTCCAAATTGGAGATTTATTTTGACCAAGTGAAGTAAGAACTTGATTTTCTTGTCCAAAAGAACCTGCAACAGCCCACGAACCAGAATTATCTATTACCAGTCTTTCTGCTAGTGGATCACCCGGCTGAAACGAAGTTCTAAATACTAGATTTCCGCCTGGGCCAAATTCAGATACACCACCATCTATATAAATATCCCCGCCGGGGGTCAGAAATCCACTTGCACTACCACCAGAAAGATACAGACTTGCTGAAGCGGACTCGTTTTTAATTTGTTTTCCCGGGCGAATTAATAATTCGCATGGATCATCTTCATTTAGTAAATCTCCGTCTGCTCCTATTATACCAAAAACATTACGGTCTTCTTCGGTGACCTGTTTTTTTACCCCTAGAATTAAATCATCGGATGTATAAATTATTTTTTCAGTTGCGCCGGATAATCCATTATTGTTAAACAGTAGTGCACCATTGCGACCACTTGTAACAATTGCCGGTGGATAATCCCACTTTGCATTTGAGCCGTCACTTACTAAACTTCTGCCGTAAGTTGCTTGACCCTGAGCAGGTAGAAGAGCACGCAGTGCATCAAACTTGTTGGTTTCTCCTGTTCCGCCGTTTTCAATCTTTAATGTACCAGAAAGAGTAAACACACCAGACTGTGTAATAGAGTCACCCTCAAATATTAATCCAGTCGTTCCTCCATCTACATCAACTGATGAGACCGTTCCAACTTTTCCACCAGTTATGACACTTAGAACACCGCTACCGTCTAATCCAACAGTGTCATTGTCAATTTTTATTCCTCCAAACGTGGTTGTTGTAGCAACTGGTAATAATCCATCAGCGTACAGCGGACTCCAAGTTGCATTAAATCCGTCAGTGATAAGTACGAAGTTAGCTATATTATCTTGGGAGGGTAATAAATTATTGATCGCCTGTTCGCGAACGGTTGCACCAGTTCCACCAAACTCCAATGGAACAGTACCCCACATTGGAGTATTTTCCCACCCGCGACTTAATAATGGTTGTCCTGGCTGTCCGTGTTCAGTAGCGGCTGTCGGATCAGTTGAGCTTGGATTCGGAGGAATACCCAACGACCACGCACCATAATCTGTTATTCTAAATCTTTCTACTAGACCAGTGATGCCGGTTGAAAACTTGATACTTCCACCACGAGCAACATTAGTAACATTAACGTTATTACCGGTGCTGTAAGTGTATGAATCTCCTCTACCGCCCCGTATATCTATATCGCCACCCGGCACCGTGCCGACATAGCCTGCGTCTCCGATGCCGCCACTTAATGTAACTGTTCCGCCCGCTGAACCACTATAGACATCAGTATCTCCGCCCTGAAGTGTGATATTACCTGTTTTGTAATTTGTACTAGCTGCATCGCTTGATTTTATTAGTAGATCTGCGCCGCGAACTGTTTCAAATATTACATTTTGTGATTGAGTTTTATCTATTTCACCAAATAATAGTTTTGGATAACTGTCTAATGATGTAATTTTTTGTTTGCTCTGTCCAATACCCACTGTTTGAGTTCTAGGTGAAAATTCATATCTTAAACAGTCTAATACATCGGTCTTGTCATTATTTTTATAGACGATACCACCTTGAGAACCAGACAAATTAATGGCGTTAATTGCTAACTTTCCAGTACTGTCGGTGGACATTATTTCGTCATCTATTATTATTCCTCCAAGTATGCTGGTCGTTGCGCGAGGCAAACTATATGTAGTGCGACTCCAATATAATCCATTACCTCCAATGGAATTTTTGTTAACAGCTAAAAAATAATCGTTATCATCATCGTAAACAACTGGTAGCATATTCACTATATCAGCACTGATGGTTCCATCCTCAAGTACATCAATCGTAGTTCTGTCAACTTTGACTGCTCCAAGCGTAGTTGTTGTAGCTATTATTGAACTAAAATCTGCCCAAGAAAATTGAACAGTCTCGTTAACTAACTTATTGGTCAAAAATTTTCCATAGGTTAAACTGCTAGTAGCAGGGAACACACCCACTGGATTAACACTAATTGATCCATCAGATAAAAATCTCAGAGTATTACCGTCTGGTTTTACTAATCCAGGCTGATTAACAGTTGCTACTGGTAATCCAGCACTAATAGTATCCCAATATATATTACTTGTACCATTAAAATTTAGCTGAGCAAACAGAATATTTTTTTCAGTACTTGATACAGTAGGAAGTATAGCCTTTACATCAGCATATAAAACTTTATCACTGTTTTGTTTTAGTGTAAGTCCGTCTATTTTTACAACACCGAAATTATCATTATCCGCTAGATCTAAGCCAGGATCCAGATCATTCCAATATACAACACTCCCATCTGTATACAAATATTTTTTAGTATTTTCTTGCGGCAGTGCGGGAAGTACTTTTGTGGCTATATAAGCTGTGTCTGCCTGTATTCGTCCTCGTGAATCAAGTTTAAGAGTTTTATCATCAACGTCAGTTATAGCCGCTCTTAGAACTAAATCTGGTGCATTAACAGGTAGAAAATTGTTTTGTGTCGGTCTGGGATTTTGTATTAATTTCAATCCGCTTTTAATTTGTTCTGTGCCGTCAGAATAATCTGCGAGAATTTTTATTAGTCCACTCTGAGTAGTACTAGCTTGTGGCAAATATGTCCAAGTGGGAGTAGGATTCTGACTTCTTTCATCTGCTGCCACTAACACTTGGTTCTTTTTTCCTCTTTCAGCTACATTTCCACCAAAAGACCATGAACCATTTGAATTAATTCTAAACGCTTCGCCGGATTCGTCTCCGACTCTAAAGGATATGTATCCCGGGTCACCGTCACCCAAACCTCTTCCGCCTGTTAGTAACACATTTCCGGCGTTTGGTATGTTTCCACCTGAAAATAAATCATACGAATCTCCGCCCTTTATTTCCACTGATGTGCCACTATTATATCTATCCTTTGCGGTTGCACCAACAAATCTAAATGCCTCGGATGACCCACTACCAATATTCAATTCGCCGCGGCCGTCATAGAATATTCTGTCTGTGCCATTCAAAAATCCAGCATTGTTAAATTGAAGCTGTCCATCTAAACCAACCGCCGCTGGTCTAACACTAGCCCAACGAGCAGTTACGCCGTCAGTAGTCAAATACTTTTTTTCATTTCCTTGCTGCGTCGGAAGCAGCAAGTTAATGGCGCCCGCAGCAGTTGATGCTCCAGTACCGCCCTGATCTATACTTAGCGGTGTAGTGAGTCCACTTAAACTGGTGATATCACTGTTTGCTCCACTCTTTGCTGCTGATAGATTTGCTCTGGCCACAGTTGGGTTTGCTCCTCCAGTACCACCCTGAACTACTGATAGCGGGGTAGTGAGTCCACTTAAACTGGTAATATCACTGTTAGCTCCACGAGAGGCGGCTCCTAACTGTACTCTTGCTTCAACTGCAGTTTTTGCATTAGTACCACCCTGTTCTATAGTTAAGGGAGTAGTGAGTCCACTTAAACTGGTGATATCACTGTTAGCTCCGCTTTTAGCAGCTTCCAAGTTTGCTCTAGCGTCTGTTGGTAGCGAAGCTCCAGTTCCGCCATTTGCTACTTTAAGAACTCCATTAAGTGTTATTGTTCCTCTGCTAGTAATTGGTCCACCGCTAGTAGTTAGTCCAGTAGTTCCGCCTGATACTGCAACACTAGAAACATATTGCGTTTCTGTGCGATCTGCCCAAAATAGTATACCGCCACCATCTGTACTAAGAATTTTGTTCTCATTACCTGTTTGACTTGGTAGTAACGCAATCATGGCGTCTTTTGGTGTTGTTGCGCCAGTACCGCCGTTTTCAATAGAAACTACTCCGGTTACATTCGTTGCTTTTCCACTAATATTTCCAACAACATCTGCTGCCGATATATTAGTAGAACTACTTAATACTGTCCCGTCTGATTTTAAGTAACCAGCAGTAAAACTGGTTCGTCCAGTACCACCCTTGCTAACAGGAACAGTATTCAATGACATAATCACTGTTCCAGAGCGAGTGATTGGATTTGTTCCGCTAAACGCGATATCCTGTGATGAGAATGTTATTGATGTAACTGATCCATAATCTGGTATGTTTAGTATGTTGTCAACTAAAGTTGCTTTTCCAGATATTCCAGCAGTTTGTAGTGTTATTCTGCCCTGATATATTGGAATATTCAGAACATTGTTTATAAATGTACTTGAATCGGTAGTTCCATTCGTAGTTAAACTAATAGGCAACTGATAATCAACACTTGGCTGTGCATTGACTATTACTCCGTTGACTCCCTTTATTAATCCATCAACAGAAGTTCCTAGTGTAATGCTTGGATAAGTGCTTGCAGATGTTACCTCTCCAGTAAATCCGTTTGCTGAATTAACTGAAACAGATTTAACTGTTCCAACTATTCCAGATGTAGTAACACTAATTCTACCAGTAGGATCTGCTACTATAGTTGAATTGTCAACTCTTACAGAACCAAGCACTGAAGTACTTGCAATTCTTGTGCTTATTGTTACATCACCAGTTCGTTGTGATACAACTATTCCAGTACCGGAATTTACTGACATTACCCAACTATTGTCAGTACTGATTAACCCAGTATCATCTACAGTAAGTCCACTACCTATCTTTACTGCACCCAATCTTAGTTTATTTGCAACGGGTAATGTGTACGATATATACCCACTATCGTCTATCTTAATTGTTGAGTTATCTACTTTAACTCCACCAAGAGTGTAGGCATTTGCAACTGGTAATTGATACTGTTCGGCAGAAACTCGTCCTTCTGAATTGATAGTTAATCCAGACCCAATTCTGATTCCACCAAGTATAGTATTACTTGCTGTTGGTAATGTATATACCGTGGAACTAATAACTCCCTGATCATTGACAAAAACAGTACTACCGTCTACTTTTACTCCGCCTAGTGTACTTGTACTAGCAATTGGTAGTTGATACAACACAGCATTTAATGTTCCATCTGGTGTAATAGTTAGATTATCGCCAACTTTTATTCCACCAAGTGTAACACTTGACGCTGTTGGCAATCTATAAGCATCTCCTGTAATACTGGATATTTCTCCAGTCTCTGGATTTACTACTATGGTTGTTCCGTCTATTTTAACGCCGCCAAGTGTAGTTGCACTTGCTACTGGTAAACTATAGGGACTGCCAGTTCCAACAAATAAACCACCAGTGGTTTTTCCATCACCGACTCGTATACTATTAGTTTCCGAGTCATACCATAAACGACCCTCTTGACCCACTTTTTCTTGGCCTGGAGTCTGAGAATTTCTACTAGTAAAAAAATCCTGAGTATAAGACACTTGATATCCTTGTTATTACTAATATTTATCAGTTCCAATTACAAAACTACACGATTTTTAGTTGTGCGATAGTTGACTAAAAAATTGCCGATGATATCATCGGCAATATTATAAACTTCAAATTAATACTTGCACTTAATCTTAGTGCTCACTGAGCACTAAGATTTGTATTAAGTGGGAGTGAAATTGTTGGTATATTGAGCACTCCTATAAATTTTAAAATCGTCTATATAACCACTGAATAGATATGCACTACTATAATATCCACCAACAGCAATATTAGTAGCTGGAATACTATTAGTAATTGTTCTACTGTCTACTGAGATTCCGTTTATATATGTAGTTACTACTCCAGAGCGACGAACAACGGCAACATGATACCATGTGTTTATTGCCAATACAGAAGTTGATGCTCCAAAGTTAACTCCGCAAATTGATCCAGCTAATCCTCCGTTAGTATTACTGAGCACTCCGCCCGCGCTACATGACGATCCTTGTATTATTGCTATACCAGATGTGTAGTTAGTAACTAATCCGCCGGCGGTAGTAGATGTTTGAAATAGTCCTCGCTGTGTGGCAGCACTTACATCAGCACTGTACATCCAGAATTCAACAGTAAAGTCACCAGTTCCAAACGCAAGATCAGAGTTAGCACTAGTTAAATAGTCACCACTACCATCAAAATACATGCTGGTAGCACCATTCTTTTTCTGTACTGTACTTAATTGAGCGTCGCCAACTGTCTCAAATACAAAGTCCCCCACAGCATCATAAATTCCAGCATTTCTGAAGTTTAGTGTTAAACTAGAACTTGCTAGAGTTTGAGGTGGCGTTGTTGGTGGTGCAAAGTTGGAAACATATTGACAACTACCACGTAATATACGAACGCCAGCGATATTACAATTTGTATATAGTGTCGTTGCAGTGCGAGAACCAACGACTAACGGATTTAGTGTGGCGCGATTTACCGCCAGACTGCTTGTTGCAGTAGCAGTTAACACCCCATTTGCAAATGATCGTATAGTAGAATTTTGTCTTGTAACTGCAAGATGATACCAAACATTTGCTCTTGGAGACTGCAACACATTCATATCACTAACTAAGTCATATGTTGCTCCTCCAGAAGAACCTGCATAGAATTCAATTCTGGAGTTTGTGCTATTCCATAAAAATAGCCATCCTCTTGTCCCGGCGTTGTCAGTGCCTAAGAATCCAGTGACTGATCCAGGAATAGTATTAAACTTTACCCAACACTCAATAGTAAAGTCTTCGTTAGCTTGCGGAGCGTATAAATCATTTCCTGGCAAAGTAATGTTATCTCCACTTCCATCAAAGTAAGCAGAACCGCCTAACAGAGAACCGCTAGTAGTAGACCTAGTTGGAGTAAATGTACCACTAAATGGATGTATGGGTTCAACGCGAGTGTCACTGCTATTGAATGTATAGAGGTTGTTTCCACTGTTGTCTAGCATGTTCATGCACTGACAACCCAAGAAACCAGTATTACTAGATGTTGTTAATGGAGCAAAACTTGGTGTAAAGTTTGAAGTATAAACAGCAAGACCCTTGGTAATGCGAGCATTACTGATGTATCCCTTGTAATAACTTTCTCCGGTAGCTCCGATGACGTTGCTGGTACCGTAACGATTACCGATTGAAGTGTTTATCGCTAGATACGACTGAGTAGTTGCTGTTGTTCCTGTACCAACAGAATTTCCATTTAACCACATAGTAAATGTACTACCAAGTCTAGTAACCGCTACGTGATTCCATGTTCCCATATTGACGGCAGCACTAGTTATTAGAGCAGAACTTGTACTATTGGCTCCCCACCAAAAATCAATAGTATTATTACTTAGTAGTCTTAGTAACCAGCCCTCATTTCCATTCACTTGTGACCATTGAGCCATG
>Ga0114980_10001819_pt1 | contig 15216 bp, 12 predicted proteins | sample S_140806_EF_Meta_FD_87018 | JGI IMG/M metagenome (GOLD analysis project Ga0114980, IMG submission 87018) | Freshwater microbial communities from Lake Simoncouche, Canada to study carbon cycling - S_140806_EF_MetaG | ecosystem: Environmental > Aquatic > Freshwater > Lake | place: Lake...
ACGATGGCCTTTTCGGCATCGACGACCTGACTGCGGTACTGGACGCCGGAGTTTCCGTTGAAGATCCGGTAATGGAACTTCAGCTCGAAGTTGTCGACCGTCCCGTTGGTCCAGACCAGGAACGTGTTGTTCTGGATCGGTTTGTCCTTGGTGGTGATGCCGGTGATGGCGCCGTCTTCGACAGTCCAGAGGCCGGCGACACCGGCCCAGCCAGAGAGGTCCTTGCCGTTGAACAGGGCCACGGCGCCGGCGCGCTCGTTGGCAACCGCGCGGGGTGTCAGGCGGCAGCCGGTCAGGGCAACGAGGCCGAGGGCTCCGACCAGGAGGCCCACACGGGTACAGGTACGCAGGAATTGCATTCGGGTTCTTTCTCTTCCGGAATCCCCCGCGGGGTCAAGCCGCGGGGTCCCCCTGGGATTACTTCTTCTTGAACAGCTTCTTGAGGTTGGCCAGGCCGTCGACAGCGATCTCATCGCGGGTCGGTTCGATACGACGCCAGATGGCGGCAGCACGGGCGATGACCTTGACGTCGGTGGTGAACGACTCGATGACGACGTCGCCCTTGTACCCGATGGATTTGAGGGCAGAGACGATCTCCTTCCAGTTGAGGGAATCGCCGCCGGGGGTGCCGCGATCCGTTCCACAGGCGTGAAAGTGAGCGAGCAGCGGACCCGCCTTCTTGATGGAGGCAGCCTGATTCTTTTCCTCGATGTTCATGTGGAACGTGTCGAGGTGGAGCTTGAGGGCCTTGGACTTGACGGCCTTGATGAGCTTGAGGCCTTGATCGCAGGTATTGAGGAAGTCGGTCTCGAAGCGGTTGAGGGGCTCGACGCAGATCTGGATACCCTTGGACTCGGCGTAGGCGCAGAGCTCCTTCAGGTTCTTCACAACGAGCGCCCACTCGATCTTCTGCTGGGCGGGTTCAACGGCGTCAGCCTTGCCGACGACGCTGTAGACCGGGCCGATGATCGAAGGGCAGCCGATGATGACGGCCTGGTCGATCAGGGCCTTGCAGTAGGTCATCGCGGTCTGCTGTTCCTCCGGGGTGCCACGGAAGTCACGGCCGGGGCCCATGCAGGCGCAGATGGATCCGCAGGCGAGGCCGGCCTTGTCGAGCGCCGCGCGAACCTTGACAGGATCAATGTGCGAGGGGTCCTCGATCGGAAGCTCGACGGAATCGAATCCCCACTTCTTGAACTTCGCGAACAGCTTCACGCTGTCGGTGGTGAAGGGGGAGACGAACAGGAAGGAATTGATGCCGAATCTCATGGTGTGAACGGAATGAGGGTCGCCGTGGGTGGCTGGAAAAGTCAATGGAGGCTCAGGATCCGCGACTCGTCAGGGCTTGGGCGGGTCGATGTAGCGCTCCGAAAGCCATTGGAGGTCGCGGTTTCGCTGACCGTTGAAGGTAGGGGCAGAAGCGTTTCCGCCGGGGTCCTTGAGCGTGGCCGTGGACGGCTCAAGCCAGCGCTTCAGTTCGCTATGACCATCGGCAAAGCTGAGGCTGGCCGAGTTGCCGTGGCGGTAGGCGGGGTAATTCTGCCAGACCGGTTCATTGACGCGGACGGCGAAGTAGCCGTCGTCGATCGTGAAGTGGCTTTCATCCATGAAGACGAAGGCCTGGGAGGGAGCGGGACGGTTGATGTCGCTGAGCTTTCGGTAGGCCTTCGCGCTGGCGGGATTCGAGCCGAGGATGATCGGCGTGACGCCAGCCGCGCCGCCGTCGGTGCCGCCATTCATCTGACCACTGATTGAGAACGAGCGTGCCGGCTGCAGGGGCAGTTCCCGGCTGCGGGAGAGGGCGTACACCTTGTTCTGGCCGGGGCACGAATAGATCTTGGTCGAGGTGTTGTATTTGAAGAGCAGTCCGCGCTGCAGGGTTCCGACGTTGGTGGCGCCGGGGAGGTCGTAGGCGGCGGCCGAACCGGACCCGTCAATCCACGCATTTTTGGAACCGAGGGCGTTCGGCACCATGAAGTCGTTGAAGTCGACAGCGTACAGCTGCCAGCACAGGGCGAGTTGCTTGGCGTTGTTCACGCAACCGATTCCCTGAGCCTTCGACTTGGCCTTGGACAGCGCGGGCAGGAGCATGCCAGCGAGGATGGCGATGATCGCGATGACCACGAGCAACTCGATCAGGGTAAAACCGTCCTGGGACGGCCTGGGGCGTGAAGCTTTCATGAAGACAGAGCTTTAGGGGTAACGTTCCCCTGTTCTCTACGGATCTGCCGTTCGCTTGGATAGCCGAAAGTTGAGAGGGTGAGTGTTTCAACGGTCTCCAAGCCTCCCACCCACGGGAGCAACACGGGAACCGGTTCTACTTCCTGCTGCACCTAGGGGAGGGCCAGTTGCGGCAGCCAGCTCAGCAATGGGTGCGTCGGCTTTCAACGCTCGGCCGACCAGCTTCGCAACGCGGGTTGGACTCCATTGCTCCTGAACCAAAAAAAGCGGCCTTGGGGGTGACACACGGTTTACACCGCCCAAGGCCGCCAACACGCCCACACAGACGTGTTAAATCGATTAAAAGGGGAACAGGGGAGAGTTACGCGGGCCAATCTCCCTTGACAAGTCTCAAGGCAAGGTTTTCCCACAGACTTGTTCCCAGGTTGTTGGGCAGCCCGCCAGAACCCATTCTTGAGGCGGCAAACCCCGCGTTCAAAAACATCAGCGCAGAAAAAATCCAATAATCACTATATAATATCGTTATCGAGATCTGGTTTGGCCTCAGATCTGCCCACCCGCTTCAGCCACACCATGACCAAACTCAGGTCCGCGGGAGTCACTCCCGATATCCGTGACGCCTGTCCAATGGTCGAAGGACGTATCTTCTCCAACTTGATACGTGCCTCCGTCCGAAGACTTGCAACCTGATCGTAGGAGAATCCTGCGGGGATCCCTTGGTCCTCCAGGGATCGAAACCGATCGACCTCCACCGCTTGTCGCCGGATGTAGCCGGCATACTTGATCTCCACTTCGACCTGCTCCTGAACCTCGACCGGTAGGTCGCTCCGGCGCCCGGTCAGGGTAGCGTAGGTCACCTCCGGGCGCCGGAGACTCTGGGCCAATACGTCAGTCCCTTCACGGGTGGTTTCCAGGCGATGGATCTCGGCTTGGATTGCCGCACGCTTCGCCTCCACACGAGCTGCCCGCCCGGCCGAGAGCAGTCCCATCTCGTGGCTCAAGGCCGAGAGCCGGAGGTCCGCGTTGTCCTGACGCAGCAGTAGCCGATGTTCCGCCCTGCTCGTGAACATGCGATACGGCTCAAGGGTTCCCTTGGTTACGAGATCATCGATGAGGACCCCGATGTAGGCCTGATCCCTCCCCAGAACCATCAGGGGCCTGCCCAACGCACGGCGTGCCGCATTGATTCCGGCCACCAATCCTTGGGCACCTGCTTCCTCGTATCCCGAGGTTCCATTGATCTGGCCCGCCAGGAAAAGATGGGGGCTGCACTTCACCTCCAGCGTCGGATGCAGCTGGGTCGGGTGCACGAAGTCGTACTCGACGGCGTAGGCTGGGCGAAGGATCTCCGCGTTCTCGCATCCAACGATCGACTGCACCATCTGGATCTGCACCTCAAACGGCAATGATGTGGAGAACCCGTTGACGTAGATCTCGTCGGTCGAAATGCCTTCGGGTTCGAGGAATATCTGGTGCTGGGGCTTATCGGCGAATCGGACAAACTTGTCCTCAATGCTGGGGCAGTATCGCGGCCCAACACCTTCGATCACGCCCGAGTACATGGGAGACCGGTGGAGATTGGCCAGGATAAGCTCCCGGGTCCGTTCCGTGGTGGAAGTGATGTAGCAAGGATGCTGGCCTCCAGCCCGTGCCAGGATGGATCCCTTGGGGTAACGCCCGCCCGTGCCTCCCCTGGATTGTTCCACGTGGAACGGTTCACCTGCTGGTAGGGCCCGACTCCTCTCCAACTCATCGAGCTCATCGTTCCAAAGGTCCTCCTTCCAATACGTGAACCAGGGAATCGGTTCATCCCCAGGCTGAACTTGGCACTGGGTGAAATCGATGGACTGCCGGACCAAACGCGGTGGCGTCCCGGTCTTGAGGCGACCCAACTCCAATCCCAGTTCCTTGAGCGAACCCGACAGTCCCATGGCCGCTGCTTCCCCAGCCCGCCCCCCTGTCTGCTGATTGGATCCGATATGCATCAGTCCCCTAAGGAAGGTTCCTGTGGTAATGACGACTGTCTTTCCTCGGTATCCGACCTCAAGGGTGGTTTCCACTCCCACGACCCGGCCATCTTCCAGGATCAACCGATGGGTCTGTCCCTGCTTGATGTCGAGATTGGGCTGCCGCTCGCAGATCCACTTCAGGCGAAACTGGTACGCCTTCTTGTCGCACTGCGCGCGGGGAGCCCAGACCGAGGGTCCTTTCTTGGTGTTCAGCATCCGGAACTGGAGTCCGGTCATGTCGGTCGTCCGACCCATCTCGCCACCCATCGCGTCGATTTCGCGTGCCAGATGTCCTTTGGCGAGCCCGCCAATGGCAGGGTTGCACGACATCTGACCAATCGTGTCCAGATTGGTCGACAGCAGCAGCGTAGCGCAGCCCATGCGGGCAGCGGCAAGGGCAGCCTCCACCCCGGCGTGACCACCGCCAACGACGATGACATCGTACTGTTTCGGATAGACGAACGACATGCCCGGGAACCCTATGGAGGAAGGGCCCGAACGGCAACCGGCGGAACAGAAGGTATCGGGAGTCATCGATCGACCGCGGCAGTGCCCAAGGTTCAGGCAACCCGAGCAGACGACGACCTCCGAGGGAATCGACCGTGGAGAAGGGATCCGGCTTGTTCCACGTGGAACAAGGTTCCGCGTGTTGTCAGGCCCACCATGCAGCCGATGTCAGGTCCTCGCAGAATGCTGAAATGGGGAAGGCTATCGGTGGGAGGTGGCTCGTCCGCGCCAATGCAGACGGAGCACGCCCCCTCGCACGTCTGCGTCTATGGCAACTCTGGGCCACGAGCGTTCATTCCCAACACGCTGCCTCAGGCCATCAAGCTTGCTCCTGAAACCGGCAGTTCCCCTATCCGCAGATGGCGCCGATTGCGCAGATGAAGAGGCAAAAGGCTCGGATTCGAACCCGTCGGGCGCTCACTCCGCGGGTGCAAGGCGGTCTCGGTTCAAGTTCCAGCCTATCTGCGTCATCGGCCATCTGCGGATACAACCGCCGTTTCTGGGTTGATCCTTCTGCTCCGACTCCAGCCTGATCCAACACCCACGTTCGTGCAGCCTTTACGGCCAGGTACATCCCGGGTCCGCCGATGGAAGGAGCCGAGCCTGACCCGTCCGCCAATTGAAGGTGGTTACGGAACCTTCCGGCCAACTTCCAAGGCCGATTCGGTGCTTGGAGAGAAGATGGCCGAAGGCTCGATGCATTTGCCTCGGAGTGATCTCGTCTTACTTCCCGTCCCGCGTCAGACCTTCATCCAGGCGGTCGGCGGGATCGGGGGCGGTGTGGTAGGAAGCAGGGCGCGTCGGCGCCAGCGGGCAAACACGAGGAGGTTCAGGAAGTGCATGCCTCCCAGAATCAGCATCACGAGGCCGACTTTGGCACTCACAGCCTCGACCGCCTCCTGGAGATTATCCGCCTTTGCGGCATATTTCAGGGCCATTGTGACGTAGCCGATGTTGATCAGGTAGAATCCAACAATCAGAAGGTGATTGATCGAATCGGCGAGGGTGGCGTTCCCATGAAAGCTATCGACGAGGAATTGGTGGCCATTTCTGTGAAGGGTTCGGGCGACCCAGATGGTAAGGCCGATGCTGATGGCGAGATATGCGATGTAGGTACCGACGACGTAGTTCATGGCGCTATCCGTTTTCCTTTCTTAATTTCTGTCGCGACAGAAATAAACGACGCTACCGATGTTTGTCAGCTCCGTGTAACCAAACCGAGATTCCGCTGTAGACGCCGGCATGCACCCCAACCCCATTCGCCCCACCCTACCCTCACCCGCATTCACCCTCCTCGAACTCCTGATCGTCGTGACTGTCCTAGGCCTGATCGCCGGGACTCTCGGCGCCACCTCGGTCAGGGCTACGCTCCGGGGGAAAGCCGTTGGATGTCTGGCGCACCTGCGGCAATGGGGGGCGGCCACCTTTCTTCACACATCCGACCACAACGACGAACTTCCCTACGACGGCGCACCCAACGGTATCTCTACCCAGGACGCGTGGTATGTCGACCTTCCCAAGGCCCTCGGGATCAGGACCTACCCCGAGGAGGGAGATTGGCGCACGAACGCCCGGGCGGTCCTCCCACGGTCAATCTGGATGTGTCCTGCAAACAATCGTAAAAGTAACGGCCGCATGCTCTTCCACTACTCGTTGAACCGCCGTGTCAACGGATCCGGTGAAGCGGCGCGCCAGACACGCATTACTTCAATTCCCGAGCCTTCCACGTTGGTCTGGCTTTTTGAGAACGGAAAGCTGGCCGCCGTTGCGGCAGAATGGAACGCTCACACCAACGCCCATTCGGGCAGCGCCCACTTCCTCTTTCTGGACGGGCATGTCCAGCGCCACCCAGCACGGGAATTCTGGGACCTCGCGCGCAGACGCGCCCTCACGAACGGTACCGCAATTCGGTGGCACCCCTGACACGCTCATTGGTTCCCGCTCCTCCCACCGTGGAGACGGAACAAGTCCGCGGATGCCACAAGGCGGAACCCCAGCCATAGTCCCCCCATGGACGTGACGCGAACGGCGTTTGGCAGTTGGAACGGAGGTCGGTTCATGCACTTCGGCATGAAGTTGGACGAAGAGCGTTGGGTGGCCATGGTTCGCCGGGCCTGGAACGCAGGCATCCGCACATTCGTGACCGCGGATGTCTACGGGGGGGGGCAGGCCGACGAATTGCTCGGGAGGGCGCTGAGTGAGTTCCCGAGGGAGAGCTATTGCTTGGTCGGTGCCATCGGACACGACTTCTACGCCACGCGCCGGGACGGATCGAAGGGGTTTCCCCGTTTCACCGATCCTGGCTTGCGATCGCCCCGTGACTATGGGTCCTACGTGCGGATGGCCGTGGACAGATCCTTGGAACGGTTGGGCACCGATCGTCTGGACCTCCTGCTCCTTCACAATCCGGATTCGATAGGGTTTGGCAGTGACGTGGTCTGGGAGTCCATGCGGCGCGTGCGGGATGAAGGAATGGCAGCAAAGCTGGGGGTCGCGCCCGGTCCGGCCAATGGGTTCACTCTGGACCTGCTCCAGTGTTTTGACCGTTTTGCCGAAGTCATAGACTGGGCAATGCTCATCCTGAGCCCACTGGAACCTTGGCCAGGAAGAATGGTCCTGTCCGCAGCCGAAACGCATCAGGTGGCAATCCTGACGCGGGTAGTGGACCACGGCGGGATCTTTCACGATGACGTCCGTCCCGGCCATCCGTTTGGTCCATCCGATCACCGGTCCTTTCGTCCAGCTGGTTGGGTGGAGGCGGGGTGCGAGAAGCTGGAGCAGCTCCGCCCAATCTGCCAGAAGCACGGAGTGACGCCCCTCCAACTCGCGTGTGCCTGGAACCTCCAGCAAACGGCGGTGCGGAGTGTGGTTCCGACCCTGATTCAGGAGGTCGGTGAGGAGTCGAAGCCCATGGAGGCCAAGGTCGACGAACTCGCGGGGCTTCCCGAGTTGGTGCTGGATGAGAGTGACCTGCGGCGGATCGCCGAGGTGGGCGACAATACCGGATGCATGGCCCTCAAGGGGGCGAATCCCAACCATGAAGGCGAGCCTGAGCCGGATCGATGGGCGGTGAGCGTGGATCTGGCGGAGACAGCCCGACTTTGGAGGATTGACCCGAAGCAGGACCTTTCGATGCGTCATTCCTGACCCCTTCCGGACGAGGATGAAGCCGCGTGGATTTACGCCTTGCATGGAAAGGTCCCAAAAAACGCGTTGCTTCCATCGCTCCGCTGGGTAGGTTTGGCCTCCATGTTTCCGGTGGTACAGCTCGTAGTGTGCGTAGCAGTCCTTCGGGGCTGAGGCGACCTACGGTGCTGCAAAGCCGGCTCCCGGGTCGCCCGCAGTCCCAGAAGGGACGCGGGTTTTCGATTTTCCGGGAGGCGCTGGCAGGTGAAGTGTGGCGGGAGGCTCCGGGGGTCGACTAAGTCGGACGATCCGGGCCAGGAGCAACCATACGCCACAGGCACAGCGCAACCAGGAAGGTACCATGCAGCGACATACGATTTCCGTCCTCGTCGAGAACAAGTTCGGCGTCCTGACCCGCGTGACCGGTCTTTTTTCCGGTCGGGGTTACAACATAGACACCCTCAATGTTGGCCCGACCCACGACGAGTCCCTTAGCAGGATGACCATCGTGAACCGGGGTGACGATGCGACGGTCGAGCAGATCGTCAAGCAGCTCGACAAGCTGGTCGATACCGTGAAGGTCGTGAACTACCGCAAAGGTGGCTACATCGACCGCGAGTTGGTCCTGCTCAAGGTGAAGGCCGATCCGCAGAACCGGGCCGAAGTCTGCCAGATGGCGGAGTTGTTCCGGGCCAAGGTGGTCGATGTGCAGCCGGAGAACCTCACGATCGAAATCACCGGCGGTGAGGAGAAGATCGAGAAGTTCCTCACCCTGATGAAGGACTTCGGCATCCTCGACCTGACCCGGACCGGGCAGGTGGCGCTTCCCCGGTCCTGAAGCAGCCTGGATCCAACTCGGCAGAGAAGACCAAGTTTTAGCGAATCCCAACGAATCTCAATATGGCCAAAGTCTATACCGACAAAGACGCCGATCTGGGCGTGTTCAAAGGAAAAACCCTCGCCGTCCTCGGCTTCGGCTCCCAGGGGCATGCCCATGCGCTGAACCTGAAGGAATCCGGAGTCCATGTAATCATCGGGCTCTACGAGGGCTCCAAGTCCATCGCCGTGGCGAAGGACAAGGGCTTCGAGGTTTATCCGACGGGCGAAGCGGTGAAGCGGGCGGACGTCATCATGGTGGCGCTTCCGGACACGAAGCAGGCTGCCTGCTATGAAAAGGACATCGCGCCGAACCTCTCGAAGGGCAAGACGCTCCTCTTCAGTCACGGTTTCTCGATCCACTACAAGACCATCGTCCCGCCGAAGGACGTGAACGTCATCCTGGTCGCTCCCAAGGGGCCCGGTCATATCGTTCGCCGGCAGTACACCGAAGGGAAGGGTGTCCCGAGCCTGATCGCGATCTACCAGAACCCCGGCAAGGACGCCAAGAAGGTGGCGCTCGCCTGGGCGAAGGGAATCGGTGGTACCCGCGCGGGCGTCCTCGAGACGACGTTCAAGGAAGAGACCGAGACGGATCTCTTCGGTGAGCAGACGGTCCTGTGCGGTGGATGCAGCGCGCTGGTCCAGGCTGGATTCGAGACGCTGGTCGAAGCGGGCTACTCCCCGGAGATGGCCTACTTCGAATGTCTGCATGAGCTCAAGCTGATCGTCGACCTGATGAATGAGGCGGGCGTCAGCGGCATGCGCTTCTCGATCTCCGAGACGGCCAAGTGGGGCGACGTTACCGTTGGGCCGAAGATCATCGACGCTTCCGTCAAGAAGCGCATGAAGGCGGCCTTGAAGGACATCCAGAACGGCAAGTTCGCCAAGGACTGGGTCCGCGAGTACCAGACCGGATACAAGCGTTACAACGCCTTGCTCAAGGCCGGCGAGAAGCACCCGATCGAGAAGACCGGAGCCAAGCTCCGCGCGCTGATGCCGTGGATGCAAAAGCGCAACACCGGCGGAGCCCAGGCGGCCTACTGAAGCCGGGCCGGGTTCCTTCAGAGCCCGTTTCCAGGAACAAGACCTCCCCAACCTGCGATGCAGGTTCGGGAGGTTTTTTGCTGCCATGCACGGGCTCAGGCCAGCGTGTCGATGCTCCCGCGGACCTTCCTTGTCGCAAAGGTCTCTGACGGGGGAGAGCAACAAACCGTTCCCGACTGAATCGTTGTTGGCGTAGGATCGTCCCGGTGAATTGCATGGCCATTCGAAGTTCCACCTGGATCCGTTGGGTCATCGGAATCGCCCTGCTGTTGGGCTGTGACCGCGGACTTGGGGCGGGCGACGACTATCAACAGAAGGTCCGGCCTGTGCTGGTTGCGTTCTGTTTCGACTGCCACGACGACGAGACCCAGAAGGGCGGCGTCAACCTCGCGAGGTTCGACTCGGATCGCAGCCTGCACCGGGATCCCAGGCTATGGGAAACCGCGCTCCGGCAGATCCAGGAGCGCACGATGCCGCCACGGAACAAGAAACAGCCGGGCCCCGAGGAGTTCCATCGCCTCGTCGACACCCTGGAGAATCTCCTCGATAACCCGGACCCGGCGTGGCTCCCGCGCGATCCCGGATCAAAGATTCCCCATCGCCTCAGCCGGAACGAATACAACAACACCGTTCGCGATCTTCTCGGTGTCAACCTGCGGCCGGCGGATCGGTTTCCTCCCGATGGAGGCGGCGGCGGTGGCTTCGACAACAACGCCGATACCCTTTTCGTACCCCCGGTACTGATGGAGCGGTACCTCGGGGCGGCTGAGGATCTCCTGGCGCTGGCCCCGCGCTCTGCCCTGATCCAGCAGGACCCCGTCTGGTACTCCCCCGAATCGTGGGCGGCCCGATCCAACCTGCGCTGGTTCACCCGCCGGGCCTATCGACGGCCGGCTCCACCGGATGAAATCGACCGGTTGTTGAAGCTCTTCCTTAAGGCGCGTCGCGATGGCGCCGACTTTGAGAAGGCGGTGAAGGTTGCATACAAGGCCGTCCTCGTTTCGCCCCGCTTCCTGCTACGCATCGAACGGGATCGCGTGGGCGAGGGCCCGCAACCGCTCGATGCCTGGGAACTCGCGAGCCGCCTGAGCTACTTCCTCTGGTCGAGTATGCCAGACGAGGCCTTGTTGGACTCGGCCGCGTCGGGTCGGCTTTCGAGTCCGATGGAATGGACCGCGCAGGTTCGTCGCATGCTTGCGGATCCCAAGGCCCGTGAATTGGCGGAGAACTTCACGGGCCAGTGGCTTGGGACCAAGACACTCGCGCTGACCGCCAGTCCGAATCTGGACCGCTTTCCCGACTACACCGTCGAACTCCGGGATGCGATGGTCGAGGAACCGGTGCAGATGTTCGCAGGGATCCTTCGGGAGAACCTGAGTCTGCTGGAGTTGATCGACAGCCGACATACCTACGTGAATGCCCGGTTGGCAAAATTCTACGGGCTCAGCATAGCGGGCGAAGGATTCCAGAAGGTCGCGTTTCCAGACCGGCGTCGGGGTGGCGTTACTGGCATGGCCGCCGTGCTCACCAAGACCAGCTATCCTCTGCGCACCAGTCCAGTCCTTCGCGGACGCTGGATCCTGGAGGATCTGATTGGAACTCCGCCTCCGCCTCCCCCGCCCATCGTCAATACGCTTCCCGCGGACGACAAGGTTCGGGATGGACGAACGCTTCGTCAGCGGTTGGAAGAGCACCGGACCAAGGAGAATTGTGCCGCGTGTCACTCGCGTCTCGACCCGATGGGTTTCGCACTCGAGAACTTTGATCCCATCGGTCGATGGCGCGACAAGATCGATGGGCAGGACGTCGACGCCTCGGGCGTCCTTCCGGGGGGCGAAGCGGTCAACGGGCCCGAGGCACTCAAGGATGCGCTTCTCCGGCGGAAGGATCTCTTCGTGCGACACCTGACCGAGAAGCTGATGGCCTACGCATTGGGGCGTGGGTTGGAGTACTACGATTACCCGGTGGTGAAGGAGATCACCGATACCCTGGCTCGGGATGATTATCGGGCCGAGACCTTGGTGTTGGCCATCACGCGAAGCCTGCCGTTCCAGTATCGACGGCCGACCCCGGCAACCGGTGTGACGGGCGAGTCCTCGCCGTAGCGTGTCAGCCTGATGACAACGCGGGCATTCCTGCTGCTTCCCATCCGCTGGAATAGGCGTATTGCTTCGGGCCATGAGCCTCATCGCATCGCGCCTTGTGCGGACCATCGCTGCAATCCTCGGTGGGTGGTTCAGCTGCGCGTCGGTTGCCCAAGGAGCTTCGGTACCGCAGGACACGTGGATGAACTGGCGCGGTCCGCTCGCCAGCGGGGTCGCTCCCCAGGCAGACCCTCCCAGTGAATGGAGCGAGACCCGGAATGTTCGCTGGAAGATTCCGCCCGCGGGGAAAGGGCATTCGTCGCCGATCGTTGTTGGCTCGCAGGTAATCGTTGTCTCCGCAATTCCCGTGGGCGAGGGCAGGCAACCGGTTTTTGATCAGGCACCCGGTTCGCATGACAACAAGGGTGTCACGCACATCCATCAGTTCGTGGTGCAGTCCCTTGGAAGGAAGGACGGGCGGGAAGTGTGGCGCAAGGTCCTGAAGGAAGAGTTCCCCCACGAAGGCGGACACGAGACGGGCAGTCTGGCTTCCAACTCCCCGACGAGTGATGGCGAGAAAATCTATGTCTTCCTCGGCACCCGGGGCCTCTTCTGTCTGGATCTGGCGGGAACCATCCTATGGCAGCGCAACCTGGGACGGATGGACACCCTTCACGCGCACGGCGAGGGGAGCTCACCCGTCATCCACGGCGACTTGTTGATCGTCGTCTGGGATCACGAAGGTGATTCGTTTCTGCACGCCTTCGACAAACACACGGGAGAACCCCGATGGAAGACCCCGCGCGACGAGAAAACCTCCTGGTCAACACCCATCGTCGTCGAGAGCTCCTCGGGCACACAGGTCGTCGTCAGTGCCACCAAGCGCATCCGCGGTTATGATATCCGGAACGGTCGTCAGATCTGGGAATGTGCCGGGCTTACGGACAATGTGGTCTCCACACCCGTGCACCGGAACGGTCTCGTCATTGCAGGGAACAGCTATTACCAGCAGGCCATGGTCGCTGTCCGTATCCAGGGCTCTTCCGGTGACGTCACCGGAACGGATCGCGTCGCCTGGAAACTGAATCGGCTTACACCTTATGTGTCATCGCCCCTGATGTACGATGACACGGTCTATTTCATCCGACACAACCAGAACGTGCTCTCTCGGCTCGATCCCGATACGGGAATCCCTCGCGGTGAACCGCTGCGGTTGGAGGGCATTCGCGACTTCATATTTTCCTCCCCCGTGGGCGCAGCGAACCGCATTTATGTGACTGCCCGGGATGGAACCACGATCGTCCTAAAGCACGATCGAGCCAACACCATCGTCCGTGTGAACCATCTCGACGATGTGTTCAGTGCAACGGCAGCCGTCCTGGGCGGCGAATTCTATCTGCGAGGCGAACGGTTCCTATACTGTTTGGCTCGTCCGTGAGCCTACCGGGCTCCCCGGTGCTCGAACTTCGTAGCCTGAGCCAGACGGTTGTCGGGAGATTTCCTATGGAAGTTCCAATGGGATGAACGCCGACGTTACGACGAACCCGCAGTTGCCGATTTTCCGCATCGGGGCAATCTGCCCATCCATGAAGGCACTGCTCGCTACCCTGATCCTGACCCTTTGTCCGTTCCTCGCCTCCGCCGCTGAAAAGCTCGCGGTGGGAGCTTCGATTCCGGCGCTGACCTGCAATGACCAGGACGGACAAGCCGTCGACCTCGCGAAGATCGGCGCGAAGGGGTACCTCCTCGTCTATTTTTATCCGAAGGCCAGTACCCCGGGTTGCACCAAGCAGGGGTGTTCGTTGCGGGACAGTTGGACGGAACTCAAGAAGGCCGGTGTGCAGGTTCTCGGAGTCAGCACCGATGCCGAGGCCAGCCAGAAGAAGTTCAAGGATGAGCAGAAGTTCCCGTTCCCGCTGTTGGCCGACAAGGAGAAGAAGGTAACCGAGGCCTTTGGCGTGAAGAACCTGGTGGGCATGGCCAGCCGCTCCGCCTTTCTTTTCCATGATGGCAAGTGCGTCTGGGTTGATCCCAAAGGATCGACCAGCGACCAGGCCGAGCAGGTTCTCGGATTCCTCAAGACGCAGGCCAAGTAGCGCACTGGCACTTCGCGCCTTGCCCTCCGGTGGGCTGGCGCGAATGGATGTCGACAACGCGGGCGGTCCGGGAGACCGCCCGGTCCGCGCAGCGGTTGCCCAGCGTTTGGTGGGCAACACGGGTTCCTTGGCCGAGAGGCCTCGACGCACGCGTGGAACACGAGGCGCCCCAAAGAAAGTTCCGGACCTCCAGTAACCTTTCCCAGGTTTTGGCGTTGCAGGAGGTACCATGAACAACACCAAACGAATGCTGATCTGTGCCTCCACGGTCTTCCTCGCAAGCACCCAGTCCCAGGCCAACATCCCCCTCGTCACGAATGCCCTGAGGGGACTGCTCGCCGAGGAACTCATCAAGAACGGCGTCAAGGTTGCCGTCGACGGGATGCAGAAGCTGCTGCCGACACTCCGCAACAGCCTGACGCCTTCGCCGGCTCCCGCGCTGTCCGCCTCCATCGAGCAGACCTATTACCGCTTCGATCGCACCATCCAATATCCCCACCAACCTGTGGTCCGCGAACGCTTCGAGCTGCGCAGCCTCGCGTCCGGGATGTCTGTCGACTATAGGATCTGGACGAACAATGTCCTCGGGTTCTCCGAGACCCGCCCGCTCAAGTACTACCGGGACCGGTATGAAAAGGATCCGGCCAGCCTTCCGGGATGGATGCGTCTGCCCGTCTTGAATCACCTGCAGCGGAACTGTGACCTGGTCCTGGATCAGGTGACCTATCCCAATCGCTCGGACGAGTCCTACGAGTTGGTGGTCCGGTGCCGCGGTGTCAATTGGCCTCGTCAGTCGCCTCCCGGTCGCGCATTCGTCTCGACCGAGGTGCCACAGGAAATCCTGTTCGACCGGTGTCTGCCCGCTGAAACCCAGATCACGGTGGGTTCCGGGGCAATGCCCGCCTTCCGGCGGAACGGCGAACTCGTCCGCGATCTCTATACCGATCTTGCACTGGTCCTCGATCCGACCGGATCCGGCTACAGCGCTCCGATCCAGCCGAAGGGTCTGCCCAATCGAATCGAGCCGAACGGTCTTCCGCCCATCATCCGGCGCTGTTCCCTGACACCCACGTCGACCTCAACCGCGGATTCCCTGTGAGCACTCCTCCACCGCCGACTGCGCGTGTCCGGTGGGCCCTCACTGGAGTCCTGCTTGCAGGTATCAGCTTGGGCGTTTGGTGGGCATGGTTCGCCCGCACGAGCGGTGACCACGCCGGGGAGGCATCGGTTTCCTCGGATCCGATGGAGCGGGTGGTGCAGGGCGAGCCGGTGCAACCGGATGGAACGGCG
>Ga0114980_10001826_pt1 | contig 15175 bp, 23 predicted proteins | sample S_140806_EF_Meta_FD_87018 | JGI IMG/M metagenome (GOLD analysis project Ga0114980, IMG submission 87018) | Freshwater microbial communities from Lake Simoncouche, Canada to study carbon cycling - S_140806_EF_MetaG | ecosystem: Environmental > Aquatic > Freshwater > Lake | place: Lake...
CATTTGCTGGCTCATCGAACGCAACAATGCGTCCAGTGATTGTCCGCGATTCTGAATCTGCCGCGGTGATTGTAAACGGGGTGGTGATTTTCATAGGAGCATGTCCTCTTCTTCGCGTATTTCCTCGACGCTCATTGCGCCAAGCTCATTGAGAATCTTGTAAACCTGCGCGCGCTGTAATGGATCGCCACGCAAGAAGTCGTCGATGTCGAATTTGCACTCTGTCCCTTGACTGATGAAATCTTGAAAAGAGAGCCTCTGTTCAATGACTGACATGGTCGCTCTGAAAGCAAAGTCAATCAAATCGCGACGCTTATCAAGTGCGTTTGAATATGTAAATGTCGTTGGCTGTGCGTCTGCAAAATAGGCGGGTAAGCCGCAAGCTCTGGCCAGCTCTAAACTGACATACATTCTCGCTTCATTTAGCTGAATCGCTTTGGGATCAAAGCCAGCTTGCTCAAGAGACACATCTGCATTTAAGAAAGCCGTTGATTTTTTATTTCGTCGAGCATTTCCAAAAGATGTCAAAAGATTTGCAACGCGATCCTTTGGCAAAGTTGCGCCAGTAGATTTCAAAATCATCAGTGGGTTTGGCTCGTCAGCAAAGTTCATCGCCGCTTTTTCTAGTGACGCCGCGGCTTTAATTGTGCGACCAGCGCGAGAGAGTAAACCTTCAGAGACTCCAGCGAATTGCACAAGATTATTTGGATCGACATACTCTTGATCTATGCGATAGCCAGTGATTTCAGTAACCATCGGATTGACTTCAACAAATACGCGCTCGGGTGCAATTCTTTCCATCGAGCGAATTTTTCCAGTGTCAGCATAACGCTCTGTGACATAACCATAAGCGACAGGGTGGAAAAACAAATCACTAACAATCCAGCTCCAAAATGTAACGCCAGGAATTCTCGGATCGGGTTGATTGATAACTCTCGGGGCTTGCACCTTCTCGCCAGTTGCAAGATTGCGAACATGAAGCGGCAGTGATCCGATTGTCTGCATTACACCGAGACATCTCGCAACAGTTGGGACGCTCATTGCTTCGGCGCGGGTTGCGCTAACAATTCCAGAAAAAAAGATGTTTGAAGTTTCGGAGTAATACGGTGCGACCGAAGCCGCCGCAACATCGACGGATTCTGGAGTCGCGGCAGTTTTTATCTTCGGCGTGAAGTAGTCAAGTAAACCCATGCGCCAATTTTAGCCTCTGACTTTTACTCTTACCCCACCATGATGTCAAGGTCTGACTCTGGGCGTGTCGCGTAATGTGTTACAAGAGCCGCGGCGACGCAAGCTGTAACGGTGCTTTGAGAAGCTCTGCGACCAATAGACCAGCCACCATCTCCAAAAGGTAATCGAGCCGCGGACAAAACTTGTTTGGTGAATTCTGGCTGATTGCTGTGCCTAAATCTCTTTGATGTTATTGATCCGAGAAGCTCATCGCAAGCTTGTCCGTAAAGAGCTCCGTCAATGTCCGAGATTGGAATACCCGCGGGCATAAGTCGAGAAGCTATCGCTGAAGCTGTGCGCTTTGAGTAAGCGACGACTTCAGTGGGGTATTCGCGGCAGTAAGGCGCAACATCATTCGCAACAGCTTTGTCATCGAGTGAGATTGGGTTGTGCCATGTGTGCATGAGCTTTACATAGAACCGCTCTGAGTCAATTCTTTGAGCCGCGACCAAAGCCGCATTTTTTCGGTCTGGACTTACATCTATGCCAAACCAAGTTTGTTTTTCTGGATCAAGTTCAAGAGTATCGTCAGCACATTCAGCAAATGAGTCGCTCGGAATAGCCGCCGAAATTGTTTGAACCCAGCGGCAAAGCACTTCGGTGCGGACAACATCTGGCGGATCATTGAGCACAGCTTTCAAATTATCGATGTGCACCGTATGACCCAAAGCTGGATTTGCCATTGCGGCTCCAGCCCAGAATCTCGGAGAGTCATCAATCGCGTCGTAATCACTCGACCACTCAAACCACCCAATATCATCATTTGTCCCACCCATAGCCGCGGCAAGCCCGCGCTCGCGTAATTGATTGAGCACAATGCTGTGTTGATCGCCAGCATTTGAAAGAGTCCACAATTGGGGATTGTCAGCCGCCATCATCGTGTATCGAAGCGACGCCCATGTCGTCTCGTCTTTCATCTCTCGGGTCTCATCAATGAAAACGGTCTCGGGCTTTGAGATTCCGCGAGCCGCACTAGCTCCAGCCTTTACCATGTAGCGATTACCTGTGATCGTCTCAATCTCCTCGGATCCATGAGCCCAGCGAATCCGCTTGACCTGTTTTGCCAGACCTTCATTCGATTCGATAATCTGCACAAGATCCCGAAAAGTCTCCAGCGAAGTCGTAAGCCGATGAGCTGTGCCAATTTGAAGATGTTGATTCCACTCAAACAAGTTCATCAAAATCTTTGCCTTCATAAGCGTGGTCTTACCCTGTTGTCTCGCGACAACGATATTTATCAGAGGATGACACCACCTCCCGTCGGGCTTAACTTTGTGAGCGTGAATTGCGACGAATTCTTGCCACGGCATGAGCGGGACATTGATCGAATTACAAAAATCAATCATTTCTTGCCCGCGACTGGGTAAATCGTTGAGTTTTGTGTGGATTCGTGGAGTCGGAGAGCCATAAAGCTTCTCCAGCCCCCCCTCTGTTACCGCTGTGAGCCCGTCTGAGCCTATTAGAACCAATGGGGGACTCTTTGAGTCCTCTGGAGTCCTAAGCATGGCTTTCAGAGTCGTTTGGTGGTGAATTAAAACCTCGGGGGGACATGACGGTGGAATCGCCCTGCAAAAAAAACTCGGTCACTGATTTGTTGCCGCGTGAATAGTTGCACTTTCGACAGCTTGCGACAAGGTTGTCGGGGTCGTCTGTGCCATTTTTGGATACGGGCACAATATGATCCACAGTATCGGCATACTTGTAACACCATGCACATGTCCAGTCATCTCGCTCAAGTATTCGAATCCTTAGCTTTTTCCAGATGGCAGAGTTAGCTTTGCGCTGTGAGTGCATAGTCATCAATACCACCCATGCCCCGTTGTGCGCTTACGCTTCTCCCATGCTTTGAGAGCTGTGCAAGGTAGATCGTATCTGTGTTTTATGTAGCGAAGTCCCCAGTCAATTTGAGTGAATGGGTCTTGTTTTCTTACCTGTGCATTTCGAAGCTGTGGAATACCGTAATGTGATCCATTCTTGCTTTTAGGATTCCAGTGTGATTCGTATGTCCAAAGCTTTGATAAGCAATTGAATTGTTTTTCATTTACTAATCTGGAATGTGCATAGAGTTTGTATATTTCAATCTCTTTCGAAGCACTTGCCGCATTTACTGGGATCGGCTGTAACATAGTTACACATAGCACGCCCATTAGCACCAAACGCCCGCGCGAGCTATCCGCCTCAGCGGCTCGCTTCGAGCGAGTGGAGCGTAGCCACGATGTCAAATGATTGTCAAGGTTGAGCGTATTCTTGAGCGTGTCCCACAGGGTGTGCATGAATTGTGGATAAGTCATAACAGCTCCCAATCTAGTGTCGAAGCTTCTCCGTAATTAAGTGTCAGAATGACAGAATGAAAATTTGCCGCTGGTCTTTTGATCCAGTGTTTGTCGTAATAAGAGATCCGAGAAGCTGGCAACCACACTTTAGGCAATTCATATTTTTGATATAGCTTGCGACGGGCTAACCCACCCACGACATCCAGCGGCATAACCAAAACACTTCGCTTGCCATATTCGAAGCATCTCTCCATGATTTCATTTTTTAAGCTGAACTGTGGATTTGTGCAAATGTAATCACACTCGTATTGCTCGCCATCTATGAAGTCCGTGATCCCGTAAATTGGAGTCAAACCATGTTCGATTGCAATTCGCACAAACGCGCTTTTTTCGGTATCGAATGGAAGCAATACCCGAGAGCCTATTGGCGCATTAAGCAATTCATAACATTTTGTGACAGTAGCGTCATCCGTGAACCATTCATCCGTCATTTAGATCCACCCCATCCAGTGCCCTTGAAAGTTACAAGTGGCACAGTCCAAATCCGAGACATCTCTTGATGACAACAAAGTGGCGCGGCAATGCCATTGTTGATTGGAGACTCAATTGTCACAGTCCAGCCACACTCATCACATTCAAACTCATAACTTGCCATTGAGCACCCTTTCGTGAACCTCGCGAAGCAATTGTGCGTCAGCTTCGGCTCGCTCAGATTTTGTCATTATCCGATTCTCCAGCGATTCGATACCAATAACCCCACAGCCTAAACACTCGACACAGACAATCCCCACTGGCAGTCGGTCATTGAAATCGCCGATGAGTTTGTGATCCATAGTTTTCTTGCAAATGCGGCAATTAAATCTGAGCATTTCCATACGGGCTCTCCAATAGATTCTCGATGGGTTGAAGTGACTCTTGTGTTACCCACCAAGAGTTTGTCCGATCTTGTCTGTATCGGGGCTTTTTAGCCACTGCAACAGGTATCCAGCCAGCGATTCGATAGTTTGGGCTTTTGCCCGTCACAAGCACAGCGATGTCTTCGGGTCGATCTAAGTCACTCACAATCAAGTGCCCCAGATTCCACCGAGTCCATTTGACCTCAATGTTTGTCCCGACATCGGCGAGAGTTTTGTAATTCGTATTTGCTAGATCATCAATCGGAGTCCCGAAATGCTTTGCCACTGCAATCTCAGCTCCGATCGCTTCACTTTGTTGCAAGACAAACTCTGGAAAACTCATGCGCTCTTTGTCATGTTGATAATTGCGCTTTTGCGTAATGCCTAAGAATTGCGGCATGTAGCGGATTGCTCTAATTAGCCCGATTTCGGCTTGTTTGATGACTTCACTCTGGTCGAGATCAATGTAACTCATGCAAGACAAACCTTGCAGACAAACATAGCCTCGTCCATGATTCCGCCATCTTTGGGCTGTGGTTTGACACATGTGTCACAAACTAACCAAAAGCCCTCGGCTGGCTCCTCTGAAGATCCGCTGAGTCTTTTGTAAGTCCCATTTGCGTAAAAGATAAATGCTTCACCCATTTGGGAGCCAGACTTTTTCGGTCAAGCTAAAGTGATACCAAATTGTGTCGCACTGTTGTGTCTTTGTTATAGCTGTGCACTTGTAGCCAAAGTATTCTTTGCCCGTTTTATTTGAGACGCCTTTGAGTTCGACCATCGTCCCATGCTTACAGCTGGGCGGAGCGTCTTGCAATCTGCCCCCAAGTTGATTCTCAATCTCAGCAATGGCTTCAGCCGCTTTTGGCACACCCACCCATTCGTCCCATTTGTTGTCGTCAGCTTTAATCTCTGCGACTTGCGTAACTCGCTCCATGTCTTGAACCGTTGCGCGATTTACTTCGCTCGGTGTAAGTAGCCCAATAACTCGCCCATATACCGAAGTCGTGCAGTTTTCGACCCAGTTCAATTGATTGACTCCGCGATCTGTTCGGATCTCAAATGCGTAATCGACCGCCGCTGGATTTGTGTCAGCTTCGTCACGATACGCCTCGGCGCGCATAAGTATGTAACCTTTTGTTATATCGATGTCCTCGATGTAGGCGACCAATCGCCCTGACGGAAATTCGGATCTGAACCTTTTAATCCTCGAATTGACATCTTCATAATTTGATAAATCGAAGCTCATTTGCGACCAGCTCCAATCTGCATGCCTACCGAGCGACCGCGGTGATACCCCTCGGATCTACCTTCTCTAAATCCTTTGGCATAAGCTGATAAAGCCGCCAGTGCCACAATTGCGGCAAGTAGGGCAAGCTCCCAGAGCCCTGAGATTATTTGCATTTCATTCATGATTTTGCTCCCGATTCGAAGAGCGTCATTCGCGCTCCCTGAATACAGGGTGAGCCATCAAGTTAGAAGTGTCAAGAATCCCGCTCAGTTTTCGGCGTGTCTTGCACCGTTTTCTTGTCTTTGTCTTTTAGCCCATTACTTGCCAAAACCCCGCCCAGTGACCCAGTCAAAAAGATTGCCAGTGTTTTGAGTAGGTCAATAAATGCCGCGTCGTTTGGTGCTTGTGCCGCGACTGGCTGTGTCACAAAAATGAGAGCATAAGTGATCCCCAGAGTTACGATGAAGAAAACGACTGAAAGAGTCACGCCGATGAAAAGAATCAATCGGGCTTTGATGTCTTCGGGGCTGTGTTTGTGTGCCATTTTAATCCTTCGGCTTTGGTTTGATTATGTCCCCGAGTAAATCCTCGGAGCATACGCCAGCTACTTCACACTCTGGCTTTTGACATTCTGCCTTATCCCAATTTGCAAATTCCTGACATGGATAGCGTGTGTAGCCGTCATAGCGTCCGCACGCTGAAAGAGCCAGCACTGACCCCAGTGCCAGCCCTAACAGGATTTTGCGTCGAATCAATTACTTGCTGACGCCAAAAGCTGAGTCTTTAGGATTCAGCCAGCGAAGCACGACTGGCAAGATTGCCGCGAGCCCAGCTGAAGCGATTGCTTTTGGATCTGTGTTGCCTGTGGCATAGACAGCCACCGCCGCCGCCAGAAAAGAGCGAGCCCATGAAGCCGCCATTGGTTTGAAGTTTTTCATTTTTTAGTCTTCTCCTTTTTTTTCGGGCTTTCTATTTTTGGTAAGTCTCCCGAAAACTCGACAAACACTGGACGACCGAAAGAGACAAAGAGCGAGATGTGGCGATCCTTAACCATCACCATTCCGCCATTTGCTTGACTCTTGTCTGAAGTGTTGCCTTCAATTGTCTTGACTGTGTCTTTGTTGACTTCGATGACTCGAGCCACATGCTCTGGCTTCTTTCCGCCCGTAAAGTTCATAAAGCCCAGATCGCCTACCTTCGGCGTTTTGTGCAAAGCGTTTTTTTCTTTATAGAAGTGCTCACCGTTAATTGTTGAGACGGTGTTGATTACTGGGACACCCGATTGCTTCTCGCACCAATTTTGGAAAGACCCACACCACGGCTTTCCGTCAGCTCTGAAAGCTTTGCCAAATTTGGTGATGTTGTCTGGGGTCTCAACATAGCCAATTTCCGCGATCATTACTTCAAGAAGTTTGGCGAGTGATCCTTTAGGAGATTCCATCGTCAATTCTTTGTGACACATTTGGCACTGGAGGAATAAATTTTTTGTCTTTGTATTGCCAGCCAGCACAGATTTCATCGCCGCAAACAACAGCGTTGATTTTCTGGTCTTTAATAAATTGCGCGTCTGCAACAATTACATTTACCACTTCGTCATTTTCAATGATTGCATATCTAAGCAAAATAAATCACCCTGACCAATCCGTCTGCTCCATTGCCACCTGTTGTTGCAGTTGCGTTCAAAAACGCTACTGACCCACCACCACCGCAACCTGTATTTGCTACTGCCGCTCCGCCGTTTGTAACGCCAGCCGTCGCACGAGCTCCGCCGTTCCCTGCGAATTGCGATCCGCCTTGACCGCTTGCCAGTAATGGCGCGGTGTAAGCACCTGCCCCGCCGCCACCTGCGCCGTAACCATTAAAACCCGCTCCACCTGTTCCTGGAAGCGCGCCCTGAGATGAAGTGTTTGAGTTAGTTCGACCAGGAGCACCTTCGCCAGAAGTTAAAGTCACATTTGCAGAAGCTCCAAAACCATTTACGACTGGAAAAGAACCACCGCCACCGCCGCTCCATCGATCTATGGCTCCGCTATTTGGTCGCCCACCACCGCCAGCAAGCGTTTGTGTAACAGTTGCGTTTACCTCTGCTCCCGCGCCTGTTGTTGATGATCCACCTGATCCGCCAAAACATTTGATTAAAGAAGTTGCGCCATTTAGAACTTCACTGAACCCACCTAATCCACCAGCCGCCGCGCCTGACCCGCCTGTTCCTTTTGCTCCGATTGTTATTGTGTAAGCTGTTCCTGGCGTAACTGATAAATCAATTTCTTTATATGCCCCACCACCGCCACCGCCAGACATGGCGTATTCGGTAACTAATTGAGTCGTGCCACCACCACCGCCACCTGCTCCAACCACTAAGAATTTGGCAGAATAAACTCCAGCGGGACATGTCCATGATCCACTTGATGTAAAATCCGTTTGACGAATTGTTGCGGCTGGAAATCTAGTAACGCCCATTTATGCAATCACCGTCCCAAACGCTGTAAATGTCAAAGCGTTAGCTGTTGCAGTGCGCACCGTGATGATGTCAGTTGTTGCCAAAGTAATTCCCAAAGTCAAAGACACAAAACCATTTCCACCAACCGATACATCGTAAATGATTGCATTTGACGCCGCCGCCGCGGCTCCAGCAATACGCACAAAAACCCGAGCAGTTGCATCCGTTGCTGTTGTGTTAGCAATGTGAAGCGTCGAAATAATTGCCGAAGACGAAGCTGGGACTGTGTAAAGATCCGCATTTGCCGTTGAAGCTGGAGCAGATTGCCCGATGACCTTGTAAGTTGTTGTTGCCATTTTTTATGCTCCCATCAATAGAAAAGGGTGGGGGATTAGCCCTTGAAAGTTTTCAATTTTGTCAACCGTCACTGAGATTTCATTGCCCAGCGTGCGCATAGCCAGTGCGCCGTCTTTAACATAAGCCGTGTTGTCTGGCTCAGTCCAGCCATAGTATGTGCTCGTTGCCATTACTTATCTCCCTTACGGATAATCGACCCATTGTAGAGCAGAATCCACAGCACTCCAGATAAGACTCGCGGACACATCTTGCCAGCGGGTCGGGGTGATCGAATATGTGTAATCCGAAGTGTTGAGTGTCAGCGTCATTTGATACTCGTTGAAAGCTATTGAATAGCCCTCGACAAATCCTTTGTAAGTCGTGTTTTTGATTCCAATAGGCAATGAGTTGATTTGGATTGGCTCGCTCGTATCAATGTTTAAAAACAAATCACGATCTGCGCTAGTGACATCGGGCGAATCAACCTGAATGGTAAAAGCCGCCAGCGAAGTGCGTGGCACAGCTCGAAGTTCGATGTATCGGTCAGCTTGAACTTGCGCGTCAGCCGCGTTGTGGAGCTCAGTCGTTACAGATCCAGCAATAATCCCATAAGTAGCTTGAGAGCTCGCACTGTCCGCCGACTCAATTCCTGCCCGATAACTGACCTGTATTGAGTTGGCAATATCCGAAAGAGTCTTTTGGCTGGCGATTGAATTCCAAAGAATGTAACTGGTCGGAATTACAAAATATCCGTTGTCCCGTTGATCCACAAAGCGACGAGATTCATTGGCAAAGCCGACCTTGTAATCCGTGGTTTCGTAGATATAGCCAAAAGCTTGTCCGCCGTATAGAGCCGCGTAAGTGTAAGCGTCGTTTACATCTGGCGTGACCGCCATAAATTCATATATGGGCGGAGTGTCCACAGTGTCAATCGTTACTCCAGCGTCGGTAAAGATTCGAGTCATGCGGACATCGTCCATCTCTTTAGCCCATGCAGTGCCGCCGATAAGCTTTCGAGACATGTCTGCAAATACTCCGACCGCTGTGATGGTCTGAAGTGCCACAGTCGCAGTCGTGCCAGATCCAGCGATGGAATTGTCCACACTTGTAATTTTGCCCGTGAACAGTGTGACATCTGTGCCCGCTGAGTTTTTTACCTTAACGGTCACAAGTTCATTCATGTCAAAGCCGTAATCGGTATCCGAAAGATTTATGATTGAAATGGTTGCAAAACTGGCTCGCGCTTGTTCCCAAATGCTTGTGCGCCCGTAGTTAATCTGGACGCCCCACAAAGTGATGTTTGTTAGATCAGTCCCATCAATTGTGATTGTGGGCTGTGGATTCCAGCTTGTCATGCCCCGACCAAAAGCGACGAGCCCACGCGATTAAATGAGCCATTTATTGTCGCCTCGCGATTTAGTATATTCGCAATTTGACGAGCTGTGCTGATTGGATCAAGTGCGCCATTGACGGTGATGTTTACGGTGTTGCCACCCATTGCACCATTTGGCACAATTGTGCCGCTGGAGTTCGGCACGAATAACTCAGCCCCGCGCTCTCCCACAACATAAGGCGTGCCGCCCGTTACTGATCCACCTGCCGCACGAAAACCGCCAAATGCTGATCCGATTAGATTCCCAATTCCGCTCACGATTGGATTTGCCATAACCAAAGCAATCAATCGTCGGATCGCTGAGATTGTGCTATCGATAAACCCGACAAGCTTTGCAAATCCTGTGATGAGTCCAGAGATGAGAGTGCCGACAATCTTTAGAGCTCCACCCAAAACATTTCCGAGAATCGGCGCAAGGGTTTCTGCGACAAATGACGCAAATGTTTTTAAGGCGCTAAATAACGGCGCAAGATTTTCTTCATTGTCTTTAATTGTTTTTGCAATCTTTCCAAACGCCGAAAATAATCCTTGAAGAATTGGCTCAAAGAAGTTGACAATGCCTGGAATTACAATCTCGGTGATGTAACTCCACCATGCTCCAAAAATTGGGATTAAGACATCTTTGAAAAACGCGGCAAGGTCTGTGAATACTGGAGCCAGCTTCTTTCCAATTGTCTCTGATAATTCTGTGATTCGTGGGATTACATTATTAACAATCCCGCTGACGAGTGGAGTAATCGCGTCAAGCACAAATGATCCGACTGTCTCTTTGCCTTCGGAAAATGCAACATTAAGTCTCTGCATTTTGCCTGCAAATGTGTCAGCTTGTTTTGAAGCTTGACCTTCAAAAGTTTTTGAGAGTGCGCCAGTGACTTCATCAAATGACATGGTCTTGAGTTCAGCCGCCGAGATACCGATTCCAAGCTTGCCCAGAGATGTTGCGTTGCCTTCGTAAGCTTTGCCGAGCGCATTTGATACAGCCTCAAGTGATTTGCCAGAGCCCGCGGCGATGTCGATGGCAAGTGATTGCAGTCGTTGAGCTTCTTCAACATCTTTTGTGGATCGCACAAGTCTTTCAAGTGATGGGCGAAGTTCATCATCGGTTAAACCTGTAAGAAGCGAAGTTTTAAGGATCTGATTTTCAACAGCTGAAATCTGGGCATTTGTCGCGCCCGTAGTATTTTGCAATGATGTCGCAAGTTTGACTTGTGCCTTTTCGTCTTCGATTGCGGCTTTGACGCCATCAACAAGAAGCTTGCCAGCATAAGCCGCGGCGGCGGCTCCAGCGATAGCAAATGCGGCTCCCGCCTTCTTTCCAAAGTCTGCAACGCGCGATCCAAAGCTTTCGACCTCGTTGGTCGCGCCTTTGACTCCGCGCTTTAACTCATCAAAGTCAGCGTCAAAGGTAATCTTGATTTTCGGAATTCCAGCCATTACGCGACTCCCCCTCGTTTTGCGACTTCTTGAATCATCTCGGCATATTCCTTCGCCACGACTGGGACATAACTTTCAACAGCTGGAGCTATCCAGTAGCCACGCGGATTTGCTCTGACTTTGAATCTGTCTGAGTATTGGCGACCTAGTGAGTCAATCCCCGTGTGTGATCCGTATTCTGTGCCCCACAAAAGTGCGCCAGCTGGCGCGGCATTTTGTTTGGTCTTTTGCCCTCTTGAATTCTTTTGCCCGCCATACTTGCGCCCGACTTTTACACTGCCACCAATATCGACGCGGATCAATCTATCCCGCGGAGTCTTGATTGCTTTAGGCGATGAGAGAAGCTTTGTCTGTGGTGCTGGCGCGGAATTTGCAAACATCATCAGCTGACCCGCAAGACGCTGAGAGAGTGGCTGAGCTCTTGTGCGGACTTCATCTTGCGTCTCTTTATCTAGTGATCGCAAAACTCCAAGCAAATCTTTGAGCTGGCGTGGATCGACTTCGATTGCATAAATGCCCTGTTTAGCCGCCGCCATTTCGTCTCTCCAAAATCTCCAGTGTGGTTGTAATGTCTTCAGCTGTCTGCCATTCACTCTTTGGGAGACCCGTCGCAATGGCGAGCTCCCAGAGTAAACGATTTACGCTTCCAGCTTCAAAACTTTTGGGTCTTGACTCTCCGTTGATATGTCAGAGACGGTCTCAATCCAAGCTTCATAAGGTTTAACAGGATTGCCAGCCGCTTCACGCTTCATGGCGTTGTAAGCCAGAAAAAGAAGATCATTGACGCCAATCTTCTCTTGCGCTTGTTGAATGGTGTTGCCTGTCTTAACTTCCCACTTAGCCCACTCGGGCGGAGCGGCGATGTATGTCGCCGACTCCCCAGAGTTGTATTCGATTGTGATTGCTACTTTCATGCTCCCGATTTCCTATCTCTTAGCTGAATGTCTCGGTTGGTGTGCCGACGACTGTAAAGCTTAGGCTAACAGTCTGAGCGTCTGGGCTTGTGCCGCCGACACTCGGAAAGATTGGCAACACATTGAACGCAAATGACGCGCCTGTGACTGCGACCATTGTGACCGCAAGATTTGTGTTTGGTGCTGATTCTGCCGCCGCCCAAAGAGCTTCACAGAGAGAATCTGCCGCGCCCCAGTCTGCAAGCATTTCAACATCAAAAGTCCATTGTTTATCAATTGACTTGTAAGCTTTTGAATATAAAGTGTTATAGGTTTCAATTGTTACATCTCCAGTGAGCGTCGCTGAAGTAGCTTGCTCTCCGTAGCTTTTGGTCGCGATCGTCAAAGTGATGTCGCGTCCTGTTATGACGGTCGTTGCCATTTTTGCTCCTATGTTTGTGAGTAGTAAGTGCTTACTTCGATCTCACTTGCGAGCACGACTGCCCCGCTTGCGAGTTCGACTGGGATTGGGTTTGACACCGATCCAAGAATATATCCAGCTGGCAATGCAGTCAGCACGCTGATTGCTAATTGCTCGAGATTGTCGAGAGCTGATGGATTGTCATAATTGGCAACGCCAAGAGTGACTATCAGATTGACCTTAACTTTTGTCGCAGTTTTTGAAATTAAAACAGTCTCCAGATATGGAGCCGCTGGGACAATCACTGCAAATGGGACTTGTGGAGCGGCTGGCACCGCGTCGTAACAATTTGCGGCGACTGAACTAATCGCGGTTTTCAACGCACCGCGGACATTTGTCGCGATTGTTGATGGCATTACATCGCCATCGCTTCGGTATCAAGTAATTCGCCTAAGAGCCCAGAGCACCTATTGAGGAGACTGCGACCCATTTTGAACGGTGACGGGGCAAAATCCTGTCCCTCGATTTGCCCGCCCGCCGCCGTCCGCGATTGGAATACTTCGATGGATACGACATAAATGGCAGACTCGACTCGCGGATTTGCCGCATATAGATCGGTCGCTGAATATCCTGAAAGAGTAGCTTTGCCCGCTGGGATTGATTGGCGGATTGTTACATTGCTCGCGGTGAGTGCGACTGTAAATGTTTTTGGATCAATGACGCTTGTGACTGTATGCGTCGCCGTAAATGGAGCGGGGAGCGAAGTAACAATTGCGCTCTGACCCACTGCAAAACCATGCGGAGTCGCTGTGTAAAAAGTTGCGACATTGGACTCAAGTTTGTATGCACTAACAGCTGAAGCATGGGAGACAAGTAGCGGCAAAATTACGCCCTCAGCTGTGTTGATTATTTCGTCAAGATACGCGTCAGAATATAAAGAGACGCTCACGCCCAAGACTGATCTCAGCTGTGAGGCTGTGATAATCGCGGGCATGAGCTCTCCTTTGTTCGACTCGGCGAGAATCGGGAGCGACCCCGCCGATGATTATTGGTCTTACTTGTTGTTGCGGAAAGCTCCACCTGCGAGCTTGACTGCACATGCACCGAATGAATAAATGCCGATGGTGATTGATCCGTCAGCGGTTGATTCAGCGCGTAGTTGATATTGTGATCCTTCATACCATGTGTAAGCATTTGGATTCACGATAATCATTGATCCGTCATCGGATCCAGCTGGAGCCGCAAAGTCTGCATATAGATCAAGACCTGCAACATTGCCGCGGAGACTGTCTGGGCGCAATGCACCGCCAGCATTTTGAGGCTGTGAAGCAATGTAAATTGGACGACCTGAGTCATTCAATGACATTGTGTTTGCCCATTGGCTTGCACCCATGACAATGTTACGACCAAAGTCTTGTGTGTTTGAGTAAACGCTTGCCGCGCCGCGTGAGACATAAGCTAGAAGCTCTGCCGCTGTTGGAAGTGCTGACAATGTTGTGCCGTCGATTGTTGCATTTGCAACAAGTATTCCGTTGACATAAGCGTTTTGCGCCTTAGCCATTGCCTTACCCATATTTGCCAAAAGCTCGTTGTAGAAAAGTGGGCTAGTTCTAGTCAATAATTCTACGGAGAATTTTTGCTGTCCCGCAAATTTCTTAACATCAACGCTCAAAAACGCTGAGTTTTGGTCTGTATCCGAAAAGATTGCGTCTTCGTTAGCGACTGCCACTGTTGGAGCCACTGTGATTTTTGGAATTTCAAAAGTCATACCCGCGTCTGGTAGTGCTCCGCGAGAGATTGCGTCAATTGATGGACGAGTGCCATTTGAGACGCCGTTGATAACTTCTGAAAGCTGACGAGTTGGCACAAGACCAGCATTGTCAGTGGTGTTGTCAGCCGCCAAAACATATAGGCGAGCTTCTTCTGATCCCATCGCGGCTTGAATTTTGTTTTCAAGATATTTTGCGGCAGTGATTTCGATTCGTGGTGTAGCTGTAAAGCCGCCCACTGGTCGAGATGACGCTGTGATGGATTGAGTAGCTTCTACCGTCTCAGCGGTTGAAGCGTCTTTGACGGTGTCTTCCACTTCGTCTCCTTTTTCTTCGGTTGATGGTGTTACATCTGCGTCATCTTTTGACTCAGAATCTTCGTCTTCGGTCGCGGCAACTTCAGCGACTCGGGCAGATCGCACAGCTGGCTCGGACACAAGTGCCACGCCAGTCAATTCGCCAGCAATTACTTTCATCGTGCCGTCTTTGAGTGTCTCGTATTCGCTCACAGCTAACTCAATCGAGAAGCCGTCGCGCAGACCTTCGATGGCTTCAACAAGTGCGTCTGATCCAGATGTGGTCTGCGCGATTTTGAATGAAGCATTTATGGCAGAGTCGCCATCTAGTGTCATGCTCAAAGTTTTTCCGATTCTGCGGGCACGATCATGTTCAAGATTTAGAAAAACATTTTTTGGTGCAATTGAACCTTTTGCAAAAACGACTTTTCCAGTGCTCGCATTTGCTGGCTCATCGAACGCAACAATGCGTCCAGTGATTGTCCGCGATTCTGAATCTGCCGCGGTGATTGTAAACGGGGTGGTGATTTTCATAGGAGCATGTCCTCTTCTTCGCGTATTTC
>Ga0114980_10001828_pt1 | contig 15170 bp, 12 predicted proteins | sample S_140806_EF_Meta_FD_87018 | JGI IMG/M metagenome (GOLD analysis project Ga0114980, IMG submission 87018) | Freshwater microbial communities from Lake Simoncouche, Canada to study carbon cycling - S_140806_EF_MetaG | ecosystem: Environmental > Aquatic > Freshwater > Lake | place: Lake...
GCTTCTTCCAGCGCCTCCGGCCCATCAACCGCCAGAACGAGTTCGGCGCCACGCTCGGCGGCCCGATCCTGCTGCCGCGCCTCTATAACGGCAAGAACCGGAGCTTCTTCCACTTTGTCTACTCCGGCTTCCGCTTCCGCCAGGGTGCCCCGAACACGCTGCAGAGCCTCATCCCCCTCGACCTCCGTCAGGGCGATTTCAGCCGGATCGCCTCCCCCATCTACGATCGCTCCACCGGCGCGCCGTTTCCGGCTAATCGGATTCCCGTCTCTCGCTTCTCCAGCATCGCCCGCAATATCCTCCCCCTCATCCCCCAACCCATCAACCCCGGGCTGTTCAACAACTACCTCTCGGTCGGCCGCGGCGCCTCCGATTCTAATCAATACAACGTCAAACTCGACCACGCCTTCTCCGACCGCAACCGCCTGAGCGGCTTCTTCAACCGCGACTACCTGCTCCAGGCCGATCCGGAAACCATCGCCGGCCCCACCACCCCCGGCCGCACCGTCGGCAGCCAGAACACCCTCGCTCGCCTCTCGCACGACCTTATCCTGTCACCCACCGTGCTCAACCATCTCACCGTGGGCTTCACCCGCTTCCGTGTCACCATCGACAGCTTCTCGCTCAACCAGGGCTGGCCCACCCAGCTCGGCCTGCGGGGAATCAACAACGGCGCCAACAATGGCTTTCCGTGCGTCGAGTTCGTCGCCGCCGGCTACTCCCGCCTCGGCGACCCGAACTGCAACGCCCGCACCCTCCAGGCCAACAACGCCTTTCAGGTCAACGAAAGCCTGTCGCTCGTGCGGGGCGCGCATAACTTGAAATTCGGCTTCGACTACCGCTTCATGGAGACCAACGGCATCGACAACTTCCAGGCGCCCGGCCTGTTCCAGTTCAACGCTCTTGAAACCGGCCTGCCCAACTTGGCCAACTCCGGCAACGCCATCGCCAGCTTCCTGCTCGGCGACGTCAACCGCGGCACCACCCGCGTCTTCGGCTACTTCCCGCGCAATCGCTATCAATACTGGGGCTTCTACGCCCAGGACGATTGGAAGGTCTCCCGGCGCCTGACCCTCAACTATGGCCTCCGCTACGACATCTTCGTGCCCCGCTATGAGAAGCTCGATAACCTGTCCAGCTTCGACCCGGCCCTGCCCAACCCCGGCGCCGGCAACCGCCCCGGCGCGCTCGCCTTCCTCGGCAACGGCACCAACCGGAACGGCCGGCGCTCCTTCGCCGACACCGACTTCAAGGCCTTCGGCCCCCGCCTAGGCTTTGCCTACGCCCCCACCCCGAAGACGGTCCTGCGCGGCGGCTACGGCATCTACTACGCCGCCGGCAACGCCGCCACCGGCCAACGCGATTCCCTCAACATGTCCAACGGCTTCATCGCCACGCCCGTCTTTCAATCGCTCAACCAGGGCCTGACTCCCGCCTTCAACTGGGACAACGGCTTCCCGCAAAACTTCCCCCGGCCCCCCTTCATCGACCCGACCGCCGGAAACGGCACCGCCATGCGCTTCATCGGACCCGGCGACGGACGGATGCCCAGGTTCCAGAACTGGTCGGCCACCTTCGAACGGGAGCTGCTGCCACGCGTCAACTGGGAGGTGACCTACCTCGGCACCCGCGGCACCCGCATCGGCAATGGTCTCGTGCGCGTGAACGAGGTCGATCCCCAGTACCTCTCGCTCGGGGCGCTGTTGAGCCAGCCGTTTGATTCGGCGGCGGCTGTGGCGGCCGGTATCCGCAGCCCCTTCCCGGGCTTCCGCGGTTCGGTGGCCCAGGCGCTGCGGCCGTTTCCGCAGTACCTCGATCTCGACAACCGCTCGAATCCGGCGGGCAGCAGCAGCTACCACGCCCTGCAGACGCAGCTCTCCGCCCGCACCAACAACGGCCTCGACGTGCAGCTCGCCTACACCTGGGCCAAAACCATCTCCGACGCCGATATCCTCGCCGGCGGCGGCGTTGCCGGGCAGACCACCTACAACCGCGGTCTCGAACGCACGATCGCCGTCACCGACGTGCCCCACGTCTTTGCCCTCAGCTACAGCTATGAGCTGCCGTTTGCCAAAAAGAAACCTTGGGGTGGCTGGGTGCTCACCGGCATTCATCAATACTCGAGCGGCGTGCCGGTCACCCTCACGGCCAACAACACCCTGCCCCTGTTCAACGGCGTCCTGCGGCCGGACGTGCTGAGCGGCGTCAACCGCGCCACCAACGTCGATGGATTCGATCCGGCGGTGCATAGCTGGATCAACCGCGACGCCTTCCGCGCCCCGGCAGCCTTCCGGTTCGGCACGGCGGCGCGCGGCTACACCGACCTGCGGGCGCCGGCGTTTCTAAACGAAAACTTCGGCCTGCTCAAGCGGTTCACCGTGAAGGAACGCTTCACGGTCACCCTCCGCGGCGAGATGTTTAACGCCTTCAACCGCACCGTGTTCGGCGCCCCGCAGGGCAACTTCAGCAACGCTTTGTTCGGCCGGATTACGGGCCAGGCCAACTCGCCGCGCAACGGGCAGGTCGCGCTCCGGCTCGACTTCTGAGCCCGGCGGCAAAACCGTTGCGATCCACCATCGGCTGGTGGATCTCAACCAGGAAACTGCATCCGGTCAGGTCAGAGAGGTGAATTATGCGAAAAACATTTCTGATCGGCATGGTTTTCCTGATGATGACGCCGGCGCTCGACGCCCACGGCCGCCGCGCCCGTGGTCGGCGCCTATGCCATCGCCGTGCGCGCTCCGGGCCGGATACGCTATGAGGAGCGGGTCTTTGTCGTCACCGGCGTCGTCACCGGCCGGACGCTCAGAATCCGGCCGGACTTACGCGTCAACTAACCCGGCGTCACCCCGCCTGCTCAAGCTGCCGGACGGCCCCCTGCCCGCTGCGGATGCAGTCCGGAATTCCGATTCCGTCGAGAAAGTTGCCCGCCAGCGCCAAGCCCGCATGGCGGCCAGCCAGGCCGCGGATCTCCCGCACTCGTCCCTGATGGCCCAGTGTGTACTGGGCCATGGCCTTCCGCCAGCGCTGCACGGTATGAAAGGCCGGGGTGGCGGTCACGCCCATCAGGTCCCGTAACTCCTCGCGAATCGCGGCGATCAGCGCGTCGTCCGGTTCGTCGATGTGCGCCCCGCCCAGAAAGCAACGCAGCACGGCTTTGTCGGGCGGCACCCGGTGGTTGAACTTGGTGCCCACCCAGGTGCAGGCCACGAGCTTCCGGCGCTCCACCTTCGGGATCAAAAAGCCGAAGCCGTCCAGGGGGTGGCCGAGCGCTTGGCGGTCGTAGCCGAGCGCGATGGTCATCGAGCTGTTGTAAGGAATGGCGGCTAGCCGCGCCGCCAGCTCGGCATCGAGGCCGGCCAAGATCTGCGCGGCGGGTCCGGCCGGAACGGCGAGGATGACCCGCGCCGCCTCCACCGCCGTGCCGTCGGCCAAGCCGATGCGCCAGCCTTCGGCGGAACGCGCCAGCGAAACCACCGCCCCGGTGACGCGGTCCATCTTTCCGTCGAGCTGCTGCGTGAGGGCTTTGATCAACTGGCCCAGGCCGCCCTGCAGCGTTTTGAACAACGAGCCCGCGGGCCCGCCCTTCCGCTGGGCGCGCACGGCCAGGGTGCCCTTGGTCAACGAGCCGTACTTTTTTTCCAGCTCAACAAACTGGCCCAGCACCGCATTGGCGCTCAGCGTCTCCGGGTCGCCGCCGTAGACGCCCGACAGGAGCGGCTCAGCCAGATAGTCCACCGCCTCCTGACCGTAATGCTCGCGCACGAGCTGCGCCACCGAGCGCTCCGGCGCGTTGGGCGGACTCGAATGGAAATACTCAAGACCCATCCGGATCTTCGTTCCCCAGCCAAGCAGCGGGCTGAAGGCCACCGGCAGCAGCTTGGTGGGGATCATCATCATCAGGCCGTCGGGCATGGGGATGAGCCGGCCGTGCTTCCGGATGTAGGTCACCCGCAGATGGTCGTTCGAGCCGATCACCTGGTCTGCAAGGCCCAGTTCGTGGATGAGTTCGAGGGCCGCGGGCTTGGCGGCGAGAAAACTGTCGGGACCCGCCTCGATCACGCAATCCTGCACGACGTTCGTGCGGATCACCCCGCCCAGGGCGGAATCCTGTTCAATCAGCACGGCCGGTTGCCCGGCCTTGGCCAGTTCCCAGGCGGCGGCGAGTCCGGAGATGCCACCGCCGAGGATCGCGGTCCGGTTAGGGCCGGAAGTCGCGGACAATCTGCACCACCGCTTTGACGTTTTCGACCGGGGTTTCGGGCAGAATGCCGTGGCCGAGGTTGAAGATGTGGCCGGGGCGGGTGCCGGTGCGCTTGAGCAGTTCGTGAACCTTGGCCTTCAACTCCGGCAGCGGGGCGAATAGAGCCGCCGGATCGAGGTTGCCCTGCACGGCGCTGCGGTAGGAGATATCCATCCAGGCCTGGTCGATATTGACGCGCCAATCGACGCCCATCACGTCGCCGCCGGCCGCGTGCAGCTCTTTGAAAAAGCCGCTCGCGCCGGTACCGAAGTGGATGACCGGAACGCTGGTGGACCGGATGCGCTCGATGAGCGCGCGGGAGTAGGGCGCAACGTAACGGACGTAGTCGTCGGGCGACAGCGCACCGACCCAGGAGTCGAACACCTGAATCGCGCGGGCCCCGTTGGCCACCTGCATGATCGCGAACGGGCCGAGGACGTCGACGATCTTGCCCATCAGGCGGCGCCAGAGGGTTTCGTCCGAATACATCAGCCGTTTGGTGTGGAGGAAGCTCTTCGACGGACCGCCTTCGATCATGTAGCTGGCGAGCGTAAACGGCGCGCCCACGAAACCGATGATCGGAATCTTATTGGCGAGTGCCTTGTGCACCATCTGTATGGACTCACCAACGTAGCCGAGATCGTCGACGTTTGAAATCGAGAGCGAATCAACGTCGGCCGAGTCGCGGACCGGATTGTCGATATGCGGACCTTCGCCGGCGCGATAGTCGAGCTTCAGCCCCATCGGTTCGACGGGAAGCAACAGATCCGCAAAGATGATGGCGGCATCGACATCGAGCACTTCGATGGGCTGGAGCGTGACGGTAGCGGCCAGATCGGGCCGCTTGCACATCTCAAGAATTGTATGCCGGGACCGGATATCCCGGTACTGCTTCATATAACGACCAGCCTGCCGCATGAACCACACCGGACGGACGTCCGTGGGCCGGCGGCGGCATGCATCGAGGAAACGGCTGCTCATTGGAGCCACGCGCATTTGGCCTCCCCCGGGGACTCCGAACGCCCTTCACAGAGATAGGCGCGGAACCCCTTTGGAATGTTTTGGGCCGCCCAGGAGCGGCCATTGATGTATACCGGTTTAGTCCAAGCCTCGCTGTCAATACCACGAGGGGCGATTACGGAAACGGAGAACATACCCTCGGCCGGATAACCGGTCCGCGGGTCCATGATGTGCGAATAAGTCTTGCGTCGCACCGTAAAGAATTTTTCGTAGCTGCCGGAGGTGGCCATCGACTCGTCTTTCAACAGAACATCGTGAATGGTCTTCCGGCTGTCGCGCGGGTCGCGAATCTTGACCTCCCAGCCGGGCTTGCCGGGAGGCGTCCCCATGGCGACCATGGACGAGCCCCCGGCGTTGATGAGGGCCGAACGCACGCCGCCTCGGCGGAGGATCTCTGCCATCCGGTCGACGGCATAACCCTTGCCGATCCCTCCGGGATCGATCTCCAAGCCATTTTTGGCAAAGCGTACTGTGCGCTTCGTTGGGTTCAAGAGCAGGTTCTCATATCCAATACGCCCTAGCGCAGTGCGGATTTCCGACCGGTGCGGCATCGTACCGCTTCCTTTATAGAAGCCCCAGATTTTCATCAGTGGGCCAACCGTAACGTCGAAAGTTCCTTGACTGGCTTTACTGTAGGCGTAGCAGGCGGCTAACAGGTCGAACAGCTCCTGGCTGACGGTGAACTCGCGTTGTCCGGCGAAACGATTCACCTGGCTCCATTCACTATCGGGTCGGTAGTTAGAGAGCAGATGATCCAGTCGCCGGGCTTCCTCCAGGGCTAACTCAACGGTGGCGGCGAGCGAGTCGCGATCCGGTCCGTAGGCAGCGATAGAGAACGTTGAGCCCATCGCATCCACGCTGGATTCGTAGCGAAGAGGATCCGCCGCCGCCACCAACGCTGGAGCTACCACTAAAGGTATCACAGCACGCCAGACGCGTCTCGAAATTTTCACAGGGATGGCGGGGTTCTGCCTAACTGACACAATGGATTGGACTTGCAAGAATCCAGCCTATCAGGACCCCAGCCGGTTTGTCAGCAACTTGCAGTACCAGTAAGGTCCCAACTACGGACCGCGGCGAAGAGAAAGCAAAGGATCCCAAGAGACACAAACCGCACAAGAGGGAGGAAACAATTCCTGCGTGGAGGGTTGGTTGCGGGGGCATGATTTGAACATGCGACCTTTGGGTTATGAGCCCAACGAGCTACCAGGCTGCTCCACCCCGCACTCTGAGAATAGCAAGCGGAGCAACCATTTCGCAACTTTTCACCCTACCAAAGTTCACATTGCTGATTCTGCGGACGGACCATGGGGTCCCCCGCCTTACACTGAAACGCCCGATGAAACTCCGGCATGTTCTGCAGCGTCCCGATGGCCCGAAACCGTCCGAGCGGATGCGGGTCCGTCGCCAGCCGCAGCCGCTGCGCTTCGGGCCGCAGCTGTGTCGCCCAAACCCGGGCAAAGGCGAGGAAGAAGCGCTGGTCGCCGGTGTAGCCGTCGATCACCGGCGCCTCCTTGCCCCCCAGCGCCCGCTTGTACGCCCGGTAGGCCAGCTTCAAGCCGCCCAGATCGCCCAGCGCTTCGCCCACCACCAGCCGCCCGTTGTGCCGCAGGCCTTCGCCCACTTCAAGCGTATTGAACTGATTGATCACGCACTCGGCCCGCGCCTCGAACTTCTTGCGATCCTCCGGCGTCCACCAGTTGCGCAGGTCGCCGCTGGCGGCGAACTTCGAGCCCTGATCGTCAAACCCGTGGCCCATCTCGTGGCCAATCACCGCCCCGATGGCTCCGTAGTTGGCCGCTTCGTCGGCGTCCATATCAAACATCGGCGGCTGCAGAATCCCGGCCGGAAACCCGATTTCGTTCCGCAGCGGGCTGTAATAGGCGTTCACGGTCGGCGGCGTCATGCCCCACTCGTTCCGGTCGAGCGGCTTGCCAATCTTCGCCAGATTCTCCATCCGCGCAAACTCACTGGCCGATTCGATGCTGCCAAACAGGTCGCCCCGGTCCACCTTCACCGTCGCATAATCCTTCCAGCGGTCCGGATAGCCGATCTTGGCCCGGAAGGCGTTCAGCTTCTCAATCGCATTCTTCCGCGTCTCGGCGTCCATCCAGGTCGACGCCTCCAACTGCTCGCGCAGCGTCGACCGCAGATTCTCCACGAGGTCGTTCATCTGCGTCTTGGCCGCCGGCGGGAAATGCTTCCTGACGAAGACCTCGCCGAGCGCATCGCCGAGCGTCTCGTCGACGAGCGCCGTGCACCGCTTCCAGCGGGGCTGCTGCTCCTTGACCCCGGTCAGGACGGTGCTCTGGAAACGGAAGCTCTCGTCGACGAAGGCCTTGGCCAGGTACGGCGCCGCCTCGGCAATCGTCTTCCAGCGCATCCAGGTCTTCCAGGTCGCGAGTGGCGTGGCGGTGAACTCCTTTTCGACCGCCTTCATATAGGCCGGCTCGGAGACGATCACCTGCGTCGAGGCCGGAATCTTCAATTCCGTAAAGACCGCCTTCCAGTCCAGCGAAGGCATCAACTCGATGGTCCCGGCCAGGCCCACCGGATGGTAGGTCGCATTCGGGTCGCGCCGCTGCACGTTGGTCAGCCGCGGTTCGGCCAGTTTGGTTTCGAAGACCAGCACGGCCTGCGCCTGCGCGGCCGCGTCCTCGGGTGTGGCGCCGGCCAGCGTCAGCATCTTGGCCACGTGCACGAGAAACTCGGCGCGGATGGCCTTGGTGCGGTCATCGGTGCGGAAGTAATAGTCGCGCTCGGGCAGCGAAAGCCCGGCGGGCGCCACGGCGGCCACCGTGGCGCTCGAATTCTTGGCATCCTGCCGGGCCAAAACGATCACCGGGCCAAAGGCGGAGTTCTTCTGGAAGGCCACCAGCGTGTCGAGCAGCGCCTTGGCGTCGCTGATCTTTGCAATGGCCGCCAGATCCTTGGCGAGCGGCTTCATGCCCTGCTTCTCGACGGCTTCCGTATCCATGCAGGCGGCATAAAGATCGCCAATCTTCCGCTCCCGGCTGCCCGATGGGGCGTTGGCCGCGGCCGCGGTCTCGAGCAGCGCGCGGAGCCGCTCCCGATTCCCCTCGGAAACAACGGAAATGGTGCCCCAACCGGACTGGCTGGCCGGAATCGGATTCCGGTCTACCCACAGGCCGTTGGCGAAGCGCCAGAAGTCCTCGCATGGCTTGCAGGAAAGATCGAGTCCTGCCAGATCAATGCCACTTTTCTTGGGGGCCGGCCGGCTTTGCGCCGCCAGCGGCGGCAGCGTCAGACTCAAAACGCTGAGGAGAACTCCAGTTCGCAGGGTCACTCCTTAATGGTACGACCAACGGCTAACGATTCTCTCCCACGCGCAGCATCAGTTTTCCCCGATTCGCACCCCGGAACAGCCGATCGAGCGCCTCGGGCGCGTTCTCCAGACCGTGGACCACATCGGTGGAGTACTGCAGCTTACCCGCCGCCACCCACTCGCTGAGCCGGGCCATCGCCTCCCCGGCGCGCCCAAGATAGTCGAGGACGATAAAGCCTTCTATCCGGCCCCGCTGCATCAACACGTTGCCCAGATTCCGGGGTCCGGCCGGCGGCGCCGTCGCGTTGTATTGGGAGATCAGGCCGCAAAGCACCACCCGGCCCCGCAGCGCCAGCCGGCCCAGACACGCGTCCAGAATCTCGCCGCCCACGTTCTCGAAGACCACGTCGATACCCGACGGGCAGAGCTCCCGCAGCCGCTTGGCGACGTTCTCACTCTTGTAGTCGACGGCCGCGTCAAAGCCCAGCGTTTCGGTCAACCATCCGCACTTGTCCGCGCCGCCGGCAATGCCCACCACGCGCATGCCGACAATCTTGCCGATCTGGCCCACCAGCGATCCCACCGCCCCCGCCGCCGCAGAAACCACCAGCGTCTCGCCCGCCTTGGCCTGGCCCACATCGAGCAGGCCAAAGTACGCCGTCATCCCGATATGGCCGAAGACGGCAAACCACTGCTCCGGGGTCACCCCGGGCGGCAGCGGCGTCAACGCAGCGCCGGCGACGACGGCGCGCTCCTGCCAGCCCAGCATTCCCTGCACCAGTTGCCCGGCCTGCCAGCGCGGGTCGGCCGACTCCTCCACCGCCCCCACCGCGATCCCCCGCATCACCTCCCCAAGCGGCGCGGGCGGCAGGTAGCTTTCCGCCGCCGAGGCCCAGATCCGGTTGGTCGGGTCGAGCGACAGCAGCAGCGTCTTCACCTGCACCTGGCCCGGCGCTAGGGAAGCCAACTCCAGCTCTCGCCAGGCGAGACACGAGGCATCCAGTTTTTCCACCGGACGCCGTTCTAGAATCCAGCCATGATTTTTCATCGGGAAACTCTTATCGGATGGGAGAAAACGGCAGCGGCCGCAGGAGAGAGTTCGAGATATTCGACACGATCTCGGCGTCGCTCCAGCCCGGCGTCGCCCGCAGCTTGAGCCACTCCGGATGCCCCACGAACCGGCTCCAGTTGGCCTCGCGCGCCGCCAGGCTGTCGTACCAGAGCAGGTAGGTGAGATTCGGCTGCTTCTCACCGATTATCGTCTCGCCGAAAAACACCGGGTTGAGGCCGGTCTTCTCGAAGATGGCGATCTCGCCTTCGTTAAACATCCGGATTTTATCGGCGAGCGTCGTCGCGTCGTCGCTTTCATAGGTGCGCAGCTCAAACAGGCGAGCCGTTTTGGCCGGCGGCGGCGCCACCACGCCGGGGAAGCCCGTGAACCCCTTCAAAATCTGCGTCGAGTAGCGGACAAACCGCTGCCCCGGGGCTTTGTTGAAGGCGGCGAGTTCGGCCTGAAATTTCCGGTCGGCGGCCATCCGGTTCATTCCCTCTTCGAGCGCGGCCAGCGACGGGTAGCTTTCGAGCGTCAGATAGTAAGGCGTATCGGGGCCGATAAAGGAGCTGAAAAAGCCCAGGCCCTGGGCGCCGGCGCGTTCGAGCGCCGGTCGCTTCGAGAGCTCAAGAAACTTCGCCAGCGTCGCGCCCATCGCGTCCCCGCTATTGCGTAGCTGATAGCGCCGCAGCAACAAGGTCTGCGGAGGCCCGCCCGCCGTCTGCTGGGCACTGGCGGAGACTGCCGCCGCCGCGGTCGCGATCACTTTCCGTCTGGTCATCGCTCTTATCCTATCGCTTCCGCATCGCGCCCAACAGCGCTTCGAGATGGCTCAGATACTTCTCCAGCGCCGCCCGGCCCTCCCCGGTCAGGGCGTAATCCGACTTCGGCTTCCGGTTCTCAAATGTCTTGCGGCACTCGATGTAGCCGGCCTCTTCGAGCTTGCGAGCGTGGACGCTCAGGTTGCCGTCGGTTGTCTGCAGAAGCTCTTTCAACTCATGAAAAGTCATCGACCCGCTCGCCGCCAGAGCGCTGACGATGCCCAACCGCATCTTTTCATGAATCAGGCCTTCCAGCGCCTGCGCCTCGCGGCTGACCTCAATGGCCACCGCATCGAGAACCGGTTTGACTTTTACCGCTGCTGTTCTAGCCACCGTACCTCCTTGCAATCCAAACCCCGAAGCCGATCTGCAAACCGCCAAACCCCGCCGCCAGAAACAGGTTGCCGAACTCGGCCGGCGCAGCCAGCGCCCCCGCCCCGAGCCCCATGAAACACAGCCCCATCAACGGCACCACCCGCACGCTGAACGCCCCGGCCGTCGTCACCCCGGCTCCGTACAGCAGCAACCACACCCCCGGCAGCACCCCGGCCAACTGCAGCCGGATCAGCGCGGCGCTCAGCACCGCCCCCGCGGCCACGGGCGGCGCGAAGCTAAGAAAAAAACGCCGCCCGGGGGCTGTAAACAGACTCCGGTCACCGTGATGGGTCTTCCGCCAGATCGCCAGGCCCCCAATGACCACCGCCAGGCCCATCTCCACCAGCCAGACCGTCAGCCATCCCGCCGGGCTCGCCTGCCGGGCCGCCAGCCAAGCGGCGCCCAGAGCCGTCACCCCCATCCAGCAGCCGCCCCACCCCGGTACCGCCGTAAACTCCCCGGACCGCTCCATCGTCTGCCGGATGTAGCGCAGTTGCGCCAAGGCGTGATCCCCCATGTTTACCGGCTGCGCCATAAAATCTTATTTTCCGTCAAGCACTTTGCCCCGTCAAGAAAACAGCGGCAACTGCAGCGGCGCCCGGACTGCGGGGACCTCCCTACGGCCCGCAAGCCCATGCCGCGCCCGCACCCGCTCCACCCGTTCTTCGAGCCAGTCGCCGTACTGCCGGTCCACATGCGCTCCCCGGGCAAAGCGGCGGCGGTAGCGGGGCGCCAGTTCCGGGAACTCCCGCTCGAGCCAGGGCAGAAAGACCGCCCAGGCCGACTCGCGCAAAAACAGCGGACGGGCATAAAGGGTCCCGGCCCCGGCCTCGCGCGCCGCCTTCGCCACGGCATCGAGCGACTCCTCACGATCGGTGAGCCAGGGCAGGACCGGCGAGGCCGAAACCCCCACCGCCAGCCCCCGGGCTGCCAGTTCCGCCACGGCGCCCATCCGCAGATCCGGTCGCGGAGCGTAGGCCTCGGTGCGGCGCGCCAGATCGGCATTCATTGTTGTGACCGTCAGCACGATTCGCACGCTGTGCCGCCGGGCGAGATCCTGCAGCAGATCGCCGTCCCGCGCCACCAGGTCCGACTTCGTCTTAACGAGGATCCGCAGGCCCGACCGTCCCGCCAGCCCCTCCAGCATTCGCTGCATAAGCCCAAAGCGGCGTTCGGCCAGCTGGTAGCAGTCCGTGGCGGTGCCGAAGGCAATCGTCTCGCCGGGTTTCACTCGCCGCAGGTCCCGCTGCCACATCGCCGCATCCCAGGTTTTGGCGAAAACGCGCGTTTCGAACTCCTCGACCGGAAGGTTCATGAATTCATGGGTGTAGCGAGCGTAACAATACTGGCAGCCGTACTCGCAGCCCCGGTAGGGATTCACGGTCCAATCAAAGTACTGCCGCTGGCCGGAGCAGCGGTTCAGCAGACTTTTCCCGGTGAGATCGAAGTACGCCACGCGGCGTTTGGCTTCGAGCAGCGGACTCTCCGCGGCCATGCGTGCGATCCCGATCAGCGTTGCCACGGGCCGATATTCGCCTGTTGTTCGCTATTTGTCAAGGGCCAAACGGGGCAGATTACAAAATTACCTACACTGAGGCAAGCGATAGGGTAAAACTAGTGAGGTGCGAAACGCAGAGACCAAATCGGTTGGGGACTATAAGCTGATCCTCCGGGAGTTTGCGCGCGACCCGTTTTCGGTGGCGACAGTTTGTCCGAGTTCTACCTTTCTCGCCCGCCATCTGGCCGACTCGCTGGCGTTGTCTGAGGCTCGCGTCGTCGTCGAACTGGGTCCGGGGACGGGCGCGCTGACGGAGGCTGTTCTGCCTCGCTTGCGGCCCGGGGTGCGGTTTCTAGCCGTTGAACGAAATTCGGCGCTGTGTGCCGCCTGGCGGAAGCGCTATCCGCAGTATGACGTGGTGGAAGGCAGCGTAGCCGACTTGGCCGAGATCTGCCGCAGCCAGGGCATCGAGGCGGTGGATTGCGTGGTCAGCGGACTACCCTGGCCGTCCTTTGACGCGGGGCTGCAGGAGGCGGGCTTGTCCGGTGTGCACGCCGTGTTGCGTCCTGGCGGACAGATGGCTTCGTTTGGTTACCACATCGGATTGTTGATGCCTGGCAGCCAGCGCTACTACAAGCTGCTCGACCGCTACTTTGACCGGGTGGAGCGGCTCCGGTGCGAGTGGCGCAACCTGCCGCCCGCTTTTGTGACCCGCTGTACAAAATAGCTATTGCCTCCCGGCGCAGTCAGTGCTAGATTTCTAGCATATGCTAGAAAAACAGCAGGCCTTGAGCCGACGTGAGCGCCAGATCATGGACATTGTCTTTGAAAGCGGGTCGGCGACGGCCGCCGAGGTCTTGGACCGGCTGCCGGATCCCCCATCCTACTCGGCGGTGCGGGCGCTGCTCCGCACGCTTGTTGAAAAGGGCCATCTCACTCACCGTCAGGAAGGCATGAAGTACGTCTACCTGCCGACCGTAGCCCCGGCCGAGGCCAAGCAGTCGGCGCTGCGCCATCTCCTGCAGACTTTTTTCCATAACTCCCCAACGCAGGTGGTCGCCGCCCTCCTGGACGCCTCGGCCGCCGGTTTGACCCAAGAAGAGTTGGATCGCATGACGGCCCTGATCGAACAGGCTCGTCAACAGGGACGCTGATATGGACCCTCTCCTGCATGTTTTCGCAAGTACGATGCTGCTGGTCGCCGCGGCATTGGGCAGCCAGGCTTTGCGCCGCCGTTCGGCCGCCGCCCGCCATCTGGTGTGGCTCCTGGCGTTCTGGACACTGGCCCTATTGCCGCTGGCCGGTTGGGCGCCGGTTGATGGGGTGCCGGTTGATTGGGTGCTTCCCGAACTGCCTTTCGGCTCTTCGCGGCTGCTGTACCGTACTACGGTGACGGCCGGGGACCAGGCCGCAGGCGGCCTGCCGGCGGCAATGGTTCCGGCCTCCTTCTCCCGGCTCGCCCTTGGAGTGTGGGCCGCAGGCGGCGGGTTGATGCTGGTTCATCTGGCTGCATCGTTAGTCCGGCTCGGACAACTCCGCCGGAGCACGCCGGGGCGCCATCCGATTCTGCGCCGGGCTCCGCACGGCACGATGCCCTTCACGTTCGGACACTTCCGCCCCTTGATTTTCCTGCCGGCCGAAGCGGCTGCCTGGCCCGCCGCCCGTCGACGCCACGTGGTGCTCCATGAGTTGGCCCACATCCGCCGCCACGATTATGCCGCCCATCTGTTCGCCCGTTGCGTGCTGGCGTTTTACTGGTGGCACCCGCTGGCCTGGTACGCCTGGCGCCATCTGGCGGCCGAGCGGGAGCTGGCGGCTGACGACAGCGTCCTGCGGCGGGGGGTACGGCCATCCGACTACGCCGAAAGCCTGCTCTGCGTTGCCGCCGCGCTGCCGCCGGCGCGCTTCGCTCTCGGCATGGCCCGGCGGGTTCCGCTCGAAGGCCGGCTCCGGTCGATCCTGGCGGTGAAAACCGTCCGCACCGCGCCGGGCCGGCTGGCCACCGCTGCTGCGGCACTCGCCTGTGTCGTTGCCGTGCTGCCGATTGCCACGCTCCGGGGACAGAACCAGAATCCCGCTGCGCTGACGCAGGGCCTTGATGCCCTGCAACGGAAAGAATACGAAGAAGCGTTTTCCCGCTTTGCCGGCCTGGATCCGGCCGGGGCCGCGCTATGGCAGGCCCTTACAAGGGAACGCCAGGGCCGGGCCGCTGAAGCCGCCGAGCGGTTTGACCGCGCCGTTGCGCTGGCGATGGGCGACGACAAGGCGGAGTCGGTAGCGCTGCGGCTTTATGACCGCTTTCTGGCTGCTGATGCCGCCCGCCCCGGCGCCCGCCAGGCGGTGCAGGCCCGGTTGGCGGAGCTCGAAGCCCGTCACCGCGCCGCGTTGGCCCGCCAGACGCCGGGGGCGGAAGTCCGCCGCGTGGGAGGCGGTGTGATCGCGCCTCGTCTATTGGAGAAGGTGCAGCCTTTGTACTCCCAGGAAGCGCGTGGCGCCAAATTGGAAGGTACCGTGGTGCTGTCCGTGGAGATTGACGCTGCCGGACGGCCGGGCAACATCCGGATCTTGCGCGGCGTCGGTTTGGGTCTTGACGAAAATGCGCGCGAGGCCCTGGCCCGGTGGCGCTTCGAGCCGGGCCGGGCCGAGGGCAGGGCGGTCCCGGTCGCAGCGACCGTAGAAGTCAACTTCAAACTCCTGGACTGAACCCGGCAGCGCGCTCCCGCGCCCTACCCGACCATCTGCTTCACCAGGTTCCCGTGCACGTCCGTCAGCCGGAAGTAGCGCCCCTGAAACTTGTAGGTCAACTTCAGATGGTCCACCCCTAAACAGTGCAGCAGCGTCGCCTGCATGTCGTGCACGTGCACCGGGTCCTTCAC
>Ga0114980_10001830_pt1 | contig 15165 bp, 35 predicted proteins | sample S_140806_EF_Meta_FD_87018 | JGI IMG/M metagenome (GOLD analysis project Ga0114980, IMG submission 87018) | Freshwater microbial communities from Lake Simoncouche, Canada to study carbon cycling - S_140806_EF_MetaG | ecosystem: Environmental > Aquatic > Freshwater > Lake | place: Lake...
CTGGATCATTGTTTTCCAGACGATATAGATTATGTCCCGCAGGCCAATAGCGCAGTTCTTGACCATAGCGTCTTGGATGATTTGGTTAGGACCCATAGCCAATTGCAACTTGTACCCACTGTTTCCATCCTTCATTACTTCAGGATTGAGGGTATCGGCTGCGCTGGTCATGCCCAACATGCGGTTGTTATCTTTCTCAAACCGCTCCATCGAATCTTGGATGTAAGCCAAGTTACCCTGTAGGGGCTGGAATTCAAATACGTGTTTAGCAGGATCAAACTTGCGATCCAAAATAAACAAAGCACTTACGCCACGCTGAATTTCTTCGGCATCTATAAACTCAGGGTTTACACCCATGCGAGGAGTAGATGCTTGCAGGGCAAATGCAATCTCAGCACGGTTAATAGCGGTCTTGTACTCTTGTAATGGGACTAAGCGCTCTGCTTGGCTGTAGCCAAAGAAGTTACCCACAATAGGTTTGGGACACATGCTTGCCATTGGGATGAAATCGACTTCCTTGATATACAGGACATACGATCCTGAATAGCAAACCTCGACAATCTCTTCCTCGCCATCGTTGTCTACGTCCTTACGCAACCACGCGGTAGTCAGCATGACTACTCGGCTGTATCTGTCAGCACCAGCGGAGGCGATAACACCCTGACCAGGCACTGGGGTCGAATCCCGTGCATGTAACGCTAGATCGTTCTCTAAAGCGCCCGCTTGGTATGCGCCAGCAGGACCGTAAGCTGCGTGATCGGCAAACTTCTCTAGATCAATGTATGGGTACTGCGACTTAGCCTCATGGATAGTCATTGGCATGTAGAAACCACAGAAATCTTGGTTCTGGATGCCTGGTATCGTGGGATTACATACAAAGTAATGCTGGGCTACGTGCTTGATGCGGATATTGGTCGAGAAACCAGTCAACTTGTATTTAGCACGGTAAATCGTGTTGTTGCGGATTGCTTCTTGCATGTCATCCGCTGTAGGCTCTTGCCCTTGCTCGTCAGGCATCATGGTCTCTTGTGCCACGCCTTGTAAATCTACATCTATTCTTCGCATCTGTTGTCTTTTTGCAACAAGACCCTTTTCGGCAGCCATGATCTCAAAAGAACGCAGGTTATCTCTTGTGCCTTCGACTTCTTTGTACTGGGTAATAGGCTCTCTAATTGGAGAAATCATTACTACGCCATTTTTGTGTAGCAGGCTGTCTTGTGCTAGGTCGCGGATGATCTGATACGAATCGTTCTTACTATTGATAAAGTAAGTAACCATCTTTTCAGCTTGTTGGCTGGCTATAGCATCAGCTTCAGATATGCGCTCAAACTCAAAGTTGACTTTACCGTCTGGCATCAAACATTTGGTTATGACATCGGTGGAATAGTCAATGCCTGGGCTCACCACTGGCGATATGTAATCAATACCACGGATAGGCTCAGTACTGTTAGAGACTGGAATATTAAGGTAGTGGTAATCGCTTAATCGATTTAATGTATTTTTCGCTTGGGTAAGGCGAAGGTAATCTACCATCTTCAAGTACGCTTCGTGGGCTACTTGATATTCCAGACCTTTGTTTGCGGGAGGGCTTTCCAAACTCTCAACAATAATGTTTTGTTTATCTAACATGTCATATCCTTTGGATTTTTCCCTCGATGGGGGTAAAGCGCCTTAACGCAAATGTGTTGGCTCGGCTCACTACAGATTCACCATGTCCTTGAATCAATGCCAATATACCAATGCGAGCAGAGTCGATATGGTCATCAGGGTCAGAAAATCGTCCATGTTCATCAATAGCATAGTTCCTTGCTTCGTCTAGGAATTCGATACATGATTCATTAATCATTAATGTACCTCGCTCCATGCCTAAGCGCATTATATTGATTCCGTACGCTTTATGATTCGTGACCTTGCCTTGGTCGTTGACGGGGTTAAGGATAGCGCCCTGAATACAGTTAAGCCCATATGTGTCCTCAAATACCTCCCGAACGGACTGCTCCGTAAGGGTGTAGCGCCCTGCGGTAGCCGCATCGTGTGGAAGTGCGATTGGAACTCCTTTAGACTCCTTGTCCAGCAGGTAATGTACATATTCATCTGGCGTTTCCCCAGACGGGATCTTGACTTGCCTGTGAAGGTAAATAATCTCCTGTACCGCATCTCTAAAGAAGAACGAAATAACTGTCGGGTCATTCTTAATTCCTAAGTCAAAACTAATCAGTCTTTCTAATTTTTCGTTATTACGTAAATCTGTATCCGTACCCTTGTAGGTAGGCCAGTTAAGGATAGGAAACACCACGCCTTTGCCGACCAATGGAATGCCCTTCATACGGCAATCTCGCTCCCAAGGCATAAAGTCGCGGGACAATTGATCTCTCTCGCTCTGAGAAAAGAATGCCTCGCCCCATTCGTTCTCGTATGGGATGTCGTCCCAAGTTACCCGTACATGCGAGTAGCCTTCTACTTGATCCCAGAACTTACGCACTAATCCTGAGAGTCCTTTGAGTGGGGTGAACGAGCATATAACCTGTCCGTTTCTAGCTGCTGTACGGACAACAAGTTCTGAGAAAGTTTCATCTGGTGGCTGCTCATCGAGGACAACGAGGTCAAGTTCGAACCCTTGTAAGTGTCTAACTTGTTGGGTGTAGTTGGAAAAATAGAGTTTGGACTTCCCACCTGTTTCGTGCCAGACTTCAATGGAGAGGACGTTTTGTCCATCGGATCGGTAAGACTTGTCATCAATACACTCCCTTGGGATTGACCCTGTTCCAAGTTTATATGCCTGCTTAATGTCGTCACATCCAAGCAATTTAGCCTGTAGTGTTTTAGCAACCTGCTCCCATGATTCACCTGCACACATGGCAATAATGGGTTTGTCCCAACGCTTGCCTTTCCAGTTGGGCGGGTATCTGCCTGTCAAATGGTAGGCGGTCTCAAAGGTACTAGCAATTGTTTTGCCTGCGCGGTTGGCAGCAATCATTCCTCTACGGGCTGAATTTAATCCAGTCTCAAAGAACTTCTTTTGATACTCAAACGGGCGAAACCACTTTAACTGGTTGAACTGCATGTCAATGGCTAACTTATCTCGCGCCAGCATCATCTTCTTTTTTTGTTCACCATCAAGAGCAGTAGTCGCTCTTTTACCGCCTGCTAACTTAACAAGGTATTTTAATGCTCGGTCTTTGTAGATTGGCTGGATGTAATCACTGGCTTCACTTTTTGCCATAGGTATCTCGTATGTTTAACAAGATGTTTGCAGCAGATGCTAAGTAGTAAACCTCGGAAGGAAGAAGCTTGTATTCGCCTTGTAAATCTTTTTGTAACCACTCAAGACTTTTACGGGCACAAACTTCTGCCTGTCCAGACAATCTCTGCTTAAAAAGTGCAGAGAAGTCTTCCATTACGCCCAAGGATCAGCGATGTTCTTAGCCGATACGCTGACCATGTCTCGGTCGATCAATGTCCACACACCACCACCTTTTTCGCCTATGAGGTAGGTGTACAGACCGCGACCACGTTCGGTGAAAGTGCCGTCTGCTCTACGCATAAGCAACTCTTCTGTACGTGGGTCAAGCCATGTGTATTTCTCAGGAACTGTTTGTCCATACTTGTTGATACGTGATCCAACAGCAATCTGCTCGACAGGCGCAACTACTTGATAGGTAATTAAACCGTTCTCATACTTACGGAAGTCGATGGCAACCTTCTTGTCAGACTGTGGGTCTAACGGGTGGGGCATGTTGGTAGCGCCAAAGTAATGGACTTGTGTATCAGGCTCTGGTAGGTCTTTATTGCGAGGAGGCAAAACCTTTAATTCGTCAACAGGAATCAAATCTTTCTTATCTACATAAGGATTTTCTTCTGTAACAAATTCACTTGGTATTTTTTTACCTTCAAGTGCATTCTTCGCCACTTGGTACTGATCGTCTTTTGACTTTCCAACGAGGTCTAGAGCAATCTGTGTCTTGTCGTACACAAACTGCGCTAGATCTTTAGCCGTGGGAAGGTCTGCCTTTAAGGCTTCAATGTCATACGTTGCCATACTATTCCTTTACTCTTTAGGTTCGTCTTCAATAATCTCATCGCCAACTTTTGGCTTGTGTTCTTCAATGTAAGCCCAGCTTAATGGTACTTGTTTTTTGCCACAAATAGCAATCACGTTTTGTTGCGGATCACGGATAAAAGCATCGATGATCATGGGTTTACTTTAGCCTTCTCTTTAACGGTTTGGAATTTGCCGTTATTAGAATTGTTAGTTGTTTGGTCAGACAGGTGACGAACTGTAAAGGCATTGTTTACAGCAGTAGCAATAGTTGCTCTGCGTTTGTTCTCATCTTCAAAGCCAGAGAGTTTGTCGTTGATGCCTTTGGTTAAACCCTTAGACATTTGCTTACCACCAGAGATTACTGTTCCGTACATATTAGCCTCACTTTAAATAGTTGGTGCGATCAGAATTGAGATATGCGTGATTGTCACCACTGTAATCGCAAGCACAATCAACCATAACTTTTTGGCCTCTGCCATTAATAGGATTGCCGCCTGTTTTAGCAGCGCCTTGGGCACCTTTAGGCTGAGACAAGCCACCCATAGAACGGGTAATAGCAGTTACGCCACCAACACCAGTAGGAGCATGTTTAGATTGGTTACCCTTGCGATTAGGCGATTGAGCCATTAGGGTGGGGGCATTGTTGCCAGATGTGTAGCTGCTCATTTTTTGCCTTTCGGGTTGCGTTTGGTATCGGCATCGCGCTTCATTGAATACGCAATAGCGACTGCTTGTTTCTGTGGTTTGCCAGATTCCATTTCAGTTTTGATATTGCTTTTAAAGGCTTTATCAGACTTTGATTTCTTTAGGGGCATTTTATACCTTTCGGAGCGAATCCAAGAAGTCGTCCATAGCATCATCTGCCGAAACTTCTTCTTCTCTTACTATATTCTGTACATGCTCGATAGAGATGACAGGTGCGCGGGAAGACTCAAACGGAGCCAACTTGTCCGCGATTCTAGCCTTATCTTTAATATCTAGTTCATCTGACTGCATAGCCTCAATCAGCACTTCCATAGCCGTCTTTAGCGGAGGCAAGCCCTTGGCGATGTGAGCAGCGTTTAGTTGGTTAAACAAAGCACCGTATTCGGTGACACGGTTAACTACGGACTTAGGACGACCAACAGCGTTCTTTGTTTTTAACTCAACTACTTTTTCGTCAGACATTCCATTCCTTTTTCAGTGCGTATCCAAGCATAGCTGCCATTGACGGTAAACCCACGTTTTGCATGAATCCTCATGAACCCATCATGCTCCGATCTTATCGAAGTCGAGCAAACAATAGGAACCCCCCAAGTATGCGCCCATAGTATATGTTGGTCAATCATCTCGTTAACAAGACGTACGCGATTACGTACAGACAGAGAAAGATCAAGATGGTGGAACTTTGCATTACTTATCTCCTCGTTAGAGTAGGTTGTATAACCTCCCCGATCAAACCAGCAAAACCCTAGAAGAGGTTGGACAGAATGGCTACCCATAACCATGCCGTTCATATCGTACATAGGTAAGGTTTTAGGTTCATCCCTACAGACAGCAATGAACTCGCGGGATTTGTTAAACAGTTGTTCAGTGCAAGCAACCGTAACTCTATGCCTAAAGACTGCTCTAGACCGTGTGACTATGCCGTCAGCCTCATGTCCAAAGAAACTGTCAGCCATTTCAACGATGTCGTCCACGTCAAAGCGCGGATCAGCGAGTGACCATTCCATACTTTATCCTTTAACATTTCCAATTCCTTAACGATGCTTTAGCCCTCTCAGCAGGCCCTTTGGCGTTCTTTACAACACCTTCCATCCTCGCGCAAAAAGAAGCCTTACGCCCCTTGTCTGCCTTAGTCTTAGGGTTTGGTGCAGGAGGCTTTAGATTGCTGTTGTTTTTCTTGTTGTACTCTGCTCTACCTTTAGCAGTCATGCCAGCACCCTTATCCGTAGGGTTATAAGTCTTACCCTTACCAGTAGTAGTGCGGGGTATAGCCTTACTCATTTCTTGGCAGTCTTCTTAGATTGAGCAAACGCCTTAGCAGTAGGAGCGCCTTTAGAACCTACCGCTCTCATCTTCTCTGCGGGCTTACCAGCAGCCTTTTGCTTTTCGATACGTTCTCTCTTCTTGTGGATATTGGCATACAAACCAGCTTTCATATACATCCTTTATAAGTTGTTGGTAACACGCCCACATAAAGCAGTGTTTTATATTGCACAACACGAAAAAAATGCTAAGGCGCTAACCCTTATTACGCATTACCAACACGGCTGGAGACTGACTATCTAACCCGCCTCAATCAAAGTTTCCTAGGACTGTTGACTCTCAATTAGCGGGGCTACCAAGTCTTGCGGACTCGGGCTTCAATCTCCATGCGTCTTGGTGTGTGGATTATATATATCAATTATTGGTATTGTCGTAAAGTAAAGAAAAGTTTTGTGAAAAATTTGGGATTGGTATACCTAGGTTATAAAAGTTTTGAAGAAAATTTGGATTTGGGTGAGTGGGCCCCCCCTTCCCCGTCCTAGTTCCAGCCCTACCCCCCTTCCCTTTATCCCCTGCGAATCCCAAGCTGTGGGGGGGGTGCTGCGTAGCTGCGAATGATTCTCATTTGTAATCAGTAGATGCGAGTGATTCTCGTTTGTGTTTGGTAATGCGAATGATTTTCATTTGGATCAAGGGTCGTTGTGTTTTGTCCAAGGGGGTGCCCTATCATTTCAGGGTTTTGTTTGTCACTGCCTTTGTTGCGTTGCCTTATGTATTCCCTTTGTATAGCTGGACACAATGGCACGGGGTTTCCCTTTATTTGCGCGGGTTTAAAAGGGGTTTAATAAACTGTAATGGCATGCTAGATCGCTGCATTTGGCCTTTGTATTTCCCCTTATATATATGCACACACTGGCTCAGGGTTTTTAGCTTTCTTTTTTTGCGCGTTTTGTATCTTGATTATGCGAATTTAATCAAGTAGTTATCCACAACGGTTTTAGTTATCCACAAAAAGGCAAGTTATCCACCGCATGCACCAATAGGGTAAAAACGTGCATTGTTATAGTGCGCGACAATTAAACTATGCGATAATATGGTGCATGCCATTTGCAATTATGCGCAATTATGTAACCCTTTGTTTGTATTGTCGCATGGTTTAATAGTGGCATGTAACGTGCATGTATAAATTGACTACTAATTATGGTAGTCGACAAAAAGCAAAGTTATCAACAAAGGAAACCAAACCATGCAAACGACAACAAACCAGACTATTGTTTTAACCCCTGATCTTTTCGCACTGATCGACCATGCGGGGGCCTTGGATAGTGAGATCAAAACCCTAAGCAAACAATTGGAAACGATTAAGGCCACGATTAAGGCCCAAGGCGCGGGCGACCATGCGGGCTTTGTGTTTACCGCAAAGGTTATCGACTCGGAGCGGGAAACGGTCGACTACAAAGCTATTTGCGAGAAATTGCAACCTAGTCGCCAATTGATCACGGCCCACACTTCGCACGCGGTTATTCAATCAATCCGTTTCGCAAAGGTTTAACCATGCGCCAATATGAATTTGAAATTTCTAATAGGCGCACCAAGCGTATAGAGCACGCACGCGCCACCGCACGCACTGCAGCTATTGCACGCGCTCAAATTGTCCTTATGTACGGGGCCCAATTTGACGTTATGACACTTTGCAGCGATATAAACCCCCCGCACCATACCTTGGGCGAGATCGATTGCAGCGGGTTTATTGAAACCGAAAGCGCTTGGTTATTCGACCAAGCTAACCAAATTGAAAAGGACAAAACATGCAAAACCGCTTAGTTGATCGCGTTATATACGTTTTGGGCTTTGTGGCCCTATTAGTTATTTGGTTAACCGCATAAAGGGGCAAACAATGAAAACACAAAAAGAAGTAAGGGCCGCATTTTGGGCCACGTTTCCAAACCTATCAAAAAAGCGCCACCGTTATAGCTGGAACCAAAACGACAAAACCGCTGAGTTAGTTTATTCAATCGATACCCGCTGCGCCTTTGTTGATTTTGTCGATCAACTGCAAAGCGACGGGGAAATAAGCGAAGCGCTCGCAAACCGCGTAACACTTTAAAGGGAAAACCATGCCAAACAATGTAGAAAATTTCAATTTTGCGGGCCGTCGACCAAGTAAGGCCCAAGTTATTAGTAAGGCCAAACAATTAGCCACCAAGGGGGCCGATTTTATCGATCTTACGTGGGGAGAAAATTGGATAACGCTAACACTTGACCCAAACGGTTATTGGATAGGCGCGGGGTGGTTTCGCGAGCTTGGGGGCGACTTTGTGGCCCGTGAAATAAACCACTGTCCAAAATTAGCATTACAAAAAGGGTTTGGCGACCCTATGGGCTTTTTGCGCGATCATTTGAAAATTGTGCATATTGGGGGTCCAAAATGATAAACGTGGCACTAACCCTAAAAAGCGCAAACGTCAAAACGGGGCCAATACCCGTTTCAATAACGGGGGCCGATAGTTGCCCCGATAGCTGCCCGTTTTCGGGTGGTGGCTGCTATGCAAAGGGCGGCCCGCTCGCGATCCATTGGCGCAAAGTTAGCACGGGCGAGCGCGGGTTAGCTTGGGGCGACTTTTTGAGCGCGATCCAAGGGTTAAGCGCGGGCCAATTGTGGCGACACAACGCAGCGGGCGACCTATTAGGCGCGGGCGAGACAATTGACCCAGTGGCCCTTGGTGAACTAGTTGCAGCAAACCAAGGAAAACGCGGTTTTACTTATACGCACAAAACAAACCATGCGGATAATTTCCAATGGATTAGGGCCGCCAATAATTGGGGGTTTACCGTTAACCTATCGGCAAATGACCTAAGCCATGCGGATCAATTAGTCGATCAAAACGCGGGCCCCGTGGTTACCGTTTTGCCAATTGACGGCCCCACAAAGCAAACCACGCCCAAAGGCCGCACGGTTATAACGTGCCCCGCCACCTATCGCGAAAACGTCAATTGTGAAACGTGCAAATTGTGCGCGGTATCGGATAGGCAAACAATTATTGGGTTTCCCGCGCACGGTAACGCACGCGCAAAGGTGCAAAAAGTATTTTTTGCAAAATTAGTTAACTAAGGGGCCAATTATGTATTTTGATCGTTTTGATATTTGCGAAGCCTATTTTCTCGCGTTATCGCACTGCCACGGGGGCCAATGGTCGCGGGAATATGCGCGACTTTGTAAGCTTGGGCAGTATTTCAGGCCCGCGCCTAGTTTATCGGTCGACACTTTGAGCGATAACGCACGGGTTATTTATGACAATGCATGCGCTCGCATGCTATCGGGGGCAGCATGATAAACGCGGGTAATATTGGCGTGATAACCACGATTGACGACGATACACTTTTTGAAGTGACGGGCGTGCGCGGGGGCTTAGTCTATTGCACGCGCTTGGTGGCCCCGTGCATCGTGCGGGTTTGTTTGCCTGATCAATTCTGGGTTTTATTAGAATCTTTTTAACGCGGTAAACCTAAGCAAACGGGGCTAATAACCCCGTTTTTTTGGGTTTGCTAAGTTAGTTGGCGCTCACTTCGATTTTGTCGCGGGTTTGCATGTTTGGGTTTTGGTTTGGTTTCCAGCTTTGCATGCATTCCCGCGCATTTATAAGACTGATTTAAACGCGTTTTACGGGGTTATTTTGGTTTTGGCAGGGTTGATATACCCGCGCATTTTCAGGGGCTTAAAACGGGTTTAAATGCGTTTTGTTTTGGCTTTGCTAAGTTAGTAAGTGCTTACTGGGGCGGTTAGTAAGTGAGTGCCAACTTACTTATTAAGTTAGTGAGTACTCACTGGGGGGCTGGGTTTTTGTACAGTAGTACTTTGGGGGTACTGTGGTTTTTCACAGTGGTCAAATGCCTGTTTTTATAGCAATCTGTCGTATTTTTGTAGGGGACACCCCCCCCTTAAAAATTTAGGCCCCCTGTTTTTTTGGAGGGGTATTGCTAATTTGTCTGGAGGCTGAAAAAAATTGAGGCTCGATTTGGTCTTCAACATGCTGGGGTGGAAAACCAGAAAAAGCCCCAGGTCAACATCCTCGATTGCTGGCTTAACACCTCATAAAACTCCACTCAACGGAGATTAGGGGAAACGCAGTAGGTATAGGGTTTGGTCAATAGATTGGGCTATCTCGTCAATAAGGTTCTGAATTTCAGAGTCTTGCGGTAGCTGTTGTCTTGCCTGCATTACATAGTCTTTCAGGGCTTCTAGTTCTTCTTTCGCGGTCTCTGCTGGCGCGTAGTAATTAACAGGGAATGTGGGGGTCATGTCGTATTTGCCCATCATTGCTTCTGCTACTTGATCTACCAGTTCAGGCAGTTCACTGTAGAACGTACCCAATGCTTGGTGCTGTGCGTAACTCTTGGTTGTCCAATGGAGCAGGTGTGTGTTTGTCGCTGCATGTAACAGGGTTAATAGGAATTCTGCTGCTTCATTCATGTTGCGCTCCAATGTGCTGTAGGACTGCCTTGGCTGCGTCTACCTTCCAAGGTTTAATCAATGGGTTATGGGCTATCTTTCCCCACTCTATTACTTGATTGTACCAAGCAGTGTCAAATGCCTTGGCTTTCTCTTTCTTTGTCAAGCCACCATTGTCTAACCATGTGTGGCACTTGTAGCAAGCCCAGACGGTCATACAGTCATCAGCCTTGATGCCCTTACCCTTACCGTGTATCAGTTGGTCAGAGTGTGCAGCTACCGTTGTACTGCCTTCGTCACCATCGCAATATGGGTGGATCTTCAGCAGGCACTCAGCACCCTTAGCCAACTCTAATAAATGTTTGTCTCGATACATTACGACATCGCCCTAGCTTCTACTCTATTGTTGAAGCAGGTGATTTTATAGTGTTCAAACCTCAGTTTGGCAGCCTCCATGCGGTACTTTAGTTCCTCTTCTGTAGCCACTGCCTGCCTCATTGCTTGTAACTGGGTCTCATAGGTCATGGACATGTATGCATCTATCTCACGGTCGCCCAAGGTCTTTTTGTCGCTGTTAGCCATCTCTGTGGCCTTTACTACCTTTAGATAGTTCTCGATGTATGTGCGTTCTGCCTTTGCTTTGGCATATACAGGAGCGCTATCCCGTATGTAATCTATGGCTTTTTGTGCGTCATCTTCACTCATTTGCTTTTCCTATCATTGGTTTTGCACGATAACATTTATGTTGTTAACGTGTTTTTTTCTGTTAATGTCCCGATCAGAACATTTTTTATTACTTTGCAGTGTTTTTGTGCATTTATGACCCGTACGGGATATTTATCCCTTTGTGAATAACAAAAGATAATTTGCATGAAACTTCAATGAGGTTCTTCCGCAGGCCAGCACCGTACCGCCCATGATTCACCATATTCTTTAATTACTTCTATTGGATAACCCTTGTTGACTATCCATTCACTCATCTGTCCATCTGTCTCGGAGTCATAGATAGCAGGGAATCCGTGTTTCCAACCCTCGGGCGGGTCAACCCATAATTTACTCATGCGTTCTTATCCTTTAGCGACTTCTCGGCCCAACGTGCGCCTTCCATGAAGTCAAAGTTATTTACCTGCCCGATAGGCATGTCGCCCCAGTTCAATGGTTGCCAAGGCATCTTGTATTCTTGGATGTCATCGTCATCTTGAACTTTTAATACGTACTCTATTTCTATCTCTTGACCAAGCCTTTGCACTTCACACATTGCTTCCTCCGACTTGATACTTAAATCAGGCGACTCGATACTTAAATTGGGCAATATATTGACCAAATGATCAGGTTTTTGTTCATTATGGTGAACATCTTTGCGTTTGCGCCACAGGCTCATATCATTGCTGCCTCAATCTTTGCAATCATTTGGTTTCTCTTTCTCAATTCAATGTCATATTCAATCAATAACTTCTGCAATTCTTTTATCTCTGCTTTTAAATGTTCTGCTTCGGTTTGCACTTTGAGGAAACTAACCTCAATGTCGTCTTCATAGTCCAACTCGTGGAACGCATTGTCTAGCGCTTTGGCATCAGTCATAAATCACCTCATAAATGTTGATCGATTAGCGCCTGAACACCAGCGTCCAAGCTTCCATTGCCCATTTCCTTTAAGGACAATAGTTGTATGTTATTTAACTTAACTACAACTGTCAAGCCCGTTTGCATCTCTTTAATTATTTTTTTTGGTCTACCAGCACCCTTGCGTTTACCACCCCAGCCACGAACTGGTCCTACAAAGGTAGCTTTGAAAGTGTCGGGGGTTTTGAAGTATCTGTCGTAAGTTGTCTCTTCTCGCGACAGTACTGGATCCGACCAGTCGATAAAGTGTTTACTCACTCACCACACCTATCATGCGTAATGCGGCCTCAGGGCTATCTATCCTGCACAAAGTACCACCGCACCATTCCAAGAAAAAGTCTTCCTGTAGTTGCGTTAAACGCTTCTTGGATCCATCTTTTACCTCGACAAGAAAAGAATGGCTTTTGTAACCAACTAGCAGGTCAACAGGCAGGCCAATAATCCACACATAAGCGCCAGCATCCCGCAGAGCTTTGACTATCTCCGCTTGGTTTTTATCAACCCTTGCTGCGTATCTCATTCATCCTCCGCTTTAGGTCCGTGATTTGCTCTAAACCATTCTTCGCTTCCATAATATCGGCCTGTTCCAGCCACCACGTCATGGCCTTTACTTTGCCAACTTCCTTGATCTTCTTGTTGTATCGTGCTATCCATTCCCTCGCTAAACACCAACGCATTTCCTCCAAGGTCTCCAGTGAGGAATAGTGCGTGATCAATCGCGCTAGGTAGTGCTGTAACGTTTCTTTGTTCTCTTTGTCGATCAAGTAGTTCATGTGCCTGAGATTTTGTCATTACTTTCCTTTTAACAATAGGACAAGCCAAGAGGGTGAAAACCCTGCTTCAGCCATCCTGTGGGACTACTGCACCAATATGGTCTAGGTTCTATTTCCAGGGCGTTGTTTAAGACAACTACACTTCCTTCACCCAATTTGCCCTGTTCCTGTGATACCCCTAGCAAGTTCACGCGCTGGCTTGTCAGTAAGCGCATCTCTTTGTTGGGTGCATCCGAGACATGGACCATTAGCTAACCCGCCCTGAGGGTTATCGTAGATAGGAAATTAAAAAAGCCCCTTACAACTGCCCTCGGTAGAAACCCTAAAGTGAAGACCAAGGGCGAGAGCATGTGTAAGAGGCTTAAACATTGTTGCTTTCTACGACAACGGTTTGGATTATACACAGATCAATGGACCTGCATAGTCTTTCTTAGTTCTTCTAAACGCGCCTTGATATTTTCTGGCATAGGAACAGCGTTTTGCAGGTCTCTGTTTACTTTCTCAATGGCAGGGTCAACAAAGTGCATATTCACCGTCATTTCACCCACATTGACAATGGTGTCAGGCACCTCAGCACCGTCCCAACGCATTTGATTAATGTATACCAGTGGTGCAGGAATAAATTCGCCATTTTGTTTCTTCCAAGCGTCTGTTGTTTTCATCCAAATCACATGTTTAATGATCTGATCAGCCTGGGCATCGAGCTTTAACTTATCCCACTTTGCCTTACATGTTGACTTACCACCCTTACGAGTGCTTGAAGGCCAGGCTTTCCAGAAGTCTTCAAACGTCATCTTCTACTCCAGTCCATTTGGCTTTTTGTTCTGCCATCAAATCTTGAAAGTGAAATGCAAAAAGGGCAACCTGATCTGGAGACATATAAAACACAGCCTCTTCGTCATCAGGATAACTATTCATATTTTGGCCTTTAAAAACCATATACCCAACATCAGATACATAAAATTCCACTGGAAAACTTGGTCTTAATTTCATTCTGCCTCCGTTATGATTTGTGGCTTTTGCAAGTCTTGCAACATCTCTAGGAATAGATTGGCTGCATGGTTGCTGACACTGTAACCTTCCGATGAGTCTGCAATGATCTGCACACCCAGAGTGCCATCCTCCTTGTCGCTAAGGATAATGTTTACTGTGTGCATGTCTCTTCCTTAAACCACTCAGGCTTTTTCTCTTTTAACTGATAGACACGCAGGTCAGGTATCTTGTTTTTAATCTTGTATTTGTAAGCTGCTGGCGCTGTTATGCCAAGCACTTTAGCCAACTCGTATAGAGTGACATGTTTAGGTAAATCTGTGACTTTCATTGCTTTCCTTTGTTATTGTTAACGATGCGATAATAGCGCATACTACAACACTATGCAATAGAAACTGCCTATTGTTTCTGACAAACTGATAGAAATAAATGTTTAGGTGATGTCGCAAAGTTGATGTAAAGTCTACCCAAGTCATCAGAAAGCGATGGCTTAGAAAGGCAAAGATGGACTATTTAACAGCATGGCAGGAAGGTTATACAAGTGGTCAGCAGTTTGCAGTAAAGCTTGTTAACCAAGAGTTAAAACTAGATTTTGAGAAAGTATCGCAAGTAGTGCTATACATAGAAAAGTTAGAAGGTCAGTTAGAAGAGTTAAGAGCAAGAGTAGAAGAAATGGAGAATTACTATGATTGAGATCAATAAGTATTCTGGTATTACCTATGTGACAACAGGTAATGTCAAGCAGTCTGATGACAACACTTTTGTTAAATGCGGAAACATGTGGATTGATGATCACGGTCACATGGTTGAAGAAACACAAGACCAGTTCCGTTCTTTGAACACAGGTATCAATTCAACATTTGGCGATCCGTTCGCAGAGGTAGAGTAATGAAAATTAAAGCAAAGGATTTGATTGAGGCTCACCAAGCAATGCGCGATTTTAGCCACGCAATGATGCCATATGCCATAGAAAGTATGGGTACATCATCTAGTTTTTATAAAGTCTATCGTCAACATGCTGACAGACTTGCAGAAGTTGGAGCGCCATTAATTGTTTATGCTCGTATGGCAATAGAAAACATTGAACTGGAGATTGATCATGAATGATTGGATTGAGGTTGACTTAGGCGACCTAGGTGTTTGTGATGTGCAGTATGACTACTGTGCAGGCGATCCTAGTTGGGGTGAACCAGAATCATATGAGTTCAGGGTTCTGTATCGTGGTGACGAAGATGGCAGCAGAAAAGATTTGGACATCACCGATACGTTAGACGACGACCAGTTGAACTACATAGAAGAAGAAATAAAAGAACTAGAACA
>Ga0114980_10001831_pt1 | contig 15161 bp, 10 predicted proteins | sample S_140806_EF_Meta_FD_87018 | JGI IMG/M metagenome (GOLD analysis project Ga0114980, IMG submission 87018) | Freshwater microbial communities from Lake Simoncouche, Canada to study carbon cycling - S_140806_EF_MetaG | ecosystem: Environmental > Aquatic > Freshwater > Lake | place: Lake...
AACGGCCAAGGGCACGCTGTTGGTCACCACCTTCACCTCGCTGGCTTACGAGGATAGTTTCAAAAAGGCCACCATGATGGCCGAGCACACCGACAAGGGCTGGGTATCCAAAGCCATGCCAGCAGAGCGTTTCGCCCGCTGGAAGGCCGCTCACGAGCGTCTCAATGACGAAGAACGAAAGGCGGAACTCGGCGAGTGGCTCATCCGAAGCACCGACGGCGGCAAAACCTGGTCGCCCCGCATTCCCACGGTCGTGAACAGTCCCCACGGCCCCATCCAGCTCAAGGACGGTCGCCTTCTATACCTCGGCAAACAGCTCTGGACCGGTGACAAGAAGATCGGAGCCGCTGAATCCAAGGACGATGGCCTCACCTGGCAGTGGCTTTCGGAGATTCCGACCCGCCCCGGCGATGAAGTGCCGAAAGGCCTGCACGAACTGCATGCCGTTGAGGCAGCGGATGGCACGATCATCGCCCAGATCCGCAATCACAACACCGCCAACAAAGGCGAGACTCTCCAGAGCGAATCCAAAGACGGCGGCAAGACCTGGACCCTGCCGCATTCCATCGGTGTCTGGGGCCTGCCCAGCCACCTGCTAAAACGGCGTGATGGCCGCCTCGTCATGACCTACGGCCACCGCCGCCCGCCCTTTGGCAATCAAGCCCGCCTCAGCACCGACAACGGCCAAACCTGGAGCGAACCCATCATTCTCTCCGGCGACGGTGCAGGCGGCGATCTCGGGTATCCGAGCACCGTGGAGCTTGGCGATGGCACGCTGCTGACCGTCTGGTATGAAAAGATGAAGGCGCTTACCCACGCCGTGCTGCGACAGGCGACTTGGAAACTGGAGTAAAGGGAATCATGCCACAGTGCATAAATAGATACCTGATGCTGACAGCAAATGGGGCAGAAAAATCCAAACCTCATTGAGCCTCTTGCAAATCCTCTGTGCTCCTCCGTGCCCTCGGTGGTAGGTCGGATGGGTTCACCACAGAGCACACAGAGGAGCACAGAGAGGTATTTGCTGCCCCCATCGGCTGTCAGCCGGCTTGAAATTTCCTTCCAAAGAGGCGGTCGTCCTGTCCTCGCGGTCCGAATGGCTGCGGAGCGACAAAATTCGTCCCAATTCGGCCATTGCACCCCATGCGCCTTTCGTTACTTTCGGGCCAAACTTTGCGACAGAGTCTCAATTGCATCTACGTTTTGTCATTCGTCCTTCTGATTTCGTCATCCCAGCCATGTCCACCCTAGCTGAACTCCCCATTGGCACCGATGCCATCGTGCAGGCCATGCCCACCGGCCGCTCCTGCCTCACCCGCTTGCGGGAAATGGGCATCGTTCCCGGCACCCGCATCCGTGTGACGCGCCGCGCCCCACTGGGCGAGCCGATTGAGATCAGCGTGCGTGGCTCCCAGCTTTCCATGCGCAACCACGAGGCGGCTTTCATTGCCATCGCTCCCGTCGCCGCATGAGCACCGCCGCTGCCGAGACGCCGCTGATCGCCATCGTGGGGAACCCGAATTCGGGTAAAACCACGCTCTTCAACCTGCTCACCGGCCTCAAGCAGAAGGTCGCCAACTACCCCGGCGTCACCGTCGAAAAGAAGATCGGCGAGTGCTACAGCCAGCACGGTAAAAAGCTGCGGCTGATCGACCTGCCGGGCGCTTACAGCCTGAATGCTCGCTCGCCTGACGAGGCCGTTTTGCGGGATGTTTTGCTCGGCCGACGCTCCGAGACGCCGCGGCCGGACCGCGTCGTGTGCGTGGTCGATTCCGCGAACATCGAGCGAAACCTCTACATGGTCAGCCAGGTGCTCGAGCTCGGCCTGCCGACCATTTTGGTGCTCAACATGGCCGACGTGGCCGAGCAGCGCGAGTGGCGTATCGACGCCGCGAAGCTCAGCGACCTCCTCGGCATTCCCGTGGTTAAAACACAGGCCGTCAACGGCCAGGGCCTCATCGAGCTGAAAGTCGCGCTGAGTCGCGAGGATGTGCCCGCCACGAAATGGCGGAGCGCCGACATCCCCGCCGGGGTGCGTGCGGCTTTGGAGAGTAGCCGTGGCCCGCTCTGCCAAACGGGGGCCATTCATGCCAAGGCCTCGCTGCTGGAGCCGCTCTACCTTCTTTCTGGTCACGATCCCACGCACTCCGGCCTCGCCGATGCGCAGATGAGCCGCATCCACGAGCTGCGGCAGAGCATTGATGCCGCCTTCCCCGGCTGGGAGGACGATCTCGTGGCCGAACGCTACCGCAGCATCGAAAAACTCTGCGCTGAGGTGCTGAAGCGCCCCGATCAGGAGAAGGAAACGATCACCGACAAGCTCGACCGCATCTTCCTCCATCCCGTGCTCGGCTTTGTGAATCTGCTGCTCGTGCTCGGCATCCTCTTCTACCTCATCTTTCGCGTCGCCGAAGGACCGATGGGTTGGATCGAGGGCATCTTCGGCGATCTCGGTGCCTGGGTGGAGACGCTCATGGGGCCTGGCGACCTGCGTGATCTCATCGTCAATGGCGTGGTGCCCGGTGTGAGCGGCGTGGTCATCTTCCTGCCGCAGATTTTGATCCTCTTCTTCTTCATCGGCATCCTGGAGGATACCGGTTACATGTCCCGCCTCGCCTTCATCATGGACTGGCTGATGAGCAAGGTGGGCCTCAACGGGAAGTCCTTCTTGCCGTTCCTGAGTTCTTACGCCTGCGCCGTGCCCGGCGTCATGGCCGCGAGGACCATCGACAATCCGAAGGACCGCCTCATCACCATCCTCATCGCTCCGCTTGCCTCCTGCTCGGCACGGTTGCCGGTGTATTCGCTGCTAATCGCCGTCTTGTTTCCCGTGGGGCAGGTGGGAGCGTGGACGCAGGCGGGCATCATGCTCGCGCTTTATGCGCTCGGCACTGGCAGCGCCTTCATCTTCGCGTGGATCTTCAGCAGGTGCGTCATGAAGGGCGAGGCCAGCCCGATGATCCTCGAAATGCCGCCGTATAAGTGCCCCGCGCTCAAATCCATCCTCCTGCTCGTGTGGCAGCGTGCCAAGGCCTTCCTCGTCCGTGCCGGCACCATCATCCTCGGCATCTCCATCCTCATCTGGGCTGCCTCCACCTACCCGAAGACCGACACCGAGGATAAATCGCTGCAACTTGCCAACAGCTTCGCTGGCCAGGCCGGTCACTTCATCGAACCCGCCATCAAACCCCTTGGCTACGACTGGAAAATCGGCATTGGCTTGATCGGCAGCTTCGCCGCCCGCGAGGTGTTCAATTCCACCATGAGCGTCGTCTATGCCGTCGAGAGCGAGGACGACGAAAATCTCGATCCGCTGCGAGACAAGCTCGCCGCCGAACGCCGCCCCGATGGCAAGCCTGTCTATTCCCCGCTCGTCTGCATCAGCTTGCTCATCTTCTACGTCTTCGCCATGCAGTGCGTCAGCACCATCGCCATCGTGAAACGCGAAACCGGCTCCTGGAAATGGGCCATGCTCCAACTTGGCTACATGACCGGCACCGCGTACCTTTTGAGCCTCCTCGTCTTCCAAATCGGCACCGCGATGGGGTATTGATCGGATGGAGTGCGGATGCCTCATCACCACTCCCTATCGGCAGCACGAATTCACACCGCAGAGCACCTGATCTCAAGGCTGCCTGATGGTGGAAAGGAAAGTAAATTGGGTGAATTCATTCTCATACTAAGGCACAAAGATTGAGTTGTTTCGTGGCTTGGTGCCTTCGTGTGAGCCTTTCTTCGCTCGAAGTTACTTCCTCGATTATACGAGCCGCACATAGCGTCTTCCTGGGAGGGCACGAAGGAGGCGCTTCATCTCGAGGCGCATGAGTGTGGCGTTGACCGTGGCGGGAGTGAGGCCGGACTTGGTGGTGATGTCGTTGATGTGGGCTTCATCCGCGCCGATGGCGTCGTAAAGGATGCGTTCATCGATGCTCAATTCGGCCGCAGGGAGGCTCTCCTGAACTTTAGGAGGGTTTGGAGCGGTGGGGAAGAGACTCGTCAGGTCATCGAGCACATCTGCACCGTCCATGATGAGCTTGGCACCTTGCTGAATGAGGCGGTTACAGCCCGCCGAGGTGGGTTTATCAATGGGGCCTGGAACGGCATAGACGGTTCGGCCTTGATCGGCTGCCTGCTGGGCGGTGATGAGCGAGCCGCTGCGAACGGGTGCCTCGACGACGACAAGGCCATGACTCCAACCGGCGACGATGCGGTTTCGGTAAGGAAAGGTCTGTTTATCTGCGATGCGGTCCACGGGGTATTCGCTCAGCACGGCACCATTTTGGGCGATGCGCTCAGCAAGGGCCATGTTTTCGGGCGGATAGAGTTTTCCCATGCCTGAGCCGATAACAGCAATGGTGCGGCCTTTGGCGGCGAGGGCGGCTTCATGCGCGGCGGTATCGATTCCTCGGGCGAGTCCGCTGATGACGGTGTAGCCAGCGTAGGCGATCTGAAACGAGAGTTTTTTCGTAGCGCTGAGGCCGTAATGCGTGGCGTGGCGGCTGCCCACGATGCCAATGGCATGGTGATCACGAGGAAGCAGTTCGCCCCATACATAAAGCAGCACAGGTGGATCATGAATTTCTCGCAGTAGCCGTGGATAGAGCGGGTCCTCCTGCGTGAGTAGCTTGAGGCCACGCTGTTCGATCTTTTGCAACTCGCCGGAGAGGTCGATCTGCGATTCCCATTGGGAAACGACCTCTGCCTGAGCCTGACTGATGCCATCCACGGCGATGAGCTCGCGACTTTTCGCCATCAAAATGGCTTCGGGACTGCCAAAATGCCGCAGGAGCTTCTTCACCCGCACAGGGCCGATCTGTGGGATGAGGTTGAGTGCCAGATAAGCCTCGGTGCGGGTCATGCTGGCATTCAAATGAGGTCTGATTTTCAGGCGGCTGCAGCTTCGCCGTTCTTCGCAGCGACAGCGGCAGATTCAGGCAGGGCCACGTTTTGGCCATTGGAACTGGGACCGAGTAGCTTACGGAAAATTTTCTGAGGGAAGGACATGCCACGTTCTTCGGTTTCGAGTTGGGAAAGAGCCTGTGACTTCGCCATCTCCCAGGCGGGGGCAAAGCCTGGGGCATTGATCATCATGTGCTTTTCGGCACGGGCGAGGATTTCGAGTTCACGCTGCATCTTGTTGTCAGGGCGCTCATTGAGACGGGCCACCTGCATGCGGAGGTTTTCGGCTTCTTGAGAGAGGCGGGTGCGCTCTTTGTTGATGTCCTGAATTTGTTTTGAGTCGAGGTCGAGCTTATCGCTGAGATGGGATTTGAAGCGTTTGAACTCACGCTTGGTCTTCCAGTGACTCCAAAGGGCGAGCACGAGAAACACGCCGCCGAGGCCGAGGCCGTAGAGAAAGGTATTCAGAGGGGAAAAGAGGTTTTCAAGCATGGTGGGGATGCCGGAGGATAGGCCAGATGGCGGTTTTTGCGCGAGATTTTTCTCCGCAGCACTCACCGGGCTCCATGTGCGGACCTCAAATGCTCTACCGTTTCCTCGGCGGTATCCGCCTGGATCATGACGAGGTCGCCGGGCTTGGCGGATTCGAGGGCGAGATCGACGGCTTTGAGGTGGCCGAAGATGCTTTCGATGCGTTTGAGGCGCGGAGAGGCTTGGAGGCCGGTGGCGAGCAGGCGCATGATTTCGCCGGGTTCGCGACCTCGGACGTAATCGCCTTCATAAAGCCATGCTTCATCGAATTCGACGGCGAGGAGGCGACCTTGCTCGATGATGTCGGTATCACGGCGGTCGCCAGCGGAGGTGTAAACGACGAGACGGCGCTGGTTTTCGAACTGGCGCAGGCCTTCGAGCAGCGCTTTGAGCGCATCGACATTGTGGCCGTAATCAACGATGACGGTCACGCCCTTTAATTCGAGCACGTTGAAGCGTCCGGCGTTCTGATCAAGACTTGGGATGAAGGTGCGGCAGCCTTGGCGGATGACCTCATCATCCACACCGAGCGCCCACATGGCCGCGATGGCGGCGAGGGTGTTTTCGACTTGGAAGCCGATTTTGCCTCCGCGAGTGAGCGGAACCTCCGCCAAAGGAATGAAGACCTCCTCGCGAGGACCTTCCGCTCGGATGATCTGGCCTTCGCGTGAGAAAATGACGCGCTCGCCTTGAAAACGATGGCGGACGAGGACGGCGTTACCGCCATCGAGGGCAAAGAAGATGGTCCTTCGAGGATACGTCTCGGCCATTTTCACGACGAGCGGATCGGCGGCATTTAAAACAGCGGTGCCGTGGGCGGGCACGGCGGCCACGATGCATTGCTTCACCTCGGCGAGCTGCTCCGGCGTGTCGATCTCGTTGATGCCGAGGTGATCACCGCAGCCGATGTTTGTGACGATGGCCACGTCACAATGATCAAAGGCCAGACCTTCACGCAGGATGCCTCCACGAGCGGTTTCGAGGGCGGCAGCATCACAAAGCGGAAAAGCGAGGATGTTGCGGGCGCTTTTCGGGCCGCTGCAATCTCCGCTGTCGATCTTCCGATCATCCACGAAGACGCCGTCCGTGCTCGTGAGGCCGGTTCGCCAGCCATTCGTGCGCATCAGATGGGCGACGAAGCGCGTGGTCGTCGTTTTGCCATTCACGCCCGTCACGGCGACGATGGGAATGCGGCCGCTGCAATTCTCTGCGAACATGGTGTCGATCACCGCCTTGCCCACGGGGCGTGGTTGGCCCTCCGAGGGATACAAATGCATGCGCAGGCCGGGGCGAGCATTGAGCTCAATGATGACACCGTTTTGCGGGCTGAGAGGCGCGGAGATGTCTGGCGCGATCATATCGATGCCGCAGATGTCGAGGCCCACCGTTTGTGCGGCTTCGACGGCGGCGGCGCAGATGGTGGGATGCACTTCGGGTGTGCAATCTGCCGCCGTGCCGCCGGTGCTGAGGTTGGCATTGCGGCGGATGAGGATCATGCGGCCTTTTTCAGGCACGGAGTCTGGCGTCACATCCTGCTCGGCCAGCACCTGCAAGGCCACGGCATCAATGCGGATCTTGCTCAAAGCGGCGGCGTGATCGGAAGCACGGAGCGGATCACGATTTTTCTCGGCGATGAGTTCATGGATGGTCTGCAAGCCATCGCCGATGACATGCGCCGGTTGGCGGCGTGAGGCGGCAATGAGCTGCTTGCCAATGACGAGAACGCGGTAGTCTTCCCCCTCAGCGAACTGCTCCACGAGAACAGAATCGCTCTCCACTTTCGCGGCTTCGTAGGCTTTGATGACCTGCTCGAGGGTATAGAGGTTCAAAGCCACGCCACGGCCTTGATTCCCATCTCGCGGTTTTACCACCACGGGCAGGCCGATCTCATTCGCGGCATTCCACGCATCTTCGGCGGAGCGCACAGGGCGGCCTTGCGGCACGGGCAGACCCACTTCGTTCAGAAGGCGGCGCGTGAGATCTTTATCCTGCACGATGTCTTCCGCGATGGCGCTGGTCTGGCTGGTGGCGGCGGCGAGGATCTTCTTCTGCTTCGAGCCCCAGCCGAGCTGCACGAGGCTTCCTTCCGTCAAACGACGCACTGGAATGCCGCGCACCTTGGCCGCATCCACCATCGCCCGCGTGCTGGGGCCGAGGCAGATGTCGTGGGCGAGATCACGCAGGCCTTCGATGGCGGCGTTGACATCGAACGTCTGGCCAATGAGCGCTGCTTCGATGAGACGGCGAGCGAGGTCAAAGGCCGCACGGGCCACGGCTTCCTCGTCAAACTGCGTGATGATGCGGCGCACCTTGGGCTCGCTGCCTTCCACGACCTTGCCAAAGCTCACCTGGAGGTCCGTCCGGCTCTGCAAATGCAGCGTGATGTGCTGGAGCAGGCGGGCGAGCGTGTCTGCATCCGGTTGTGCGGCTTCCTTGAGGACTCCTTCCAAGGTGGGTAGCCAGGAAACGAGCCAATCCGTCCAGTTGGGGACGAAAGCGGTGATCTCGGGGAACTCGACGCGGCATTCCAGCACGGTGTCTCGTGCCCAGATGTTCGGCCCGCGAAGGGCGTTGATTTTTCGCACGAGGGTCGTGCGTGGCTCGGCGGATGAGGATTCGGAGGACAAGCGGGGAAGGGGGGCGCGGAAGAATCCTTGTCCTGACGCAGCGTCAAGGTGGATTCGCGCCGCCAAACGGGATCGGGCCAGATTTCTTTCAGCATGTTTGACTTCCCCATGTTTCATCGCTCCATACACCACCCTTGCCTCACGACCCTCGAGACGCTTCTCCAACCCTGTTCCAGCATGCCGAATCGCGGCTGGCTCTGGGTGAGCGCATGGTCGCCAGCCTGCAAACGGACCTGAACCGCACGCTGCGCTTTCACGCCGGGCTGATCGTGCTGACAAACCTGCGGCTGCTGCATCTCGAAGAGGCCGTTTTTCATGAATGGAAGCTCGGGGACATCCATGAGCTGGTTTTGGAGGAAATGGGGCCGACCGTGGCGCTGCATCTCCAGACGGGGGATTCGACGGCGTGGCATTGGCGGCTGACATCCAGATTTCTGAGGGACATCGAGGCATTCATTGTGCGCTTTCACGAATTGCGAGGATCGAACGGAAACGACGACGAAGCGGGTGACGAGCAAGAGGAGGATCTTTTTGCTGCGGAACCTGCCTCAGTGCCCAAGCTCGCTTCAAAGCCACTTCTGCGCCTGCTGGGCTTCTCCCGCCCCTGGATCGGTTTGATGCTTTGCGGCCTAGGATTGACCGTGGCGAGCACCGGCGCGGGTTTGATCGGCCCCTGGCTCACGATGTCGCTGGTCGATGACGTGCTCATTCCGCTGCAAAGCGCCACGCATGAGATCGACACGGCTCGGGTCTATCGCTTCGCAGGCGGCCTGCTGGGCGCGGCGGTGCTCACCTGGATACTAAAGTGGGCCACAACCTACGTCGTCGCCCGGCTGGCGGAGCGGGTGACCAGCCAGATGCGCCGCGCCACCTTTGAGCATCTTCAGAAGCTCTCTCTTGGCTACTTCAACAAGAAGCGCACGGGGGATCTGATCTCCCGCATCGGCTCGGATACGGACAACATCTCCCTCTTCATCTCGATCAATTTCATCGACTTCGCCTGCGATGTGCTGACGATCGTTTTCACGGCCGTGGTGATGTTTTCGATCAATCCAGTGCTCGCCCTCGCGGCGCTTGGTCCCTTGCCTGTAGTCGCCTGGCTGGTGCAATGGGTGCGAGTGAGGTTGCGCGGAGGTTTTGCTGCGGCCAGCCGTGCCTGGAGTGCCATGAACAGTGTGCTCACGGATACGATTCCCGGTGTGCGAGTGGTCAAGGCGTTCGCCCAGGAGCAGCGGGAGATTGAGCGCTTCCGCCAGCAGGACCAGCACATCTTTGACACGAACGACCGCGTCAACCGCACGTGGTCGTTCTTTGAACCCACGATCTACTTCCTCACGGACATCGGCCTGCTCGTGGTGTGGTCGGTGGGAGCCTGGTGTGTGGCGCAGGAGCATACGACGGTGGGCGTGCTGACTGGCTTTGTGCTCTATGTGGGCAAATTTTACGGTCGTCTGGATTCGATGAGCCGTTTCGTGGCTTCGGCGCAGCGGGCGGCGTCCAGTGCCCACCGCGTGTTTGAGATTCTCGATGTGAAGCCGGACATGCCGGTGAACAAGGATACACGCCAAATCGGCCGACTGACTGGAGAGATCGAGTTTCGCGACATCAAATTCCGTCATGGTATCCGCCAGATCATTCGTGGTTTCAGCCTGAAGATCGCCCCCGGCGAGATGATCGGTCTCGTGGGGCCAAGCGGCGCGGGCAAGACCACGCTCATCAACCTCGTGTGCCGCTTCTTCGATGTCAGCGAAGGAGCGATCCTCGTCGACGGCAACGACCTGCGGGAGATCGACGTGATGGACTACCGCCGGAACCTCGGTCTCGTGCTTCAAGAGCCGTATTTGTTCTTTGGCACCATCGCGGAAAACATCGCGTATGGCCGCCCCGGTGCCACGCGGGCGGAGATCATCGCCGCAGCACGGGCGGCACGGGCGCACGACTTCATCCTGAAGCTCGCCGATGGCTACGACTCCATGGTCGGTGAGCGTGGCCAGCAGCTCAGCGGTGGTGAAAGACAGCGCATCAGCATTGCTCGAGCCTTGCTGGTCGATCCGGCGATCCTCATCCTCGATGAAGCGACTTCTTCCGTGGATACCGAAACCGAGCGGGAGATTCAGGCTGCGCTCGATCATCTCGTCAAAGGCCGCACCACCATCGCCATCGCTCATCGTCTCGGCACGCTGCGGAAGGCCAACCGCCTCGTGGTGCTCGAAAACGGTGTCATCAGCGAAACCGGCACGCACGACGCACTCATGAAACATGGCGGCACCTATGCCCGCCTGCATGCCGCCATGGAGGAGGTGAACCACGCATGAAAATCCTCACCACCGGCTCCAGCCTTGCCCTGATCGATGCCGAAGGTGTGCGTCATGAAAACGTGCGTCCGGTGCGTCTTTTCCCGCTCACCGATCCGCAGCATTGGATCGCCCTCGTGGGTGAAAACGGTCGGGAACTGGCCTGTGTGGAAGATTTGAACACACTCGAAGATGAGCCACGGCAGATCCTGGCGGGGGCACTGGCGCAGCGTGAGTTTGTGCCCGTCATCCACCGCATCGTGAACATCACCCGCGCTACGGACGGACATGACTGGCACGTTGAGACAGATCGTGGCAGCACCGTCTTCCGCCTCGAAACCGATGAGAGCATCCAGAGTCTCGGCGGCTCGCGGCTCGTCATCTTCGACAAAGCGGGCACCCGCTATCTGATCCCCGATGTGGCCGCGCTGGACCGTGACAGCCGCCGTAAACTGGAGCGATACTACTGATGAACCGTTTTCGTTTTCTCCTTCGTGTCAGTCTCCTCGCGGCGCTCGTGCTCGCAGGCTGCCAGTCACCCAATGTGCGGCGCGAGAAGGCCGGGCATCTCATGATTGTCGGCGGCGGACTCGATGATGACCTTCGCGGCGTGTATGAATGCTTGTTGAAGCTGGCCTCCGCCCAAGGAAAGCCGCGCGTGCTCATCGCCACCGCTGCCACCGAGCAGGGCGAGGAGGTTCATTCCGAGATCGTGGGCAAGACGAGCGCTCTCCAGGCATGGTCGCCAGATGTTCAGGTAGGTGTGATCACCCGTGAGACTTCGACCGAGGACACCGTGAAAGCCATCGACGAGGCCACGGGCATCCTTTTCACCGGCGGCAGCCAGGCGCGGATCACCCAACGCTACCGCCCCGAAGGCCGCGAGACGCCGGAGTGGCATGCGATGAAACGTCTTCTCGCCCGTGGCGGCGTGATCGCCGGATGCAGCGCGGGCGACGCGATGATGGGCGAGTTCATGGTACTGCATGGTGACAATACGGGGGCACTCGCCGCCCCGGCCAAGCCGAAGAACAGCACAGTGATCGATTTCAAAATGAGCAGCGGCATGGCTCTACTGCCCTGGGCGATCAGTGAATCTCATTTCTTCGAGCGGGACAGGCTCGCACGGCTGGTGGTGATGATGGAGACGGCGGGTAACCGGCTCGGCATCGGTGTGGGCGAGGATGCGGCTGTGCATGTCGATCTAGCCACGGGGATGCTCACAGGGCTGACGCCTTCGGATTCCCTCCTCATCGATGCCACGCATTTGGAGACGGAAGGGCAGATGCGTCGTGGACTCCGGGCACGTTTGATCAGGCAGGGAGAAAGGGTGTCGCTGCGTCGATTGCTCGACAACAAGCCGCCACCGCCAGCCGGGAAGCCGCCGCACGTGCCGAGCGTCCTTCCCATCACCTCGCCAGGGCAGAATCGACAGCTTGCGCTGTGGCGTCTTTTCATGAACGCCCATCACCCGAACAGGGGCGTGTGGGAAATGAACTTCGAGGAAGGCTGGAAGCTGCAAGCCTGGCCGGACAAAGGGAAGTGGGTGAGCTTTGAAGTGTCACCCGAGTAGCTCGCCGAAGCTCAGGAGTGCATTTGGAAACTGCGTAAACCTGCGGTGATGGCCTCATCGCTCAATCCTTGATCCCAGGCCGTGGCACAGGCGGCGAGCACGTCATGCAGGTGGAAGGCGAAATGACTTTCGAGGGGCAATGAAACCTCGTCGAAGCGGCAAAGAGCACGTTCAGTGCTTCCCTCAGCCAGCATGATCTTTTCTGCGGACACGAAAGCCGCCCGTCCGCCTTTCTGACGATGCTCGACGAGGATCGAATTATCGGCGTCGCGGCTGAAAAACAGCACGCTGCCTTTGCAATACTCCGCCATGCCCGCCACGAGCGGATCATCGGCATTCAAGACCGCCGTGCCGCCTGGCAGCACCACATCCACCACGCAGCGTTTCACCTTCGTCATCTGCACCAGCGTGTCGATGTAGCCGAGGCCGAGATGATCGGAGCTGACATTCAAAACCACGCCTGTCTGGCAGCGGTCATAGCCCACACCTTCGAGGATGATGGATTCGGCACTCGTCTCACAGATGGCGATTTCCGTCCACGGATGCAGCAGAACGCCCTGTGTGCCGAAAAGGCGATCACCTTGCTTTGAAGCGGCTTTTCGTTCACCGAACTGCAAACCATCGCTGTGGCAGGCACCGAGAAATTTACCCGTGGAGGCCAGCAGATGGGCCAGAAGCTTCACCGTGGTCGTTTTGCCATGTGTGCCGGTCACGCCGATGACGGGAATGCGACCATCGCCTTCGGGGAAAAGCATGTTCACAATGGCTTCACCTACGGGGCGCACTTTGCCGATGGCAGGCTTCAGGTGCATGAGCAGGCCGGGGCTGGCATTGATCTCCACGATGGCACCGCCCTGTGCTTCGAGCGGCTTGGATATATCCTCGCAAACCACATCCACGCCGCAGATGTCGAGGCCGGCCACTTTCGCCGCAGTGATGACGTGGTCTCGCACGCTGAGATGCACCTCGTCGGTAATGTCGATGGCCCAGTTGGCAAAGCGAGCCACCATCACGCGTTCGCCATCGTGCGGCACGGATTCGGGCGGATGACCCTGGTTTTGCAGGTCGGCGAGGATGACCGGGTCCCACTTCACGGTGTCGATCTTGTCCCAGGGGCAGGTTTCGAGTTCACCGCGTCGTGGATCGGAGTTCAACTGATCGTCGATGAGCTGCACGACGGTGCTTTTCCCATCGCCGACGACGACCGCGGGATCACCACGGCTCGCGGCGATCATGTCATTGCCCACGACGAGCAGCCGATGATCGACACCGGGGATGAATTTCTCCACCATGACACCGCTGCCTTCGTTCAACGCCTGCTCGTAGGCCTCCGCCACCTGCTCCTGGGTGGTGAGATCAATGAAAACGCCGCGTCCGTGGTTCGCATCCGTCGGCTTCACCACGATGGGCAGGCCGATGTCCTGCGCCGCTTCCCAGGCCTCGTCCGCATGGCCCACCGTCTGGCCTTCCGGCACGGGCACGCCTGCCTGCTTCAAAAACGTGCGAGTGAGGTCTTTGTCCTGAGCGATGTATTCCGCGATGGCTCCGGTGCGATCCGTCTCGGCCGTCCAGATGCGGCGTTGCTTGGCTCCCTGGCCGAGTTGGATGAGACTGCGTCCTTCCTGAAGCCGGCGCCACGGAATGCCGCGCTTCTTGGCCGCATCGACGATGGCCTTCGTGCTCGGGCCGAGGGCATTGCGATCCACCACGTCTTGAAGGCGCTTTACCTCCGCCGCGACATCGAAGGTGCCACCTGTGTAAGCCGCGAGCAGCAGCTCACGGGCCGTGCGCAGGCACTCCTGCACGACCACCTCGTCATCAAAGCGCACGATCACCTTGTAGAGACCTTCCACGCAGGTCTCCCGGGCTTTGCCAAAGCCCAGTGGATGCCCGGCCATGCTCTGAAGCTCCAGCGTCACATGCTCCAGGATGTGCGCTGGATAGGTTCCACGATCGAGACGCTGAAAAAAGCCACCCCGCTCACCCACGCTGCATCGGTGCTCGATCATGCCTGGCAGCCACGCCTTGAGCCGCTCGTTGAATCCATGTACCTCGTCCGATCCGGTGTCCTTCAGACTGCCGAGATCCACCCACGCCTCCATCACCGGATAGTTTGCCCAGATGTTGGGGCCGCGGAGGATGTGGATTTCACGAATGTCGAGGTCAGGCATGCGGCGCGGAGGTTACGCGAGACCGTGCATCCGGCAAGGTGCGTCGCTGAGATAGAGCTACTCTTCGCGGTCATCCCGCAATGGAAGCCTCATCCTCCGAGTGGCATCACGCGTGATGCAAAATGGACCGCTGCTCACGATGCTGCCGCATTCACATGAGCTAAAAACGGCTCCCAATCGCGGATTTTGTGCGTGTTGCGGATGAGATGGGTCATCGGCAGTTCCGGGGGCACGGTGGGGCGGCGCATAAGCTTGAGCCCCGCTTCCTCCGGTAGTTTATTGCCTTTGCGGCTGTTCACACGGCGATCCGCCAGCACGCAGTTTTCCCAGTTCGTGCCGCCACCACGGGAGATGGGCACGATGTGATCGATGTTTCCTTCGTGCGGGCGGAGTTTGCGACCGGTGTATTGGCACACGCCACCGTCACGCTCCCAAATGGCCTTGGCACAGAATTTGGGACGCCGCTTGGGCACCTTGTCATAACGGGCCAAAACGAGCACGGAGGGTACTCGCACGGCTCGGCTGACGGTGCCGATGGAAGAGTCCTGCTCGCGGACGGGGAGCTTGATCCATTCTTCCCATGTGACAGGCCGCATGTCTCCTCCGGGATCGATATCGAGGGCGGTGGCATTTCCGGCGGCGATCATGCTGAAGGCCTCGATAGGGGTCTTCACGTCGATGGCCTGCCAATGCCGGTTCAAAACCAGCACGTTGGTTTTCGTCAACACTTCATTCATGCGCTTTGCTCCAGGGTTGGAATTTCGGCGCGGAGAAAACATGCACGGGCATGAGTTTCGCAGCGTTGGACGGGCATGCTGGCGAAAGTTCCTGATTTGCCAAGCGGCAATTCGTGTCGCTTTTGAAAAGAAAAAAGCGGGAGCCCCTTTCGAGGCTCCCGCTGGATGATTTGGAGGTCCGACTAGACTTTCCACTCGCCGCGATACTCGCGGGTGAGCCATTTCGGATCACCGCCGCTCACGAAGGTGTGCTCGGCAGGGTTCCACTTGAGGTTGGCTCCATACCAGTAGCCAAAGTTCATGAGGTGGCAGGCGATGGCGCTGCTGGC
>Ga0114980_10001832_pt1 | contig 15149 bp, 14 predicted proteins | sample S_140806_EF_Meta_FD_87018 | JGI IMG/M metagenome (GOLD analysis project Ga0114980, IMG submission 87018) | Freshwater microbial communities from Lake Simoncouche, Canada to study carbon cycling - S_140806_EF_MetaG | ecosystem: Environmental > Aquatic > Freshwater > Lake | place: Lake...
GAAGAAATGTAATACGACTTTCTCTCGCTCAGACTTGATGTAATAAGAATCTGGTCCAAACAACTTTTTTCTTTTTTGTAATAATGTGTTCCGTCTCCTTTTGCTGCGATCGTATCCATTGCATCAAACAAGTAACCTGCGTCTGTCATTTCGTTGTGCTTGATACTTAATATACTTTCATTGGTCGGTGTATCATTAAAGTCTCCCATCACAATTACTTCCGGCCTATTGTACAATTTGTACAAACTATCAATAATTGAATTAACGACTTTTGCTGCAGCCATACGTTTCGGATCACTTTGCGCTGTTCCTCCCATTCGTGAAGGCCAGTGATTCACCAAAATGCAAATCGTGTCTTTTTTATTCAGAATTCCACGAACTACCAGAATGTCGCGAGTTGGTCGCGGCGCAGCTGAATCTCCCGGAGACATTGGAAGAGGAACTGGAACGTGCGACGATGACAAAACAGTAAACGATTTCGTTTTGTAAATCAAAGCGACATCAATTCCTCGTTGGTCCGGTGAATCATAGTGAACAATTCCGTATTTCTGCTTCTTCAAAGCGGTCTTAGTGGTAAGGTCAACCAATACACCGCGATTCTCAACCTCTGCCATTCCGAGTATGTCCGGTCCTGCACCGTTGTTGAGTGCAAGAATAACCTGAGCAGTGTTATTTAGTTTGGTAGTGTATCGCGCTGAAGTCCATGCATTCTTTGCAGACGGAAGGAATTCGGCATCATTTACAGCAGCATCATCAATTGTATCATATAAGTTCTCGACATTCCAAAACGCCACGGTGGCCGATTTCTGAGCAAAAACAGAACAAGAAATGAGTGTAATAATAATAGCGACAAAAAGAGCTTTCATGAGATGAAATTATTATTTTGAACGACGAACTTAAAAATGTCATGGATAAACCTTAAGCTCCCACCTCACTTGTGACACTACTAATATCATCACAACAATCTGAAAATGAGCGCGTACACCTTGTTTACAAAGGAAAGCTTTTGTACATTTGGTTTATACACGAAAAATCAAATTTACGTTAACATGCGTTTACTTGCTCTATCTGCGGCCATTCTTCTCTCTACTTTATTTGTGAACGCGAAGGCAATTAATACTTCTGTGCAAGAAGGAGCGCAAACCAATTTGGTGGCGACTCCACTCGAGTCACACGTAATGCTTTCGTGGACAACGTCAGCCTCAGGAATTGAAGTGTACGAATTGGAACGTTCAAAGAACGGAATCGACTACACCACAATTTCACGTGTCGAACCGGGTTCTATCAACACAGAGTTCATTGAAACTGACTTTTCGCCGATGGACGGCATGTCATTCTATCGCATTAGGTCCATTGACGCACAAGGAAACATGTCGTTCTCTAATCCAGTGCCAGTGAAGTACAAAGCAGGAACTCCTGTTTCACCAACACCGGGTAATGTAGTTGCTAAAGAAAATCAAGAACCCATACTGGTTGTGGTGCGTAACAACAATGGCGAAGAATATTATAGCAAGATTGAAGTTTCTTCAGATTCTGAGCCAATGCTTGTGCGTGACCTAGAAGAACACCTTGCAGCAGGAACATATACAGTTGTGAGTTCATCTGTTCAAGAATATTACAGCAGAAAGATTATCGTAAAATAGCACTTTCGCATTACAGCTTGTAACGGGGCAGGTTCGACTCCCCGTTTTTTGTTGACCCCTTATTCAGATTGAATTTTATACGACTACTTCTAATTCTGATTTGCTTCAGCTTATCCATAATTGCCCTTGCGCAGGATAAAAAGAATGGTAAAGTCAAAATTCCATTCGACAGAGGATATGAAAACGGCAAACTCCGCCATGGACAAAAACATGGATTGCGGAGACGTTATGATGCCGACGGACGATTGATTTACCAGATGACGTACAACTTCGGAACAAAAAACGGCGCAGAAATCAGTAGCAACTACGCAGACACAATAACAACCAGTGGATACTATGTGAATGGTCTCCGGCATGGAGGATTTGTGTCGTTGAAAAAGCTGGATCACCTTCTGACATTCAGATTGTTCAACATGTGAAGAATGCTCCGGGATTCACGAAAGAAACATTGCGTATGATGCGGCTTATGCCCACCTGGAATCCTTCCAAAACGAAAGGAAAGTTGTTCGTGTGTATTACAACTTATCCGTGGAATTCGAAATCTAGTATTTAATTGTGAGTAACGGAAATAGAACACTACGATAAATATCATTCTATTCGCTGACATTTTTCAGTTTTCCTGCTTGCCACGTGTCCTAATTTTGTTGGAAACACTTAGCCATGAAAACAACTACTACATTCATTGTTGCCATCCTGCTTGGCACATCAATCGTGTCATTCGCGCAAACTCCAATTATTTTTCAGCCTGCCCCCGGGTTAAACGACACAACCGATCAAGGAAGTATTACTGCCGGAAAAGATGCATGGATATATCAAGGCAATCCAGCTACGAATTACGGAGCAGATCCAATGCTAATTACAACTCCGATCAGCAACTGCAATAACACGCATGCGATTGGCTTGATACAATTTGACGTAAGTACATTACCCCAATATGTCGATTCAGTAAAATTCGGATTCACGCACCTTGATCATACTTCCTATTGCTACTCCAATTGCACTGCAGACTTTTACTTCGGATGTGTGACTCAACCTTGGTATGAATCAACTGTAACGTACAACAGTCAGCCAACGTATGACACAGCTTTTTACGGACCTGTATCTATTTCATTTCCGAATAGTTTCGGGTTGCGGGAATATGACATTACGTCGACATATCAACTTTGGAGAAACGGAACTATCCCTAATTACGGACTTGCGATTTTCTCTACCACAGTTGGATGCAACAACGCAGCGGTCATGTTTGGCGGATCTTCGTCAGATGATACTGCAACAAGTAAACGTCCGTATCTCAAGATATATTCTTCAGGCGTTGGTTTGAATCAGGAAGTAAATTCCCTATCCGCGATTACTGTAGCACCGAATCCCGCTATAGAGCAAGCCACACTTTACTTTACGCTCCTTCATAATAACACCGCCGTAATTAGTGTAACTGATCCACTAGGGAGAAAAGTTACGCAAGATATTGTCGTTTCCGGACAAGGTCCGCAGAGCGTAACCATTGATCTGTCCAACTGTGCGAGTGGAATCTACTTGTACACACTTCAAACAACTGAAGCGACTTTTACAGGAAAGTTGATACACTAAAAACGAACATCGAAGAAATATTTTTTCACTTTCCATGACTTGCATTCATTCATTATTCCACATTTGACAGACATTAGAAAAATAAAATGAAAACGCACAACCAGATTTACAATAAACGCTGCGCAGGATTTTCTTCGCTGGACGTTGCTGTGATTCCCTTCGCGAGCTGGCTGTAGTAGTATTTCATACACACAGTAACGTCCGCAGGTACACACACTGTGGACGTTTTTTATTCCACCACGTCTAGTATTGAATTCACCTCACGTTACGTCATCGCGAGAGAAACGAAGTGGAACGACGCGATCTCCACCTGTGAGTAAGAGATTGCTTCGTCCCTCGCAATGACTAGTCGCCCAACTGCGAATTCAAATCAAAAAAACAATAGAAACAAGGTTAATACCAAAGAATGCAAACAGAGCAACTGCAATAGGCGGTGTTGGAGTTGTGAGTAACGTAAAAAGAAAACGCAACCGAAATTCGTCCGCCAGAAAATAATTTCGCTGTGTTCCCGAATCCATTCGCTGATCAGGTAACAATCAACTATTGAATTTCTGAAAAAGCCCCCGTTGAAATACGAATACTAGACATTGCAGGGCAACCTGTAGCTATAGCACTGCCGGCATCAAGCTATGTCAATCCAGGAAATTACTCGGTTACTATTGATGCAAGAGATCTCGGATGAGCTGGCGGAATGTACTTTTTTGAGCTGAGTAACGGAGCATTCCGTTCCGTGAAGAAGGCTGTTTGCGGAAGACCGAAGGAATCGACCTCGGATTATAGAGAATTGCTAACTTACAGTCATGAAACAGTTCTTACGACTCGCAGTTCTTAGCGCACTATTTGGTTCAATGGCTCAAACAGTAAAGAGTCAAGCAGTAACCATTCCTGTTGTATTTCATGTTCTGTATGGCAGCACTCCGCAGAATCTGCACGATTCTATCTTGCAGGATCAACTTGATGTGATGAATGAAGATCTTAACGCGAACAATGCGGACTTGTGGAAAGTTCCTTCTGTGTGGCAGCCGATCATCGGAAACATGCAAATCAACTTCGTGTTGGCCAATATCGATCCTTCAGGAAATCCAACAACCGGAATTGAACGCCGTCAACATGTAGGAAGCTGGCAGGCCAATGATATGATGAAACATTTCAATTCGGGCGGATTAGATGCATGGCCCGACACTTCCTATTTGAATGTTTGGGTGTGCAATCTTAGTGGTCCTTTAGGATACACTCAGTTGCCTGGAGGTCCTGCTGCTACAGATGGAATAGTATTGCATTATGCAGCTGTTGGCAGATACGCCCCGGCTCAGCAAGCGCCTTTCAATGCTGGAAGAATTGGCACACATGAGTTCGGACATTGGCTTGGGCTTGCACACATCGGACCTGATAATGCATGCGCTGATATTGACAGTTGCGCTGATACACCTGGATTTACAAGCATGGTAGTGGGATCATATCCTGTTGGAACAATTCTTACCGATGCATGTCAACCAAACGCACCAGGTATCATGTGGATGAATTTCATGATGTATACAGATGATACATCAATGGTATTCTTTACGCAAGATCAAATAACTCGAATGACATGGTATCTGAACAATATGCGTCAAGGGTTTTTCACTCCGGATGGAATTGTAACAGGTGTACGTCCAATTGAAACACAATCGCAATTGTCTGTTTTTCCGTCACCATCATCAAGCGGAACTTTCACTCTTACACGAGTGGATGGTTCTGCGCGTGCAGAAGTTCAGTTGTATGATGTAAATGGTCAGCATGTAGACCAGACCATTGAATTTCCAGCCGGTAACACTACACTGCAAATCGATTTATCCGCTTTCGCAGATGGAGTCTATTCCGTTGTTGTCCGTTCTGAATTTGATTTGCAAACCAAAGCAATCGTTATTGCTCGATAGAGAACATCGACCTTATTACACGAAACTTCTGAATACAAAAAAACCGCCCTCGTGGCGGTTTTTTTGTCACTGCAATTTGTTCAATTACTGAACAACAACTTTGTGAACGCTTGAAGTGAAACCATCCGTGATAACTACAGAGTAAACACCAGCAGCATAATCCATTGTGTTGAAAGTAACGTAGTTTGTAGTAACACCAGTCATGTTCTGAGCAGCAACAACACGTCCAGTCATGTCCATAACGCTGATTTGCATATCACGTGCTTGTGGCAAGTTGAAAGCAAGATTCAATTCGTGGTTTGGATTGTTAGTGCTGATTGTTACGTTCTCAGTGAAATCATACTCAGTGTAACCAATAGCACCACCCACTGTGAAAGTGATGTCATCAACAAGAGCATTGAACGCAGTAGTACCTGTTCCAGACTCAATTCCATAGAACGAAATAGTATGGCTGGCAGCAGTTACCGCAGTAAATGGGATTGAGATGGTTTGATACGTTGGTCCGTAAGTAGTAGAATCCAGAGCGGACATGCTCCAAACTTCAGCACCATCAAAGTCCAATGTCATAGAATCTGCGGCAACTCCAGAAGTAATTGCCAATGCAAATTGGAAACGCAATAAACCAGCTCCAGCTGTAGCGACAGTGAACGACTGATCCAAAGTACCTTCTTCTAGTGCACCACCAGCTCCACCAAACCATGCATACCAAGTGCCAGTTGCAGGCATACATGGTCCGCCACAAGTTCCACAAGAAGCAGCGTCGCAAAGAACGCTAGGGAAGTTAGTTGAAGTTGAAGCCCAGTCAGTACCAGTTCCAGCTCCAACAAGCTCAAGGCTAGTGTCGGCAAGAACTTGAGTTTGTGCGCCAACAAACGTTAACGACAAGCAAGCAAAAATAACGAGTAGAGTTTTTTTCATTTTTAATATTTTAGAGGTGAGAATGTATTGATTGGTTTTGACGGCAATATAGCCAATTCGGGCATTCTAAAAATCCGATAATCAGCCTAAAACCGCTATTTCTTTCGAATTAGTGAATCGATAGGGTTATGTGCTTTCATAGTATCGCGCATAGCTTCGGCCCAATCCGTAACCTTCTTTTTCTGATCTACCGACAATTTGGCGTCACCATGAACAATAGTATACGAAGTCAAAGGCATTTCATCTTCAACCAGCATCTCCTCTATTTCTTCAAACTTATGATACTGCCGGCGCAAACTATACGCAGAGAATTCATCGAAATTAATTTCGCCTTTGCCTTCTTCAATATGATGATCAATCCACATTCCAATGGGCTGAATTTGCATGTACCACATCGGAACAGAATTGTTGCTATGACAATCGTAACATGAGGTGCGGAGTATATTGTCTACATCTTCAGGAACCGTGAATTTTGCGTTCAGCGCATTAGCGGCAACAACAGGGTTTGTATTTCCTTCTGGTCTGATAATTTGAATTGCAACCAATGCAACCAATAGTACGATGCCGAATTGTTTGATTCTCTTTTTCATTTGGTGTTTATATAATTACAATTGTAATCATGAATTAAAAATAGACGTAGCGGTGCGTTACTGACAATACATCCTTTTCATTGAAGTACTCTGTCCGAGACAGCTTTCCGTTTTTCTGATAGTAGTAGTCGGTTCGTCCATGGAGTTTTTTGTTTTCATCCGAAATATTCTCACGAATCACTCGACCGTTAGCATCAACAGTGTATGTGAAGAAAAGTAACGGCCAGTACGCATAACTTTCTTTGTTCTCATTACGCGGATTGCCAGCCTCGTCATACCAGATTCTCCAATAGCGATAACCCCATTCGAAATACTGATAATCTTCTCTCCATGTAATTCTTCCGCGAGAATAGGACTTCTGCACAGTAACTCGATTCTGGTCGTCGTATTCCCATGTATACATGTTTTGTGATGTATAATGCAAGCGGGTGGCGTCATAAGTAACTTTCCTACCCTTCGAATCATATATGAAATTAACTTCACTTGTCTGTTCCCAGCGTCGACCCATATTTGCATTTGCTCCATCACCTGGACGGATGTATCCACCAGAATTACTGACCGCCTTTAATTCGAATAACTTTTGTTGTGATAATTTCCCCTTGGCGTCATACACATATTCCATGCGCGAAGAATCTCCATCTTCACTACCGAAAAATCGTTTCACCAAAAGGGTGTCAGAATACACGTAGGTGTATGTTCCATTTTCTACCCCTTCCGTTTCTGAAGCTTTCCAGTTGAGGTATTGCTGCGAGATCATTTGTCCTCGCTGATTGTACATGATCACTTGCGCCAATGATTGGTTCGCACTGTCGCTTCCGAAAAATTGAAATATTTCACAGCGCGAATTCTTCTGCGCAGATAACGCGAAAAAGAAAAAAGAAAGTCCACAAACTAAAGCATAGCGCATGTACAAAGATACGCGGTTTATACACCTAGCCACGCATCAACCACATTCCGTTTAATGCCCCGGCATATCGTGTAGGTTGAGTTTCCGTTATTCCGAGAACAATAAAATGATGCGTATTACAGCGCGTGCACTTTACTGCAACATAGTTGGCCCCTGCTTCCAGTTTCGTCCGATAGAAAACAGATTCGCCCATTGCGAATACTTCTGCCAATTGGTAATTGCTAATATCTTCTGCTGACAACAATCCATCACGCACCAAATCCGACACTCGATTGCTTTCAAAATCTCGGAATCCAATATTGAACCACGATTTGAAGCATTGGTGACATTGCACAATACAACGTACATCGTCGAGATCTTCCGTATCAAAATCTCCTTGATAGAATAACAAGTCCCACGTTGAATTAGAGCGAATTTCAGTTCGCACTAACTCTAGTCGCTTGGTTATTTTCTTCAGTTCAAAATTGAAGATCTCCTTCATATGCACTAAGATACCACCTCTACACTGGTTTCCAAGTGATCAGGAGAAGCGAATCCAATGTCGGCACGAGAAAATTCGTCCTCTCTTGAACTGTAACGAAAAATAATTGCCATGATGAGTGCACCGATAAGCGATAGTCCGAGAATGCTTCCGATAATGATAGCCAGATTCTTCATACGGTGAAGATGGGAACAATCGGTGATCGTCTCTGGTTAAAACGAAATAGTGTGGGTTTTAGTTGAATAAGTGTTGGAGATTAGAACCGTCAAATGGTTATATCCCTTTCAGGGTTCACGCTTGCGTTACAAACGCGTACTGGAGAAGTGTACTACTCTGCTCGAAGTGCGAATCGCATGTGGAACAATTCTGATTTTTCAGTGTCATTAAAATTGAAGCGTACAGATCAAATTGCGCCAGTCTCACCGTTGGTAAAAGCAAGCTATCATACAGAAAGTACAATAGTAGTGCACTGGATAAACAGTTCCAGTGATGATATTGCCACAAAACATTTGATACGCAGTTCATCTTCAGGCAAAGTAGTCGTTAAGCCATGCTCTGGCACGGACACAACAACTTTAATTGAGGTAGATGTAGTTCCGGGGATTATTTATTCAACAGTGTTGATCCTTGCAGACCGAGCACAGAATACCATCGCCCGCCCATTTCCATCTCTTAATTATTCTACACGCGTTCGTCCGGCAATAGAGAATTTCACCGGCACAGCAGACCTCGAAAAGAGAACAACCACGATCAAGTGGGATCTGCCGGCAACACCGGTTGACCGCTTCATCATTTACAAAGGCAAGGAAGGTGACTCAATTCGACCATTCAAAACATCGAGCGGAACTACAATTTTCTCCATTGATAATCAGCGATATACAAGCAATATTTACACATACAGAATTCGAACGCTACTGAAAGACGGAATCGAAACAAAAATGGGTGAAGTCGAAGTACAGTTTTAACCTCCATTTATGCTTGCCTAATCACAGCGGAACACCATTTTTTTCTATTTTCACGTTCTATGCCTGATGTTTTGGATAGTAGACTCCATTTGACAAAACCTGCGCATGGCAACGAAATATGAATATCCTCGGTTTTAATGCATACGGTCACGATTCAGCAGCTTCGCTGGTAGTTGACAACAAAGTAGTTTTTGCGTGTGAAGAAGAACGCATTAACCGTAAGAAACATTACGGCGGTGTTCCTCAAGCTTCCATAAAAGCATGTTTAGAATACGGCGGACTGAAAATTTCCGACATCGATCACATTACATTTTTCTGGAAACCTTCCATTTCATATGCGAAGATTCCGGTGTACATGCTGAAGTTCTGGAAAAAAGTGCCAAGCCTTTTGCGTGAGCAACGCGATTTTTCTGTTGAAGAAAATCTCGGAATGCTGAACTATCTCGGACAAATGCGCAAACTTCCAAACACCATTCGCGAAATGTTTCCGGGTGAAGAAACGAAGTTTAAGTTTCACATGTTGGAACATCACATGTGCCATGCTGCAAGTGCGTTTTATCCTTCAGAGTTTGATGAAGCCGCAATCTTCACGATTGATGGAGCCGGAGAATGGACAACATCATTGCAAGCACATGGAAAAGGCAATAAAATCACGAAACTCTCTTCCGTAGATACTCCGTATTCACTCGGTGCATTTTATCAGGCTATTTCACGTCACCTTGGATTCAAACTGATTGAAGGTCCCGGAAAACTCATGGGTCTTGCTTCTTACGGCACACGCAATACCAACGTGTATAAGAAAATGAAAGAGCTTGTGAAGCTAACACCAACAGGTGGATTTGCTTTGGACATGAGTTATTTCTCGTACCACTACACACGCAAAAGCGGAGTGAGTAAGAAATTCACAGATGCATTCGGTCCGTCAAAAACAGAAGGAAAAGATTGGAGCGAACACGAATTGAATGTTGCGAGTGCAGCACAACAAATTGTGGAAGATGTGATTTTACACATGACACGTCATTTGCAAAAACGTACAGGTTTGAAAAATCTTTGCATTGCAGGAGGCGTAGGACTGAATTCGGTTGCGAACGGACTCATTGCGAAAGAAGGAATTTTCGATAATATTTTCATTCAGCCTGCTGCAGGAGATTCAGGAACTGCAATGGGAAGTGCATTACTGTATAATCACAATGTGCTTGATCGTAAACGCGAGTTCGTAATGGAAACTGCATTCCTCGGACCGGGATTTGACGACAACGCGTACGAAACAGCATTGAAGAAATTCAATTTGCCTTGGGTGAAAACGAAAAATAATTATGCTTCGTTTGCTGCGAAGAAATTGGCAGAAGGAAAAATCCTCGGATGGTATCAAGGGCGAATGGAATTTGGTCCTCGCGCATTGGGTAATCGCAGTATCATTGGTAGTCCGGTGGTACAAAACATGAAAGAAGTCCTGAATGCACGTGTAAAATTCCGCGAAGGCTTCCGACCGTTTGCTGCAATTGTATTGGAAGAAGATTGCGGAAAATATTTCGATTGTGACTTCCCAAATCCGTACATGTTATTGGTATATGATGTACGTCCAGAATACTTAGGAAAACTTCCGGCGATTACGCATGTCGACAACAGCGTGCGCATTCAAACAGTGAACAAAACTGAAAATCCGCAGATGCGCGAGTTGCTCGAAGCATTTAAGAAAGAAACCGGTTACTCAGTTTTGGTGAATACATCGTTCAACATCAGAGGAGAACCTATTGTGTGCACTCCTGAAGAGGCTGTACATAGTTTCGAACGAGCAGATATGGACTATCTCGTGATGGGGGATTACGTTGTGGCTAAGCCGGGAGATGATGCAAGTCTTTCCGGCTTGTAAGGAACTATTCATTTTCGCGCACTAAGATTGTGTCTGACTTTCATATTTATCTAGTTCCTGGAATCGGTGCTGATCATCGTGTGTTTGAATCCATTCATCTTGATGGATTTGAAACAACAATAATTGTTTGGGAACAACCGAAACGTGGAGAGACAATTCGTGAATATGCCAAGCGCCTTTCGCAACAAATCAAACATGATCGTCCATTTTTTATTGGACTGTCATTTGGAGGAATTATTGCGGCTGAATTATCTCAACTTTTTCCGAGCTCGAAATTTATTTTGATTTCGTCAATTGCATCTCGCATGGAAGTTCCCTGGTGGGCACGTCATGCAGCAGCATTAGGTATGAACAGGTGGTTTTCCGGTGCGTTTATGAAAAAACCGAATCCGCTAATACGTTGGATATTCTCCATTGCGCCTGGGCATCAACGAGAACTTTTCGATGCCATTCTTCGTGATTCAGATCCCGTATTTCTGTATTGGGCGTTAAATGAATTGCTCAATTGGAAAGGAAATGGATCTAAACGATTGCACCACATTCATGGGAAAAAAGATCGTCTGCTTCCTTGTCGATTTACCTCTGCAGATACGATTATTGAAGACGGCGCGCATTTTATGATTGTCAGTCATGGAAATGAAATCTCTACCCTTCTAGTTCACATGCTGCAGAAAGTAGAACATTAATATCGATTTTTTCGATTACTTGTAAATACATATATTTGCTCTTCGTATTCGTATAATGCGAAAACAAGCGCCAAAGTAAAACCCATCATTCGTATACCATGAAAACAAAGCACATTATCATTGGAGCAACAGCGCTCTTCATTGCCGGAGGATTATTCTCCTTCAAAATAATTACCCACAAATGGAATGTAAATTCAAAAGATGCGGTGATTACTTTCGATATGCCGAATGGCAGACACAATGGAACTGTTGGCGGATTGACCAGCACATTTGAATTTGATCCTCTTGCTCCGGAAAGTTCTGTCATGACTGCTACAGTGCAAGTGAATGAACTGAAAGCAGACAATCCGAAATTAACAGAGCATTTAATGTCTGCTGACTTTTTTGATGCAGCGAACCACCCAACAATGTCGTTCACTTCCGAAACAGTTACGAAAACGGATACTGGATTTGTTGCTACAGGAAAATTAGCGATTCGCGATTCAGTACACACTGTAAATGTGCCTTTCAAATTTATTCAAGACGGCAAGAAAGCTACCTTCAAAGGAAGGCTTGATATATTCGCTGGTGATTACGGCGTAGGAAAGAAAAGTGAAAAAGGGAATGACCGTGTTGTTGTGAACATTGAAGTTCCAGTAAGCGAAGAGTAGTATCAATTCGCTCAAAATAAAAAACCCTTCTCTTCATAATTAAAGAGAAGGTTTGTTTGTTGATCACAATCCTGCGTGTGCTCAAACGTGCGATTCAGCATCCTTTGTTACGAAACTATTCGATGATGGCGCGAAAAAAATGCAACAACACCGGAAACATTACTGCAACACATGCAAACACCACCGACCATCTGACTTTACTTCTGCGTTTTTGATCAACCGCTGCGTAAGCATCCTCCACCCAAAACGCTAGTCGCGAAGGCACAACCAAAATAATACTGGTCAGTGTCATGGTAACAAACATGGTCCACAACAAATTTCCCATTGGAATATTTGCGTTTAATGCGCTGTCAATTCTCTTGATGAAGAAGTTCGTCATCATGCGACAATACGTGTGAGAAAACATAAGTGCAGTTACCAGTAGAATAAAATCTGCGCACACTTCAAAGTAAAGATGAAACTTGCTTTCAAGAAAATCAGATCGTTTTCTTCTCCAGTTCATCTCCTTTTCTAAATCTTCATTGCGCTCTTTACTTTCTTGGGGTCTGTTTGCGAGTCGTGTTATGCGCATGAGTATTCCCTCGAACACAACACCTAGAAACCACAAGCCTTGGATTTTATTTTCCTGATCTTCAGTAAGCGAATCAAAGGAATTAATGATTGAACGCAAAGCCAGAGAAAGGATAAACACACGCAATACAGAACGTAAAACTCTTCCGAAGATCATGACACGCGGCAACGGAGGCAGACTTCCTTTTGTCATCCAATCCTTCTCCCCATTGATGCGCTTCAATGCACGAATGCGAATCGTAGTTGATTTGAAATAAAACGCCCAAGCCTCGAAGAGATAAATTAGTATTCCGAAAATACCAACGAAGAGCGGATGTGCTGCCATTTGTTCTCCTGAAATCATCATGCCCGATCCAAGCATGAGGGTAAATCCGAAAATCAAATCGAATTTGCGTGCATTGAGTACAAATATGCCTGGCGTGTTATTCTTCGATTCCATTCTAATACTATTACAATAAACGGCAATGCAATGAAGGTATGAAATATTTTATGCTGTAAATCAATACATTAGATTCACATGCATAACTTTCTTATGTATCTGTGTAACCATACATAACAATCTTATGTATAATTGTACATGTATTCAAATGAACTTGTACGCGGAACATTGAAAACGATTGTTCTGAAATTGCTTAAAGAAGAAGGCAAAATGTATGGCTATGAGATCACGCAAAAAGTGAAAGAGTTGACCGACGGGAAAATTCTTATTACGGAAGGCGCTCTCTATCCTACGCTGCATTCACTCGAGGCGGAAGGCATTGTAACTATTGAAACGGTACACATCGGTCGTCGTGTACGTAAGTATTACAAGCTCACCACCGAAGGACGTGCAAATGCAAAACGTAAGCTCAGTGAAATGGCCGATTTCCTGGGAACGATGCGCATTCTCTTCGAAGGCGATCCGGGGATACTGCATGCGTAACCTCACAGACGAACAAATTGATTTCATTGCAGAAGACATTCGCAGTCGAGGTGTCTTCACGCAAGGCCTACAGGAAAATCTCCTCGATCATATTTGCTGTTGCATTGAACAACACGAAGATGACCGACCATTCGAGGAGATTTACTTGCAGACATTGGACGCTTTTGGCCGAAGCGGACTACAAGGAATACAGGATGAAACACTCTTTTTAATTAACCAACCTTATTTTTCGAAGATGAAAAAGATCGCATATTTCTCAGGAACACTGGCAAGTATATCGTTAATCAGTGGTGCACTCTTCAAAGTGATGCATTGGCCCGGAGCAAACATCATGCTCATTGTTGGAACACTTACACTTACATTCCTCTTTCTGCCGTACTTCTTTTATATGCAGTTCAAAGAACAAACAGAGAAGAAAGGGAAGATTATTTCAACTCTTGGAATGATCACAGCAGCTTTACTCTGCATTAGCGCTCTCTTCAAAATTCTGCATTGGCCAGGTGCCGCAGCTATGATTGTTGGGTTCACTATTTTCTTTGTTTTGTTCATTCCTTTATATGTGATCAATGGAATGCGCAATCCGTTAACGAAAATATCTGCTATCAGCAATGGCTTTTTGTTTGCATCAATTGGTGGGTTTGTAATGCTGCTTTCCTTTCAAAATCCAAGCAAGGCGGTGACCGACTCCCTAACTTCAATTCAGCAGAAACAGGAAAGTCTGCTATCGTCCATGCAGTCGAAAACGGACAATGTTGCACTTGCTAATTTTGTATTGGCATGCGATAAAGTGATGAAAGCTGCACCAAACGCTAGTGGTAATGGCACCTTAGGTAATGGAGACCCTCTAGATGGGCGATCATTACAAACCATTAACGATGCTATCAGTGCTGCGCTGATCCAGCTCAATAGTGAGATGAGCGCTGATTCAACATGGAAGCCATTAACATTTGAGCCAATCGCCACTACCTTATATGGAAGCGTGAAGTTCCAAGTACTTCAATTGGAATCTATGGCGTACGTGAATGCAATGGATAAGTAGATATTCGTATCCAGAATCTATAAAGAAGGAGCCGGTGATATTCATCGGCTCCTTCTTTATTATATGTATGATCAGAACAGGAAGTCCACTGATTAGCGTCTTGAAACAGCTTTTCAGTCGCGGCTTTACATCCCCAAGTAGGGGAAATTATTGACCATTTTCAGCTTTGCGGACATTTTTTCATCTGAACTGAAAAATAGTCGTTGACGTGTTTTTTGCTCCTCCAAATCGCCCATTTCTCCAATGAAAATAGCTTCTTTTTAGGGCATGTTTTGTGGGCTTTTCTTGCTCCTTCCAGATCAACAAAAACGCAGTTTTTCTTACACCGGCAAGACTCCGCATGAAGGTGGATTTCCATCGCAGTATTGTCGCCATATGTTTGTGTCAGCAATAACAATTAAA
>Ga0114980_10001833_pt1 | contig 15147 bp, 12 predicted proteins | sample S_140806_EF_Meta_FD_87018 | JGI IMG/M metagenome (GOLD analysis project Ga0114980, IMG submission 87018) | Freshwater microbial communities from Lake Simoncouche, Canada to study carbon cycling - S_140806_EF_MetaG | ecosystem: Environmental > Aquatic > Freshwater > Lake | place: Lake...
AGCTTCACGTTGATGGCATCGGCCACATTGGCTATGGTTTCTTCAAGAAATAACGGAGAATACTCCAAATGCAGCTTGCCGGCTTCGATTTTAGAGAAATCCAGAATGTCATCAATGATTCTCAGCAAGGCTTTTGCCGAGATGTCAATTTTATGTAGGTACTCTGATTGCTTGTTGTTGAGCTCGGTGCGTTGCACCAAATAATTCATTCCGATGATAGCATTCATCGGCGTGCGAATCTCGTGCGACATGTTGGCCAAAAATTCACTTTTGGCTCTATTCGCCGTGTCGGCCATTTCCCGAAGAATGACCATTTGGTCGTAGCGCTCGTTGATTTCTCTGTTTTTTTCCCTAACCCTGTCGAGTTGCTTTCCACCGAATGAAGCAAAGATGCCAAGGAAAAGTGGCGCGGTATCAATGATCCAGAGCATTTCCGATTCGCGCTGACAGGTTACGATTAGCTCCCAACTGATACGGTCATAAATCATCCATGATTCGAACATTGAACCGAATGCCGGGAAACAGAGTCCAAACAAAGCTCCGTAAAGGGCGTAGCGTTGTTGTTCGGTAGTTAAGATGCGACTTAGAGGCATGTGAAATGTGCGGCTTGCAATACTACGAAATACTAAGCGTGTTTAGGACTGCTCGGATAGGATGGTGCGCATTGTATCGAACGACATGGGCTTGCCAATGAAGTCGGTTACCAATGGAGTTTCCTTCGCTCGTTTCAAATCGCGATCGTCGAGGGTCGATGATAGAACATAGATTTTGGTTTTGGAAAAGCGCTCTTGGTTCATCTGAGCCATTGAATCAAGCACTTCGAAGCCGCCCATCAACGGCATCCGTATGTCCAGAAAGATGAGGTCTATCTGCTCCTCGGGCTCTTGCTCCAGATACGCAACAACTTCTTGTCCAGACTTGAATACATCGATGCGAACACCGGGAATCAACCGTTTTAGTACTTCTCCATGGAGCATGTTGAAGATGTCGTCGTCGTCGACTAAGACAACGTGTTGGAGATTATTCATGAGGGTCAATTTCAGGTAGGGTTATCGTCATCGTCGTGCCTTGGCCGGGTGTCGATTCCACGAGCAAGTCGCCGTTAAGCTTATTCACGATCTCTTTGCAAATATAAAGCCCCAGACCCGTTCCAATACTTGAAGTGGTGCCGCGATAGAACATGGTAAATATCTTGTCGAGGTGCTGGGTGTTGATTCCCTCGCCGTTGTCGCTTACTTTCATGATGAGCTTTCCTTCTTTTCGCGTAAGGGAGAACTTTACGAAACTATGGATGTCTTTGCGGCGGTACTTTACGGAGTTGCCAATGATGTTCTTGAGTAGCACTCCCAGTCGTGATTTGTCCGAAACTACAACGGGGTCTGTTTGAATATCGAGCAATAGCTCCATTTGGCCCTCTGCACTAAAACGCAAATCGTTGTACGATTGCTCAACCATTGCCACTACATCAAAGGTTTCGTGAGCTAGGTCAAGGCGAGAGTTTCTTGAGTACTCCAAGATCTCTTGGATAGTGCCATCCAGTCGAGTCGCAGAGCCATCCACCATTTCCAGGTATTGTTGGGTCTTTTCATCTATTTCACTGGAGTGCATAATGAGTGAAATGATGCCTTTTATCGATAAAAGGGGAGAGCGCAAATCATGGGAAATGCTGTAAACGAAATTGTCGAGTTCGGCATTTATTTTCCGAAGCTCGTCGTTTTTCTTGTTCACTGCTTCTTGGACTTTGATCAGTTCAGATATGTCTACTCCTGTGACGATAATGTGCTCCAACTGACCCGTTATGTTTTGATAGGGCAGAATACTCTGAAGAAATTGTATTGCGTGGCCGTCTTCTGATGTGCCCTCGTCTTCGATGCGAATGATTTGTTTCGATTCAACCGATTTGCGAATGTTCTGAACCAGGTTCCAGGTGCGCTTATTGACATCTGTTTCAACCACTTCAAAAATGGATTGCTTTGAGGTCGCATCCCACCAAATCGCTCCTTCTTTGGGCGGATCGTTGCTGAACAGGATGCGGCCTTCCGGATCGAACACATATTTCTGCGAGGGTGAGTGGTTCAGTATGCTTTCATAAAACGTCTTGAGCGTAACCATGCGTTCGGCCGCTGCATCGCGCTCGCGTTTTAAGTTCAACTCTTCGGTGATGTCTTTGGTGCTTCCCACAACGCGCATCAGCTGGCCGCTCTCTTCGCGCTCAGCCACCATGACTGTCTCGACTATGCGCTCTGCTCCGTCCGATGCTCTTTTAATGCGAAAGGTAGATTCTTGTGTGCCGAACATCCCATTGCGAATGTTGTCCATATCCTTTACCCCCTTCTCATAGTCTTCCTGCGACATGCTGTTGCGCCATACATCCACAATGGAAGGCTCAACACGATTGCTCACGCCATAGATATCGTACATGATATCATTCCAGCGGATGGAATTGTCTTGCGGGCTATATTCCCATGTGCCTATTCGTGAATGTTTAGCAATCAATTCAAAGCGAGTGTTCATTCGAAGAATCTCTTGTCGGGCAAGTGTCTCCTCGGTGATGTCTTTTTGAAGAGCAATGAAATTCGTATGGTTGCCGTCTTCATCGAAAACGGAAATGATTTCCAATTGATTGAAATATTCCCGCCCTTCGCGGTCGTAGTTAACAATGGTAACCTCAATGTTCTCCTTTTTCCAAAGCGCATCTTTCAATTGCTGCCTCGTGACTTCGTTTGTTTTCGGACCTTGCAGCAAATCCCTCGGTTTTTGACCAATAACTTCTTCCAACCTGTAGCCGGAAATTTTCGTGAACGCATCGTTGACCCACTCAATGCGGCCCATATTGTCGGTTATGATAACCCCACTCTTGGTGCGCGTAGCGATGAGCGATAGCTTTCTCAGTTCTTGTTGTGAAGCCTTGATCTGCTCCATTTGATGGGTGATTTCTTCGCTGCGCTTGCGGTTGGCAAGCATGGCTTGAAGCTGCTGCGTGAAAACACCAAAAATGGTCAAGTGGCGCTCTTGCGGTTTATTATACAACGGGGCGTTCGTCTTGCTGATTAACCCGCAGAGGTATACCTCGTAATGCAAATTGGGTTCTATAAAGTAAGAGAACAGACCTTGGTCAAAAGCGGAGAGGCAATCGAATAAATTCAGCACATCAGACTTTACGATGTGTGATTTTCCGGGAGATAATTTTGAACTGATCTTTTTTATTTCTTCAACCAGTTGTGACGTATTCGATGGACTGAAGCCTTCTCGGTACATGGCAACAGGTCGGCTATCAGTTGGAACATATATGATAAGCGATGCCTCGGTTTCAAATACATCTACGATTGCCTCGGTTTCCAGTTGAAAGAAAGCGCTCTCGTTGGCTTGGTTAAGCGCATCCGAATTATACCGGTGAAGCCGTTGGTGAAGCACCAACTCATGGTCGAGCCGGTCGCGAGTATTGATGAGCTCCTGCTCTATGGAAGAGAACCGCGTCACCCTCAGTTGAAGGTCGCGGTATTGCTTTAGCAGCTCATCGTAACTCGCAGGATTGCTCATGATTTATTGAGAAAGAGCTCAGCGGTAAATTACGTACAATGCGGTTGAGTAGTTGTGATACGTGTTCTTACCGCCCAACGTGGCGAACTCACCGAAACCATACATTCCCAACCACGGTGGGCAAGCGCCATCAACGTAAAATGGGTATTGCATCTTGCTCACCAACTCGTCTTTTATGATTCGGTTGAATAAGAAGCGGCCACGAGCTAAACAATCGGCGTGAAACACAGCTACCGGCTTTTTGCCAATATTCCGATCGTTCATTTCCCTTGCCAAACGATCCATCTCGGAGAATATCAAGTCTTCATCGCGTGTGGTAAGCCAAAGCGATGTGCCTTCAGCAATCGTAGTTGCATAGTACATGTCATTTCCTTCATGCTTTGTTACAACCCTTAGCAAGTGCGCATTGCCATATTCTTTAGCCAATTCAGGGCTTAGTTTTTCTCCAAGCGCCCCAATCGGAATGGTATCGCCACAAGCGGCATCCGGTGTCAATCCCAAACGACGGGTATATTCTTCCCACGCCGGTTTGCCATTGAATTCCTGAATGATGTGCCCGTCAGCTTTGGTTACAACCAACGGTTCACCAATGGCAACAAAGCCATGTGTAGCTTGTGTGTCGACAGTGAGCGTAGGGTCTGAAAACCCGACTGCGTATGCTCCATGCTCTGTAACCAATTGATCGACGGCTTGAAAGCTGATCACTCCGCGCATATTATCGGCTGAGGTAGCCCCGAAAATGGTAACACCCTCGCCAAAAACTTCCTCGAAACCTTGTATGCACAGGTCGTTGGCGATATCGATGCCGGAACCCAGGAAGTAGATCATGTTGATGCCCGGTTGCTGCGCTTTGAGCGAATGAGCCATTTCGAGCGATTTTTCATAGGAATTCTTTCCATTGATATCTGAAACGCTGGCTATAGCAAATTCTTTTCCTTGAACGGCCATGAGTGCCATGTCTTTCATGGATTCGCTCACGCCTTCACGGCCGATTACACCGCAGCAGGAGGCTGCAACTATTCTAGCATTGGGCGCCATTTCATGTGCTTGCTGAACCATCTCTTTAAAGTCATGTCCAATGGAGGCATGTAGCACCAATAAATCGGTGTCGTGGTAATTTTCGCCAAGTGCGATTTCCATACATTCCATAACTGCACGGCGGGTATTTACAACGCGTGCACTCGCAGAGAAAAATTTGAGCATAGTGTGTGGTTTTAGGGTTTTGAGCAAAACAATGAATTCAACTTAGTAAACCTACTGACGAGTGTTAGGGTTTGCCGTTATTGCATTGACAAATATCAGCGGGTGTTTAACCGCTTTGGTTTTTTGGTTTTGAGATGTGTACTATTGCGCTTCAAAAATTGTCCAATGAAAAAAATCCTGATTGCTTTACTGCTGCTCGTTTTAGTTGCTTTTGTTTATCTCCTTACACAAGGCTTGATGCAGCGTGTGCATGTTGAACAGCGCACAATGCCCGGTTATCGAATTGTTGGCGTTGAACACGTTGGTCCTTATGAGAAAATTGGAGATGCGTTTGAGCGTGTACATAAAATTGCCGATGAAAACGGGGTCAATGTTCACATGATTGGGGTGTACTTCGACAATCCCAACGAGGTGTCGCAAGATTCGCTTCGTTCGCTTGCCGGACTTATCGTATCGGAAGCAGATAGCATGAAGCTGAGTGCAGTTCCAGGCTTGAAGATGCTTTCAATACCTCCTGGAAATGCTGCTGCATCTACCTTTGAAACCGGGGGCATGGTTTCTATGATCATAGGCGCCATGAAATCGTATCCGGAACTTACTGAATACGTGACGGCCAAAGGTGTAGCAGAGGATGTAGTGTTTGTCTACGAAGTGTATGAAGAGGGTAAGACCGATTACGTTATGCAGTTGGCTGATTAGCAAGCATAGGTAACGTCAACCGCAGCTTAGTGCCAATGCCCAACTGTGATTCCAGCTCTACGGTGCCGCCAATGCGCTCGGTCATCTCCTTGACGATGTAGAGGCCAAGGCCCGAGCCGCTTCTTTCACTCGTTGCGCGGTAGAACATATCGAATACGCGTGACTGGTATTCTGTGGGTATACCTTTGCCGTTGTCTGTAAATTCGAACACACAGCCTCTTTCGTTGGTTTCTATTTCAACTTTCAACCAGCTCGCATCTTTTTGATTATCGCTGTACTTCACGCTGTTCGACATGATGTTGTGCACAATGGATTTTAGCCTGCGCTCGTCAGAGTAAAAGGGAGCTGATTGTTCGAGATGCAATTCCAACGAAACGGTAGTGCCCTCAAAATACTTAAGGTCTTCGTGTGTGTTTCGTATGAGTTGCTCTAAATCAATGCAGGATGGCTGTATGTCGAGCCGTGCATTTTTGGAGTACTCAATGATATCCTTGATGGTTCCGTCTAATCGCTGTATGGATTTATGGATTTCCTCAATAAAAAGCTTGCGCGTCGGTACTTCCATCTCTTCTTGTTCTATAAGGGTTAATAAACCCTTTACAGAAAGTAGTGGCGCTCTTAAATTGTGGGAGGCGCTGTAAACGAATTGGTCGAGTTCGTGATTGAGCTTCTCTAATTCGGTATTTTGATGCTTGAGGCGCTCTTCGCTTTTTTTCAATTCCGTCACTTCCTGACCATAGACAAGGATGTAATTCTGTTCGCCATCCTTTAAGTTGGGGCGGTGCAAACGGACGTAGTGTTTTTCTTCGGGACTGCCAACATGGAATGATTCTTCAAACATCAAGTCTTGCTTGGTTCGAATAACCTCTTCGCACCCCTCCCGGCGTTTGATGGCTAGTTCTGAATTGCGGTTCTTCCGTGCCCAAAATTCAGTGTCCGTTTTACCGATCATCCATTCCCGAATCTCGTCGTCCTTCACTGCTGCCTTGTTCACGAAGAGGTAATGCATGTCTGTATCAACAACGACCAATTCAGAGGGTAATTGATTGAGAACGGCTCGCAAGAGATGATTCTCGGTGAGAATTCGATTGTATTCTTCGCGAGATACCGTGTCGGGTGAGCTCGATTTTCTGTCGATTTCTTTCATTGCCAGGGATGAATGCTGAAAGGTAGTGGAAATACGATGAAACACATTCGCAATCAAAAGTCATTCGGTCATCAACTTGCAAACTCAACCAGTGTGTTTGGTATTTCAATAGCAATAGACGTTCCTTCTCCCTCTTGAGATGTTAATTCCAAGCGCCCTCCAAGTTTGTGCAACATTTCCTTGACGATGTAAAGCCCTAAGCCGGAGCCTGTGCGAAGACTCGTGGCGCGATAAAACATGTCGAAAACGCGTTCCTGATTTTCTTTTGCGATACCAATGCCATTGTCAGAAAACACAATCGAACAAAGGCTTTCTGATGTGCTCAAGGTAATAGTGAGGTGTCGCTCTTCTTTTGCAGGGTCAGCGTATTTAATACTGTTGGAAATAATGTTGTGTATGATTGAGCGAATGCGACGTTCATCGCTGAATAGCGTGGCTGTCAATTCCGTTTGGACACTTACGTGAACCTTGCTTTGGTCAAAAAACTTTAGGTCCTCAATCGTAGAGTGGATTATTTGTTCAATATCAATTTCCTGAGGAGAAATGGCAAGGCGTGCATTTTTAGAATATTCGATTATATCGTGAATTGTAGCATCAAGTCGTTCAATAGACTTGTAAACCTCTCCCATAAACCTGCTTCGATCTTCAAATGCCGTATCATCCAGTGAAATCAAACTCAAAAGACCTTTCATCGAAAGAAGAGGCGCACGCAAATTATGTGATGCACTGTATACAAACTGATCGAGTTCGGCATTGACTTTTTCGAGCTCGGCATTCTGTTGCATCAGCTTGATTTCTGTCTGCTTTAGCGCCGTAATATCAATGCCATAGCTTATTAAGAACTGAAGCGCATCCTCTTTAAAATAGGGGTGAGTAACACGGATATATTGTTTTTCTTTCTCCTCGCCCGGATGAAAAATCTCCTCAACGACGGTAGATTTTTTATCTGCTACTGCTCTTTTAAATCCTTCTATTCGCTGATGCGCTTTATCGAGTGGTAAGTTTTTGGATTTCCAGTACTCTATCTCAGATCGGCCAATCAGCCACCGGCGTAATTCCTCGTTTTTAATTGCTTGCTGATTGACAAATAGGAATTTAAACTCCGGATCAAAAACGGCTACCTCGGCCGGCAGCTGCTGAAGGAGCGCTTCATAAAATAGCACCTGTCTTTGCAATTCGAAGATTTCCTCCGGGCTTAGCGTTTCCGGTTGGACTGCCGATTTCTCCTTCTTGCGAAGGGGATCCAAACAGACAAGCCATTGATGCTCCTGTTCGAGTCTTGCAATCTTGCAGAACCAAGCAGAGTAGCGTTGAATGGAAAAGACTTCGGTCTCGCCGTAATCAGCGGAATTGCTATTGAGTGAGTTCACAAGAGCAATAACTTCGTCAGCGCTGTTCTTCGCAAACAACTCAGAGATGGATGTTGCCCCGGGAAAAGTTGCTTGGATCTGTTCGCTGCAGAAATGCAATCCGCCGCTTACATCGATCACGCAATGCAACGGGTGCAGTCGGTTTAAAAGTTCGTTGTTGAGCATTGCATTTAGGGGTCAATCGTTGGCACAAGGTTAAGCAAGATTCGCAGTATTTGTTTTTACGTGAGGTGAGGCCATTTTTGTGGTCTATTCCAAGGCGGAAAATCAGACTTGCAATCGTTAAACAACAATGGAGCTGTTGTGGTTCTTATCTCTTGTATATGGGGTGTTTCTTTTTCGGTCGATAGTGACTTACCCATGCTGCTTTATCTAACCGAAAATCGCCGAATTATCGCGAGATGTATGTGATGGGTTACTTTCCAATACAGAACGAACTGAAAATATGGTGAAGCAAATCGTCCGGTGATACGCTGCCGGTGATCTCGCCCAAGTGGTGCAGTGTGCTGCGGATGTCGATGGAGAGCAGGTCGCCCGTGAGCCCGCTTTCTAAACCCTGCAATACGTCGCGCAGCGATACCGAAGCCTTGGTGAGTGCGGCATAATGGCGAGCATTGGTCACAATGGTTTCGCCGCTGTTAATGGTGCCCAGATCTATCGCATTGCGCAGTGCTTGCTTTAACTCCTCGATGCGAATGCCTTGTTTAGCCGATATCTTCAGCAGATTCTTTTCCTCCGAGAAGTGTTTGTTGAATACGCCTTCGTCGAAATGGATATCATCCGTTTTGTTGGCTAGCACTATTAAGTGATGGTCGTTTCCAATTTCGCGCAGCAAATAGTCCTTGAAATTCAGAAAGGCTTCGTGGTGCGTTCCGGTGGCGTCGAAGATGAGCAGAATGACCGACGCGCTGCGTGCCTTCTCAATCGCTCGGCCAATGCCTATGCTCTCTATCGTGTCGCGCGTGTCGCGTATACCTGCGGTATCGATGAAGTTGAAACGCACACCGTCGATGGTGATGTGCTCTTCAATGGTGTCGCGCGTGGTGCCCGCAATGTCCGAAACGATGGCGCGTTCTTCATTGAGCAGCGCGTTGAGTAAGGTGCTCTTGCCCGCATTGGGCGCTCCTAAAATGGCCACAGGTACTCCGTTTTTCAGTGCATTGCCAAGTTTGAACGACTGGCGCAGGTGATCCACAACACGCACGATCTCTTCGAGTAATGTGCGAAACTGCTCACGGTTGGCAAATTCTACATCTTCCTCCGCAAAGTCGAGCTCAAGTTCTACCAGCGATGCAAAGTGAATGAGTTTTTCGCGCAGGCCGTTTATCTCCTTCGAAAAACCTCCGCGCATTTGATGCACTGCTTGCCGATGTGCCGCGGCCGATTCTGACGCTATCAGGTCTCCGATGGCTTCCGCTTGCGAAAGGTCCATCTTTCCATTCATAAATGCCCGCATGGTAAACTCCCCGCCGCGCGCTATGCTTGCGCCGGCGCTTGTAAGCAAGCGCAGTATTTCTGTTTGAATAAATAGCGATCCATGGCATGCAATTTCAACGGTGTCTTCACCGGTAAAAGAATGGGGCGCTCGAAAAACAGTCAGCAACACATCATCGATGCGTTGGTCGACATCCATTATCCATCCATGAATGGCCTTGTTGCTTGCGCTGTTCTTCAGGTCTTTGCTGAATACTTGCTGAGCAATCGGTATCGCATCAGGCCCGGTAAGCCGCACTAATGCTATTGCTCCCAAGCCTGGAGGGGTCGATAAGGCGCAGATGGTTTCTTCGGTGTGCATGATGCGCGAAAATACAGTCATGATTACGGAATACTGATTAATCCATAATCCGTAATCAAAGAATTACTTTTGGCGCATGCAACGACAAATCTATTTATGTATCGGCGGGAATCTGGGCGAGCGCGAAGCAAACCTGGAAGAGGCGATCGGCTTTATTGATATTAACATTGGCGATGTGCTGGGACTTTCCTCTGTTTACGAGAGTGAGCCTTGGGGTATGACCGATGTGCCCAATTTCCTCAATCAGGTCGTGCATATTCAATGTGAGCTGTCGAATGAAGTGTTGCTAAAGGAAATTGCCGAACTCGAGGAGTTTTTCGGGCGCGAAAGAAGCACGGGTGGCTATGTGTCGCGTGAGATGGACGTAGATGTTCTTTTCATCGATAACGAAATGGTCGATACCGAAACGTTTGTAGTTCCGCATCCAAAGATGACCGAGCGAAGATTTGTCCTGGAGCCGTTGGCCGAAATTGCTCCTGAGTTGGTTCATCCGCAAACGAAGCAATCGGTCGCGGAGTTATTGAAGACGTGCTCTGATAAAGGAATAGTGAAACGTCTGTGAACCCTTACAAATACATATCGATAGAGGGGAATATTGGGGCAGGTAAAACCAGCCTCGCGAAAATGCTGGCTGAAGAAGTCGGCGCCAAGCTGGTGCTGGAGGAGTTTGCCGAAAACACGTTCCTGCCCAAGTTTTATGAAAATCAGGAGCGATATGCTTTTCCGGTGGAACTCAGTTTCCTCTCGGAGCGCTTTTCTCAGTTGAAACGAGAACTGAATACGGCGGATTTGTTTTCGCCGAATATTATATCCGACTACTTCATAAGCAAGTGTCATATTTTTGCAAAGAACAATCTTCATAAGGACGAGTACGATCTGTTTATGAAGATGTATGAAATTGTGGAGGCCTCCTGTCCAAAGCCGGATTTGATGGTTTATCTCTATCTGGATGTGGAAGATTTGCAATATAATATTCGCAAGCGGGGCAGGGAGTATGAGAAGGGTATAACAGCCGATTATTTACAGAATATTCAGAATCAGTACCTCGAGTACATTCGCCAGCATGAAGACATGCGTGTAGTAATAATCTATACAAAGGGTCTCGATTTCGTAGCAAATCCCGTTGATTACCAACTTCTACGCGACATCATTCTTCAACCGCGCGAAAGTGGTGTGTATAGGATACAGCCGCTGACGATGTAATTACAGATTACCATTCGCTATTCAATATTCACCAATCAGCAAATAGTGAATAGTAATTACTCATTAGTCATTACTCATTACTCATTAGTCATTGTTCATTAGTAATCCTTGCTATTGAGTTACAGCTAATTCGTCACCCGTCATCCGTAATTCGTAATCATTCTCTATTTTCGCACCCAAATTCAAAACAGCATATGGGCGTTCTCGTAGGTAAAAACTCGAAAGTGATTGTGCAAGGCTTCACAGGCAGTGAAGGCACGTTTCACGCATCACAAATGATTGAATTCGGTACCAATGTGGTTGGTGGCGTTACTCCCGGTAAAGGGGGCAGCACGCACCTCGAGCGCCCGGTATTCAATACGGTCGCCGATGCTGTTAAGTCAACAGGTGCCGATGTATCTATCATCTTCGTACCGCCTGCATTTGCTGCTGATGCGATTATGGAGTCTGCCGATGCCGGTATCAAAGTCATCGTGACAATCACAGAGGGAATTCCCGTTGCCGATATGGTGAAAGCCAAGGAATACAGCAAGAGCCGCGGGTGCACGCTCGTAGGTCCGAACTGTCCGGGTATTATTACCGCCGGAGAAGCGAAAGTTGGTATCATGCCGGGCTTCGTTTTCAAGCCGGGTAAAGTGGGTATCGTATCGAAGTCGGGCACGCTCACCTATGAAGCTGCCGACCAATTGGCCAAAGCCGGTTTGGGTGTTACAACTGCAATCGGTATCGGTGGTGATCCAATCATTGGAACAACCACGCTTGAAGCCATTCAATTGCTGATGAATGATCCGGCAACGGAGGGCATCGTGATGATCGGTGAAATTGGCGGCGAGCTCGAACCAAAGGCAGCCATGTGGGTCAAAGAGAACGGCAATAAGAAACCTGTTGTTGGTTTCATCGCAGGCGAAACAGCTCCAGTGGGTCGCACGATGGGCCACGCCGGTGCTATTGTAAGCGGCGAGAATGAGAGTGCCGCGGCCAAAAAGCGTATCATGCGCGAATGCGGTATTCACGTGGTAGATAGCCCTGCGCAGATTGGTGAGAAGATGAAGGAAGTGTTGGGTTAGTAAAAGGATTACAGGATTGTAGTATTATAGGATTGTAGGGAGCAGGCTTGCTGAGTCCTTTGCAGATGACATAATTCAGGATCTGGTAGTTTTCTAACTTTTTGTAACAGCCTCGTTTCTTTTCCGTCTTAGGTTTGCCGTAAAATCAAACCCATGAATTTTTTAAAGTCAATGCTGGCATCTATGCTGGGAACTTTCCTAGCCATAGGCCTTATGATTCTTGCTGTTGTCCTCTTAATTGTAGTTGCTGTTGCCACAGGCGCCGATGCTGATGAAAGCCATGTGCATGACAACTCAATTCTACACATTGTAATCGATCAGCCTACTACTGAGCGCGCCTCCGAAAACGATTTCAACATCGACCCATTCTCCATGGAAGGTGGCTCCAAAATAGGCCTCGACCGGTTCATAGCAGACCTTGAGAAGGCACGCACGGATGAAAAGGTAAAGGGTGTTTTCCTCGAACCTATTAACGTTCAAGCTGCACCTAGTACGCTGCTCGATATGCGCCGAGCCATCGAGAACTTCCGCAGCAGCGGCAAGTTTGTAGTAGCCTATGCCGAAAATTTCGGACAGGCTGAATATTATATTGCGAGTGCCGCCGATGAGGTGTATATGTATCCGGAAGGCACCTTCGACTGGCGCGGTATGAATGCCGAAATCATGTATTACAAGAAGTTGTTCGACAAGCTCGGCGTTGAGGCGCAAGTTATTCGCGGTCCCAACAACAAATTCAAAAGCGCAGTGGAGCCTTTCATATACGACCACATGTCGGAAGAGAACCGCGCGCAGATGAAAACCTTTATCGATGACATCTGGCGGGTTATGCTCGACGATATTTCCGCTTCGCGCAATGTGACTGTTGAGCAGTTGAATCAGTTCGCTGATTCGCTCACGTTTGCAAGCAACGACGCCGTTCAAACATCGGGTTTGGTAAACGGTCTGCGCTATCGCGACGAAGTGATGGCCACCTTGAAGTCGAAGGTAGGCGTGGCAGTAGATGCTGAGGACGATGAGTTGAACATGGTGAAGTTGGCGGAATACCACAAGGGCGGTGATGATGAATCGAGCTATGGAAAGGAAAAGGTGGCTGTAGTTTATGCTGTGGGAGCCATTGAGAGCGGAGAAGGCGACGACGAGACCATCGGCAGTGAGCGCATTGCAAAGGCCTTGAAGCAGGCCCGTGAAGATGAGAAGGTGAAGGCCATCGTGTTGCGTGTGAATTCTCCCGGTGGTAGTGCGTTGGCTTCCGATGTCATTTGGCGCGAAACAGAGCTTATCAAGCAAAGTGGAAAGCCATTCTATGTGTCGATGGGCGATTATGCCGCTTCCGGTGGATACTACATCGCCTGCAGTGCCGACAAGATTTATGCGAATGCAAACACCATCACTGGTTCTATTGGTGTGTTTGGTGTGATCCCCAACTTGCAGAAGTTTTTGGATGAGAAGTTGGGCATAACGTTCGATCGCTATGAAACCAATCCGCATGCTGACTTGGTTTCAACTTTTAAACCACTCGACGCCGCTGAAATGAAAGCCATGCAAACCATGATAGGGGAGATTTACGATGACTTTACGGCCAAGGTAGCCAAGGGACGCAAGATGACCCAGGCGCAGGTCGACAGCATTGGGCAGGGCCGCGTGTGGAGTGGGGAAGACGCTAAGCAGATTGGCTTGGTGGACGAAATTGGTGACTTGGATGATTGTGTGAAGTCCGCCGCGCAGGCGGCAGGCATTAGCGACTATGCTGTAAGAGAACTACCATCCTTGATTGATCCATTCCAGAAGTTTGTGGAGAAACTATCCGGAGCCAAAGAAACGGCTCTTGCCAAAGAAGTCCTCGGCGAGCAATACCGTGTCTACAAGCAAGTGAAGGAAGCCACGAGCTGGCAAGGAGTGCAGGCGAGGCTGCCGTTTATACTCACGTTGGAATAGAGACGAATTTGAATGGCGAGTGGCGAATGGCGAACGGCGAGTTAAGGGGGGCAGGTTTTAAAAAATAAAAAAAAGTCTTTTTTCTCTATGCATTCTATAGTTTGGTAACTTATTTCGCCACTCGCCATTCGCCACTCGCATGAACCACCGCAAGCTATCCACCACCGAACTCAACCGCCTCAGTGCCGAGGACTTTCGTGCACGCGAGAAGTTCCCCATCATTGTTGTACTCGACAACATTCGCAGTGGACTGAATGTGGGCAGCATTTTCCGCAGTGCCGACGCGTTCAACGTAGCGAAGGTGGTGTGCTGTGGCATAACCCCTGTGCCCCCCAATAGAGAGGTGCTCAAGAGTGCGTTGGGATCAACGGAAACGGTGGAATGGGAGCAAGCAGAAAGCACCTTGGCGTATGTGGAAACGTTGAAAGCAGAAGGAGTGCAGGTCTACGCAATCGAACAAACCGAGAACAGTGTTTTCCTTCAGGATTTTGAGCGCAAACCCGAGTTAACCTATGCATTTGTCTTGGGAAATGAAGTGAGCGGCGTCGATCAGTCGGTTATTGACTCTTGCCACGGCGCGTTGGAGATTCAGCAGCACGGCACGAAGCACTCGCTGAACGTGGCGGTGTGTGCGGGGGTGGTGATGCATTCGCTCGGAGTCTAAGCCTAATTTTACTCCTTATGGGTTAGGCTAAATTTGTTTTGGCAAAAATTCACGGTTGTGGTCAGGGATACAAGGAAATCGCTTACTTTCGTTAAGCGCTTAACTGGCGCGACCTAAACTAATAACTCCTGGAGCAATTATGTTGTTTCAGGTAATTGACCATCCATTACGTGAAGCCGTTTTTCGCAGTGCCATACCTTTATATTGTCCGAATGGGCTGCGTGTTTGCTTTACTTCAATTTTCTTGTGTTGCGGTTGCGCAGACCTATACAATGACCGATGGAACTGTGCAAAATGCTTGTACAGGAACCTTTTTGGATCCAGGTGGTGCCGGTAATTATGCCAACAACGTTAATTCGACATACACAATTTGCTCTGGTGCAGCAGGGCAGTGCGTGAGGGTTACGTTTACTGCCTTTAACACAGAAGCTACTTTTGATTTGTTGCGCATATACGATGGAGCGACAACCGCGGGAACTTTACTTGCAACTTACTCGGGCCCTACCCTGCCTCCTGCAGTAACT
>Ga0114980_10001834_pt1 | contig 15136 bp, 14 predicted proteins | sample S_140806_EF_Meta_FD_87018 | JGI IMG/M metagenome (GOLD analysis project Ga0114980, IMG submission 87018) | Freshwater microbial communities from Lake Simoncouche, Canada to study carbon cycling - S_140806_EF_MetaG | ecosystem: Environmental > Aquatic > Freshwater > Lake | place: Lake...
CAATCGTCTTCAGCGCAACCATCTTCAATCGAAACGATTGGATACTTATCGCACCAAGCCTTCCAGTATGAAACCATTTCTGCACTTGTTAACTCTTCACCCGTGCTTTCCAACACGTATTTCTTTTTCTCCGCATTGTAGAATTCAGTGCTTGCACAGTCGAGACCGATGCACACATCTATGCCGGGTTTGTAGCCTGCAGCTTCGATGGCCATCATCACATATTGCAGCGCCTCTTCGTTGCTCTTCAAATTGGGAGCGAAGCCACCTTCATCACCCACATTCGTTGAAAAGCCTTTGCCCTTAAGTACAGATTTCAAATGATGGAAAACTTCAGTTCCCATGCGCAATGATTCACTGAAGGTTTCTGCACCCACCGGCAGGATCATAAATTCCTGCACATCTACTTTATTGTCGGCGTGAGCACCGCCATTGATGATGTTCATAAGCGGGATCGGTAGCGTGTTGCCGCCTATTCCACCCACATAACGATAGAGCGGCATACCCACTGTTTCAGCAGCTGCGCGGGCTGTAGCTAACGAAACCCCGAGGATAGCATTGGCACCCAGGATGGCCTTATTCTCGGTTCCATCAAGAGCCGACATGGTACGATCGATACCGGTTTGGTCGAATACAGATGCACCCACCAGCGCATCGTTGAGAGTACCCACTACATTTTGAACAGCCTTTGTTACACCCTTACCGAGGTAGAGCGACTTATCCATATCACGCAATTCAACAGCTTCGTGAATGCCTGTGCTGGCACCGCTTGGCACAGCAGCTCGACCTACATGGCCGCTATGGGTATACACTTCCACCTCCACGGTTGGGTTACCACGCGAGTCCAGAATTTGGCGAGCGTGAATCTTAGCAATACTTGACATACTTTCTTTTGGTTATTAAATCGTTTTACTTGAGAGATGGAAGCCCGGCTATCATTGAGGCGCTCTTCTGCTCAGTTAACTGCGGCAGTCTTTTTACCGCTTGCAATATTCGCTATAAATTGGTCAAACAGGTAACGAGAATCATGCGGACCTGCACTTGCTTCCGGGTGGTACTGCACCGAGAATACCGGGCGCTGCGTTAAGCGTATTCCGGCCACTGTGTCGTCGTTGAGATGCACATGGGTTATTTCTGCATTGCCTGAAGATTCAATGGAATCGCGTGAAATCACAAAACCGTGATTCTGGCTGGTAATTTCACTCTTACCGCTTATCAGATTTTTAACAGGATGGTTGATGCCTCGGTGGCCATTGAACATCTTCACGGTTTTTAATCCTTGCGACAGTCCGATGAGCTGATGCCCCAAACAAATACCAAAGCCCGGTATCCCTGTATCGACAAGTTCCTTGATAAGTTCAATTGTATCGGACATGGCTGAAGGATCGCCCGGGCCATTTCCATACATGATTCCATCCGGATTAAATGCCAGGATTTCCTCTTTGGTCGCATTGAGCGGAAACACTTTCAGAAAACAGTTACGCTCTTGCAGGCACCGTAAAATAGTCCGTTTTACACCGAAATCGAGCACGGCCACGCGGAGATCAGCAGCAGGATCACCGAAGGTATATGCCTCCTCACATGCCACATGGCTGCTCAACTCAAGGCCATCCATAGAAGGAACTTGCGAAAGCTTGTTTTGCAGCGACTCAATGTCTTCCGTTTCAGAAGAAATGATGCAATTCATGGCGCCCGCCTTTCGGATATGACGCACGAGTGCTCGCGTATCGATGTCGCAAATCCCTACAACACCATCACGAACTAAATAGTCCTGAAGAGTGCCAATAGGGCCAATTCTACTGGCCACATCCGAGAATTTCTTGATAACCAAGCCCGCCACTTTGCAGTTGTCTGATTCTATTTCATCGGAGTGCACGCCATAATTCCCTATGTGTGCCGTAGCCATTACTAATACTTGACCGTAATAACTCGGATCGGTAAATACCTCCTGGTATCCTGTCATGGCTGTGTTGAAGGCGATTTCACCGGTTGCTGTGCCGATATTGCCACAAGATTTACCGTGAAAAACGGTGCCATCTTGAAGTACTAAAACTGCTGGAATTGGATTGCGATTCATCGGGGTGCGAAGTTAGCTGAAGGAAGTATAAATGCCTCGTATGGATTTTTAACAATGGCAAATCTTAAATTTCCATGTAACTGTGATTAGCTGCAACACTGGTGATTTAACGCAACAACCGACATAAATCGGACTTGTTCATAATTCTGCCCGGATAATAAAATTGTGCAACTGAAGAAGATTACTACTTTTGTCGTGTTGGTTCAAATCCAACTCCAATCCATGCAAATGAAAAACGTTCGGTGGGTCACCCTATTTCTGCTTGCACTTGTAGTGCTTGCATCTTCCTGTACTCGTCGCAAGGATGCATGTGCAGCCTATAACCGCACCGAGATTCCTCAAGTCAAGTAATCAGTTGGTATAGCTAAACGTCACTTCCTGCTTAATATCGGGATGGATACTTTTAGCCACCGGACAAGTCAATGCTGCATTTTCCAGGATTGCCTTATCCTTATCGGTAAATCCTTTGTTTTCCACCACCAGGTGAATGTGTATCTCCCCTACCCTTCGTGGATCACTGTACATTACTTTCTCAATGCTCGCTTCCACGTTTCCAAGCAGAATTGCTTTGCTGTTGGCTGTTATGCCCATTAAGGTAATCATGCAAGAAGCGAGTGAGGTACATAATAAATCGGTAGGTGAAAATGCCTCGCCCTTTCCATGGTTATCGGTTGGTGCATCGGTTATCAGTGTATTTCCAGACTTGAGATGTTCTGCTCGATTGCGAAGCTCGCCTTGGTAACTAACGGTCATTCCGGGGTTCATGATGTGAATCAATTTTGTTTCAAAACTAGTGCAGTATTTGAGGAGTTCATGAAAGACTGTGTTACTTTTGAAACTCTAATGATACGGGCGTTTCTCATAGGGTTTTTATTGGCAGTGAGCTTTGCAGCCTTTGCTCAACCCATTCCGGAAAGCGAGATATTACTCTACAAGAAGATGCGTCAGGTTGGCATCAACCTGAACACAAGCGGTTATGGCATCAGCACCAATTTCGGTCGCTATACGGATGCCACACATCTGTGGTTGTTTGGAGCCGACCTCATGTTTGTGAAACATGAGAAAGAAACCAAAACCTGGAACCCTGTAAACGACCCCAATGCAAGGCCTTATTATTATGGTAAACTCAATAACTTCTATACGATTCGAGCACAAATAGGACGCAAAACAATTGTAACTGAAAAGCTACGCCACAGCGGTGTTCAGATTTCATACAATTGGCTGGTAGGTCCTTCCTTCGGTTTTACAAAACCTGTATATCTGGAAATCATTTATATGAATGAGCCGAATAATCAGCCATACTTAGAAGTAGAAAAGTTCGACCCCGATTTGCATTATATAGACAACATATACGGAAGAGCCAGTTCTTTGCGCGGCTTCGATGAGCTCAAGCTTCAGCCGGGGGCATTCGGTAAGTTTTCGTTCACGTTTGAATACAGCAATGAGCGAGAACGCTTAAAAGGAATTGAGGCCGGAATGGCGGCTGACTTTTTCAGCAGGCGCATTCCGATTATGGCCATTTACGATGAAGGCAGTAAGAACCCAAAGAACCATCAATTGTTCTTAACGTTGTATCTCAATTTTTTCATAGGTACCAAATACGATCAGAAGTGAGCGATACCTCTACGCCAGTAACAACAGAAAATGCGCGCATACCCAAGCCCAAGTGGCTTCGCGTGAAACTTCCAACCGGAGAAAATTACCGCAAGGTGCGCGGATTGGTTGACCAGCACAAGCTCCATACGATTTGTGAAAGCGGTAATTGTCCCAACATGGGAGAATGCTGGGGTGAAGGCACTGCGACTTTCATGATTCTGGGAAACATCTGCACACGCTCTTGCGGATTTTGTGCCGTAGCGACCGGTCGACCTCTGCCAGCAGATGTGAAGGAACCCGAGCGAGTGGCCGACTCCATTCGATTGATGGGCGTGAAGCACGCCGTGATTACCTCGGTTGACCGGGACGACTTAACCGACGGCGGTGCAACGATTTGGCACAACACGGTAGCTGCAGTGCGCCGCGCATCGCCGGGCACCACTATGGAAACGCTTATTCCTGATTTTGCCGGCAAATGGGAAAATTTGCAGCAGATTATCGAAGCTGCGCCGGAAGTCGTTTCGCACAACCTCGAAACCGTGCGCAGGCTCACCAAGCAAGTGCGCATTCAGGCCAAATACGACCGAAGTCTTGAACTACTTCTTCGTCTTAAGCAGGGCGGCATGCGCACGAAGAGCGGCGTAATGCTCGGTCTAGGAGAAAGCGAAGAAGAAACGCTCGAAACCATCGACGATTTAGCGTCCGTTCATGTGGATATCCTCACGCTTGGACAATACTTACAGCCTACGCCCAAACACCTGCCGGTAGCAGCGTTTATTACACCCGAAAAATTTGCCGAGTACAAAGAATACGCTCTCCGCAAAGGATTTCGATACGTAGAGAGCGGGCCGCTCGTTCGTTCATCTTACCACGCAGAGAAACACCTCTTTTAGTTTGATTCAGTCGACCATGACTCCCAAGCGAATTGGCATCAATGGTTTTGGCCGAATAGGCCGAGCCCTCGCGCGCATACTCCTCCATGACAAGCGCTTTGAAATTGCAGCCATCAATGATTTGGCAGATGCTCACGGCATGGCGCATTTGTTCAGGTATGACTCCGTGCATGGCAAGTTGGAACTGCCTGTTGAGGCAACGAACAACTCGCTCACCGTTGGTTCGGTAAGCATACCCTTTCTTCAATCCTCACACCCAAGCCAAATTCCTTGGAGCGCCTATGACGTGGATATCGTAGTTGATTGTACGGGCCAATTCAAAACAACGGAAGAACTAACAGGGCATATTACTGCGGGTGCCCGACGCGTGTTGTTGAGTGTTCCTCCGGAGGATGAGAAAATCAAGACTATTGTACTAGGCATTAACGAAGATCGAATAACGCCGGAAGACACGATACTTTCCAATGCATCGTGTACAACCAATAATGCCGCTCCGATGATACAGTTGATCGACGAATTGTGTGGCATTGAGAGCTGTTACATCACGACTGTGCACAGCTATACCGGCGATCAGCGTTTGCACGATTCACCTCACAAAGACTTGCGAAGAAGCCGAGCTGCGGCACTTTCCATCATTCCAACCACAACCGGAGCAGCCAAGGCATTGACTCGCGTATTTCCGCATTTGAATGAGAAAATGGGCGGTTGTGGATTTCGGGTACCCGTGCCCGACGGCTCACTCACCGATATTACGTGCAATGTGCGCAATCCAATTTCGATACAAGCCATCAACGAAGCATTTCAACAAGCCTCAATGAAGCGTTGGTCCGGCATTTTGGAGTACACCGAAGACCCTGTGGTTTCAGTAGACATTATTGGCAACCCCGCTTCATGCGTTTTTGACGCAAAACTCACCTCAGTAATAGGCAACATGGTAAAGGTTGTCGGCTGGTACGACAACGAGATTGGATACAGCAGCAGACTGCGCGATGCGCTTGTGAAGATGTAAGGACGAGGGAAATTCACCTCATACATCGACCTTCGCCCATCGCCCATCGCCCATCGCACTTCATTACGCCATTCCTTGAGGGCCACCAAAACCCATGCTCAGCATCGGATCTTGACCGGGCGCGTCTTTGATCGTGCCGTGTTGCGACTCATACTTATTGATATTCTCCATAAGTGCTTGCATAAGGCGTTTGGCGTGCTGAGGAGTAAGAATAATGCGTGATTGCACTTTGGCCTTTGGCACACCGGGCATCATGCGAATAAAGTCTACGACAAATTCAGCTGGTGAATGGGTAATAATGGCCAGGTTCGAATAAATACCCTGAGCGATTTCCTCGTTCAGTTCGATATTGAGTTGCTGGCCGTTTTCGTTTTTATTGCTCATTGCAGTATTGTTAAAGTATTTCAATCAATTCCAGAAGCGAATGTAATGTATAGGTCGGCTTGTAGTTGTGCCGAACTGGCCCATTTCCATGCGCTGCGTTTCGTTCATTTTGTTCATCTTCCTTGACCGTTAAGTAGGCCTGGTCCATACCAAAATCGCGTGCGCCAAGAATATCAGCCTCCCAATCGTCGCCTATCATAAGCGACTCCTCCTTGATTGCACCGGCCTTTTCCAATGCATAGCTAAAAATATCCGGATGCGGTTTTCGCACTCCGACATGCTCGCTGTTGATGATCTGATCAAAAAAGCCTTCCAGTTCTGCAGCCTTCATCTTATGTCCTTGCACCTCCACGAAGCCATTGGTGATAATGTGCATGGTATATCGTCCTGTGCAGTGGTTGAGCAAGTCGTGCGCGCCTTCCATGGTGAGCTTCTGGCGTGGCGCGACCTCCAAAAAATCCAACGAAAACCGATCGATAAAATCAAATTCAGCTGAGTGATTGGCATCAACAAATGCACGCTCAAAACGCACAAATCGGAGGTCTTCCTTTTTAATTTTATCTTGACGATAAAGCGCCCATACGTGATCATTGTGATGGTGATAACGGCGAAAGAACAACTCGAAATCGAGATGACCAATTTGTTCCTGGTATCGATCGAACAACTCTACCATGGCTGTTCTGGTGTTGCGCTTTAAATCCCAAAGCGTACCATCGAGATCAAAAAAAAGATGTTTGTATTGTTTCAAAATGAGAGACCTATTTTTTTCATTCCGAAGGCTAGTGATGAGAGAGCAACACTCCAAAGGAAAAATGCGATAATCATTTTCGGTAATGTGTTCGGGTTATGTCGATAGAGTTTGGCCGCAACTACCGAAGCAATGGGAACCGAGATAAGCCCGGCAATAAGCATCAGCCCATTTATACCATATCTCTTTTTCAACCGAATAAACCAACGATTGCGTTTGTTAAATACCTTCCGTTTTGCATTGAAATGATGAGCGAGCCAATTGAAAATAAACTCACCGAAGTGAAAGAAAATAAATACACCCAAGGCAGCGCCCGTGGAGGTAACCAAGATTACCTCAACAAGCGACCAGTGTTCTCCCGCAGCAGGCTTGAGCGTCATGCCAAAAGGTACAAACAGAAACTTGACGATGGTTAAAAGCCACCAACCTACAATTTTAAGGAAGTAATTCAGCATCATTCTTTTTTCCCGAAAGCCAAATCGCCCGCATCACCCAACCCCGGCACTATATACGAATGAGCAGTGAGCTCCGTATCGATAGCACCTATCCAATAGCGCGTACTTTCAGGTAATCTACTACGCAAATAATTCAAACCAGTTTCAGAAGCAATGACACACGCGATATGAACCCTAGCAGGAGTGCCTCGCTGCATGAGTTTCTTGTACACCTTTTCGAGCGAAAAACCAGTGGCCAGCATCGGGTCGCATAGTATCAGTTCAACTCCATCCAGTGGAGGTGCGCTCACATAATCGACTTCAATTTCAAAATTACCGGCAGCATCGTGTTTACGAAATGCAGCAACGAATGCTGAATCGGCGTGATCAAAAATGTTCATCATGCCGTGGTGCATAGGCAACCCTGCGCGCATGATGGTGCAGAGCATCGGTGTGCTTACGGGCAAACTTATTTCAGCCACACCCAACGGGGTTGTAACCTCCTGAACGGCATATTCGAATGACTTGGAAATTTCGTATGCCATTACCTCTCCAATGCGCTCGATATTTCTGCGAAAACGCATTGAGTCTTTTTGAATTTGCTCATCGCGAATCTCACGCATGAATTGGTTGAAAATCGAATGATGCCTGTTAAGTTCGTGAACCATAATGGAAATTTAGGGCGGAAGATAGGTGTAAGAACCGCCCTAACAAATGATAACACCGCATGCCCGGTAAGCACATTGTTCGCTTGTCCATTGTAGTTTCTTTTTATATTCGCGCTTCAGTATGATGAAAGTACTTCTGAAGTCAGCACTGATTTACGATCCGACGTCGCCTCATCACGGCAAAAAGCGTGATATCCTTCTTCAGGGCAATCGTCTTCTATCCATTGCTCCCGAAATTTTAGAAACCAAAGCGAACATTCTTAGCGGAAAAGGCTGCATTGTATCGCGAGGCTGGACCGATATAGCTGCCAGGAGCGGCGAGCCCGGTTCGGAATACAAAGAAAATTTCACGAGCTTAAGAAACGCAGCCAGGCGCGGAGGTTTTGCGCGCGTGGCTCTGCTCCCATCCACCTTTCCTGTTACGGATAACAAATCGGCTGTTCGTTTCATCAAGGAGCATTCGGAGCCGGGCTTGGAGCTTATACCCATTGGCGCACTCTCTCAGCAGTTGGAGGGAAAACAGCTCGCTGAAATGTTCGACATGCAACAGGCCGGTGCGCTCGCCTTCAGCGACGACCGCGGCAATATTGGCACAGAACTCATGTGCAGGGCGCTGGAGTATTCAAGAAACCTAAACAGTGTTGTGATGGTCCTGCCTTGGGATCGAGGTCTCAACGGCAATGGCCAAATGCACGAAGGTCCCGTTAGTGTGTCGCTCGGCATGAAGGGCATACCCAACCAAGCAGAAGAAATACGCGTACAGCGCGACATTGAGTTGCTTCGTTACTGCGGAGGCCGACTTCACTTCATGCTTATATCGACAGGGCGCAGCGTAGAACTCATTCGCAAGGCAAAGCGCGACGGACTGCAGGTTACCTGTGGTGTTTCCGCGCACCAACTGCTTTTCAGCGATGAGCATTTAACAGGCTTCGATTCCAACTTTAAAGTGATACCGCCCTTGCGCAGCAAAGAAGAACGTAAAGCGTTGATTGCAGGGTTGAAAGATGGAACCATAGACGTCATTGCAAGCGATCACTGCCCGGAAGATGTAGAGCACAAGGTGCGTGAATTTGAAGATGCGAACTTTGGTATCAGTTCCATTGAATCGACCTTTTGCACTGCATACACAGCCTTGGAGAAATACATGACGGCCGAAGAGATTATTGAGAAGTTTACCACCGGGCCCGAACGCACGCTGGGTCTGCAAGGCCAGTCAGTGGGAGAAGGCGCTCACGTCAGTGTATTCAATCCGGAATCGAATACAGAGTTTACATCCGCCACATGGATGTCAAAATCGAAGAACAGTCCGGTGATTGGGATGAGTTTGCGGGGAGAGGTTTATTAGTGGCGAGTGGCGAATGGCGAGTGGCGAATGGCGAGTGGAAAGCCTTCTCGATATGGCTCTTCATTCTCCTTTCTCCTTTCTCCATTCCTTTTGATTAACCATTTTTCCGAACCACGATACGCTGTAACCCTTCGCTCCTGTTATCTTCGCCGCACCTATGAAATTTGTGCATCCGGAAATGCTTTGGGGATTGGTCGCTACGGCGATACCGATTATCGTGCACCTGTTCAATTTTCGCAAATTCAAGAAAGTCTATTTCTCGAATGTTGATTTTCTGAAAGAGATTAAACAGGAAACACAGAGCAAGCGCAACTTAAAGCATCTGCTCATTCTTGCAGCGAGAGTGCTTGCCGTTGCAGCCATTGTGCTCGCGTTTGCCCAGCCCTATTTGCCGCAACCCGGTGTAGTTGAAAAACCAGGAGGCACGGCCGTTTCCATTTACATCGACAATTCGTTCAGCATGCAAGGTGCCGGCGCAGACGGCATCCTGCTCGACCTGGCTAAAAGCAAGGCGCTTGAAATCGTGGAGTCCTTTGCCGCTTCCGATAAATTTCAGTTGCTGACGAGCGACTTTGAAGGCCGCCATCAGCGCTTGGTAAGTAAGGAAGAGATGACTTCACTTATCCAAGAAGTGGATCTTTCGCCTTCAAGCCGCAAGCTCAGTGAGGTGATTACACGCCAACGCGATGCGCTGGTTACATCCGGGCTCGAGAAACGACATGCAATTGTGCTTACCGATTTGCAAGCATCGGTTACCGATGTCGAAGCCGTTTCCAACGACACCACCATGCGCATCACGGTAGTGCCTGAGTTGCCTGAGATCAAGAGCAACGTATTCATCGATTCAGTTTGGTTTGAAACGCCCGTGCGTCAGGTGAATCAGCCGGAAATACTGCATGCCCGCGTGGTTAATACTGGCACCGACGATATCGAGTCCATGCCCATGCAGCTCATCATCAACGGAACTCAAAAGAGCGTGGCAGCGGCTTCCATTCCTGCCTCTTCAAACAGCACTGTAGACATAACCTACACCAATACAGAGCCCGGATTTAAACACTGCTCGCTATCGATAAACGACGCATCCATCACCAACGACGACGCCTACTACTTCAGCTACAATGTTGCCGATCGCATCCGAGTGCTTGAGGTACTAGGCAACACCGCCTCAACACAAGCCGTAAAAGCCGTTTTTTCCGACGATCCGTTTTATGAGTGGAACAGCATGAACGAGGGAACGATTGACTTCAGTCGATTTACCGGAATGAACTTTATCGTCATCAATCAATTGCGCAATCTTTCGAGCGGAATGATATCGGAGCTCAGCAAGTTCATGGAGTCGGGAGGCAGTGTGCTCATTACACCCGCTTCAGAGATTGTGGTGAATGAGTATAACGGCGCTCTCTCAGCTTGGAAAGCCGGACAAATCAGCGGGAAGTTGACTGCTGTGTCGCCGGTAACGAGCGTCAACTATGAGCATTACATTTTCAAAGAAGCCTTCCGTCAATCATCGGGCAACATCGATTTACCGGTTGCCAACGCTTACTTCAGTTTAGCGCTTTCCTCGGCTCAATGGGCTGAGCCCATGCTGACCTTGCAGAACGGCAGTCCTTTTCTGCTTTCATCGGCCATAGGCCATGGCAGACTTTATTTCTCGTGTGTTTCACTCTCCACCGAGGAAACCAACTTCACGCAGCACGCCTTTTTCCCGGCCACGCTTATACGCATGGCTGAATTTTCGCAGCCCACTTCGCAATTGAGTTACACGCTTGGTCGCGAAGAAGCCATCATCCTTCGAAACATACAACTGCAGGGTGAAGAAACGTTTCGGTTGCAGCATATCGTAACGAATGCTGAAGTCATTCCCGAACACCGCAATGCAGGTAATCAAGTAGAAGTATTCGTGCACAGCGACTTGGCCCAAGCCGGCAACTACTTGCTCAATTGGGGAACAACCGCAGTTCAGCCGCTCGCATTCAATTACGGCAGAGCAGAATCGTATAACGAAACCATGGCGGTAGACCTTTTCAAGGAAAAAATAGCTGACAAGCAATTTGGAAACTGGTCGGTATTGGAAGGAGACATGGAGTCTGTTTCGGCCGGAGCGTCTGCTATTGATGACACACACAAGTATTGGTTAAGCCTGATTGTTTGGTCACTGATATTCCTGGCAATCGAGATTCTACTCATCAAGTTTTGGCGTTGAGAAACTGTGATTTTTAGCCCTAGAATCCTACTTCTGTAGGCTTGAAATAATCTTATCTTCGGCGCATCTAAAAATTCGAAAGAAGTATGATGAATATACCAATGGTCGACTTAAAGACCCAGTATCACCGTGTAAAGAATGAAATAGACAGAGCCATTTTGGATGTGGTAGAAAACACTGCATTCATCAATGGTCCGGCGGTGAAAGAATTTCAAACAGGACTGGAAAACTACATGCATGTAAAGCATGTGGTTAATTGCGCAAATGGCACAGATGCATTGCAAATTGCCATGATGGCATTGGACCTCAAGCCAGGCGACGAGGTGATTACAACGTCATTCACATTTGTGGCCACTGTAGAAGTAATTGCTTTGTTGCAGTTGACACCGGTGCTGGTCGACGCACTGCCCGGCACGTACAACATCGATCCCGTTGCAATGGAAAAAGCGATTACGCCCAAAACGAAAGCCATTGTGCCCGTGCATCTTTTTGGTCAGTGCGCGGATATGGAATCGATCATGGCCATTGCCAACAAGCATAACCTGTATGTCATCGAAGACAATTGTCAAGCGGTTGGAGCATATTACACCTTTAGCGACGGCACACGCAAGCAAGCAGGAACGATGGGACATGTTGGAACAACCAGCTTTTTCCCTTCGAAGAATCTCGGATGCTACGGCGACGGAGGTGCGATGTTTACCAATGATGATGCGCTTGCGGAGAAGCTTCGCATGATTTCGAACCACGGCATGAAGGTGCGCTATTACCACGACAGCATTGGTGTGAATTCGCGACTTGACACGATCCAAGCAGCTGTACTGAATGTGAAGCTCGGCCAACTGGACACTTACATAGCCAACCGCCAGCGTGCTGCAGCCTATTACGACCATGCGTTTGCGAATCATCCGAACATCACCATTCCTGCGCGCGATCCCAAGAGCACGCACGTTTTCCACCAATACACACTCGTATTGAAAGGTGTTGATCGCGCTGCATTGCAGGCTAAACTGCAAGAGAAAGGAATCGCCTCTATGGTTTATTATCCTGTGCCCATGCACATGCAGAAAGCCTATGCCGATGCACGCTACAAGGAAGGCGATTTCCCGGTAACCGAAGAATTGTCGAACAACGTAATGTCCCTTCCTATGCACACCGAGTTGACGGAAGAGCAGTTGGCTTATATCGTGAATGGCGTAATTGAAGCAATAATCGAAAAGCGATAAAGGAGAAAGGGTAAAGGGTAAAGTATAAGGGGTAAGGTAAACTTTGAACCTTGTGCTACACAACGCTTACCTCATACCTTACCCCTTATACCTTATACCTTACCCCTTATAACACAACCCTTCCACGATGTTCACATTAGAAGCGCGTCACATTCATAAATCCTATGCAAAGCACGTTGCGCTCAACGATGTGAGCATTGCAGTGCCGGAGAACAGCGTATTTGGGTTGCTTGGTCCTAATGGGGCCGGCAAAACATCCTTGATACGTATCATCAATCAAATTACCGGGCCTGATGAAGGAGAGGTGTTGTTTAACGGACGGCCGCTTCAGCCCGGCGATGTAGAGCATATCGGCTACCTACCTGAGGAGCGCGGACTTTACAAAAAAATGAAGGTTGGTGAGCAGTGTATGTATCTCGCGCAATTGAAAGGACTTTCAGCACGCGAGTCTCGCACCCGATTGAAGGACTGGTTCGAGCGATTTGAAATAACCAACTGGTGGGACAAGACAGTAGAAGACCTTTCCAAAGGGATGGCGCAGAAGGTTCAGTTCATCACCACGGTGTTGCACAAACCCAAGCTGCTCATACTGGATGAACCCTTCAGCGGATTCGACCCCATCAATGCAGAGTTGATACGCACAGAAATGCTTCGATTAAAAAACGAAGGAGCGACCATCATACTCTCTACGCATGATATGGGAAGCGTTGAATCGCTGTGCGACAACATCGCGCTTATCAATCGTTCGCGTGTAATTCTGGAAGGCAGCGTGAAAGACATCAAGTCACGTTTCCGCACACAAACATACCGGGTCGACTTTGAAGGAGCTGCGATGGACATTGGTATTGGACTTTGGACGCAGTTCGAATTGCAGCGCACCGCCACCGATGAGAAGGGTGCCTTTGCCGAAATAAAATTGCTTGAAAGCCGATCGCTCAATGACTTGCTTCAAGCGCTCATACCTCATATTCAAATACACGGTGTAAACGAACTCGTTCCTGACATGGAGCAAATTTTCATTCAAGCCGTTCAACAATTCAATGCCAGCCATGAATAAGACACTTCTCATTATACAGCGCGAATACATGAGCAAGGTGAAGAAGAAGAGCTTCCTCATCATGACCATTTTGGGGCCGATCATTTTTGGTGGACTCATCGTAGGAGTTGCCTTGCTTGCAGCTAGCGACACCACACATCAGCACGTTTTGCTTGCCGACGATTTGGGTTATCTGCTGGAAGATGAAATTCTAGTTTACCAGCAAGCCGGTGTGGAGCGTCCACGCTTTCGCAACACCGAGAAGCTTACGTACGATTTTCGCAAAGGAACGGTAGATGCAGCGGCAGAGTTGGAATCAGGAATCTATACCGCAGTAGTTCAACTTTCGGCCATTTCGTATACCGATGGAAAGGTTGAAATGTTTGCGGAGAAGACACCGAGCATGACCATTCAGAACCGTGTGGCAGGCGATATTGAAGATGCGCTGGAGTTGTATCGAGCCAAGCAGAACAACATCACCATCGAAACCTACAAGAGCATCCGCCAGTCGGTTGATATTAACGTGATTAAGCCCAGTGCAGGCGACAAAGAAGACCTTACTTCAGTAAAGGCGATGATTGGCTTTGGATTTGCGCTCATCATCTACTTCTTCATTTTCTTCTACGGGGTTCAAGTGATGCGGGGTGTGATGGAAGAAAAAACCAACCGCATCGTGGAGGTCATCATATCGAGTGTAAAACCCTTTCAACTGATGATGGGTAAAATCATAGGCATCGGACTGGTAGGACTCACACAGTTTTTAATTTGGGTAGGACTCACTGCAGCGATATCAGCCTTTGGAGTTGGCGCTTTGCAAAAGCAATTGCTCGACAAGCAAAAGGAACAACTTGCCATGATTCAAACAGGCGGCACCATCGAAGCTCAAAACATGACGGATGCTAGCGAAGCCGGGGAAATGCAAACGCAACTACTGGCAGTTATTAATGAAGTAGCATGGGTGGATGTGATTGTATCGTTCCTCATCTTCTTCGTGTGCGGCTATTTGCTTTATGGGGCCCTTTTCGCAGCCATCGGAGCAAGTGTCGACAACGAGACCGACACACAACAGTTTATGATGCCTGTTACTTTGCCTCTGATTTTTGGTTACATCGTATCGACCATGATGATCGAAAACCCCGAGAGCAGTATTGGTGAAATTTTCGCCATTGTGCCCCTCACCTCACCCATTGTGATGATGGTAAAAACGGCCATTGGTGTATCCATTGGGCTTAAACTGATCTCTATTCTCGTGCTGGTCGCCAGTATCTTTTTCTTCACGTGGCTGGCAGCTAAAATTTATCGAGTGGGCATTTTGATGTATGGCAAGAAGCCGTCATATAAAGAGTTGTGGAAGTGGCTGAGGTACTAGTGGCGAACGGCGAACGGCGAACGGCGAACGGCGAACGGCGAACGGCGAACGGCGAACGGCGAGTGGCGAATGGCGAATGGCGAGTGGGGACTAGTTATTGGTATTAGGGGTAAGGGGTAAGGGATTGCAATAGGCTGGCGCGCTTCAGCCG
>Ga0114980_10001838_pt1 | contig 15125 bp, 11 predicted proteins | sample S_140806_EF_Meta_FD_87018 | JGI IMG/M metagenome (GOLD analysis project Ga0114980, IMG submission 87018) | Freshwater microbial communities from Lake Simoncouche, Canada to study carbon cycling - S_140806_EF_MetaG | ecosystem: Environmental > Aquatic > Freshwater > Lake | place: Lake...
AGCGACCTGCAGCGCGCCTTCGAGACCGCACAGGTGATTTCGCAGGTCATCGGCGTGCCCATCGTGGCCGATCCCGGTTTGCGCGAGCGCGCGTTTGGCGACTTCGAGACCCTGACCCATGCCGACATCGAGGCCCACTGGCCCGAGGCGGCGCGCCTGTGGCGCGAGCGCGATCCTGATTTCGCGCCTGCTGGCGGCGAGTCGCTGCGTGATTTCCATGCGCGCTGCATCGGCGCGGTGGCGCGACGGGCTGCTGCCCACGCGGGCCAGACGATTGCCATCGTTGCCCACGGTGGTGTGATGGACTGCCTGTACCGCGCGGCCACCCGCATCGAATTGCAAGCCCCGCGCACCTGGGCGCTGGGCAACGCCAGCATCAACCGGCTGCTCTACAGCCCCGAGGGGTTCACGCTGGTGGGCTGGAGCGACACCCGTCACCTTGATGAGGCCGTGCGCGACGAATCGTCAGACGGCAAGGTCTCACCCGGCATCTGAGGCCGCTGCCGGCCGCCGGATCACTCGCCGAACAGGTCGCTGCCCATGGCGCCTTTCGGCGGCGTCACACCCAGGTGTCGATAGGCCGCCAGCGTGGCGATGCGACCGCGCGGCGTGCGCTGCAGGTAACCCTGCTGAATGAGGTAGGGCTCGATCACGTCTTCGATGGTGTCGCGCTCTTCACCGATGGCCGCAGCCACGTTGTCGAGCCCGACCGGGCCGCCGTCGAAGCGGTGGATCACCGCTTCGAGCAGCTTGCGGTCCATCACGTCGAGCCCGTGCGGATCGACGTCGAGCATGGCCAGCGCCAGATCGGCCAGAGGTTTGGTGATGCGCCCGTCGCCCTTGACGTCGGCGTAGTCGCGCACCCGGCGCAGCAGCCGGTTGGCAATCCGAGGCGTGCCGCGCGCGCGCCGCGCAATCTCAAAACCACCGGCATCATCGGTGGGCACATTGAGCAAACCGGCGCTGCGGCGCACGATGCGCGCCAGTTCTTCGGCGGTGTAAAACTCCAGCCGCGCCACGATCCCAAAGCGGTCGCGCAGCGGGTTGGTCAGCATGCCGGCGCGGGTGGTGGCACCCACCAGCGTGAAGGGCTGCAGGTCAAGCTTGATGGAGCGGGCCGCCGGGCCCTCGCCGATCATGATGTCAATCTTGTAGTCTTCCAGCGCGGGGTACAGGATTTCTTCCACCACGGGCGACAAGCGGTGGATTTCGTCGATGAACAGGACGTCGTTTTTTTCCAGGTTGGTCAGCAGCGCGGCCAGGTCCTTGGGTTTTTCCAGCACCGGGCCGCTGGTTTGCCGCAAATTGACACCGAGTTCGTGCGCAATGATGTGGGACAGCGTGGTCTTACCCAGACCCGGCGGACCAAACAGCAGCACATGGTCCAGTGCCTCGTCGCGTTTGCGCGCCGCGCCGATGAAGATCTCCAACTGCTCGCGCACCTTGGCCTGGCCCACGTACTCGTCGAGCAGCTTGGGCCGCAACGCCCGCTCGACCGCTTCCTCCTGAGGTGAGGCCGGGGCCGCCGCCACCATGCGCCGGGAGGGGGCGGCAAAATCGTCGGTCTGGATACTCACTGGGGCGGGCGGCTCGGTAAAACTGGCCTCACTATAGCCGGCCGCGCTGGCCCGCGATTCAAGTTTTTTGGCCCGGCTGCCGATAAGATGGCACGACACCACCGTTTTGTAACCAGGGCACGCGCCGCCCACACGATCAAGAGGCCCCGTTGCCATGACATTTCGCGCCACGCCATTGCCGACCTGCCTGAGCGCGGCCCTGACTTTGGCCTTGGCCATGGCCCTGTGTCTGCCGGTCTGGGCATCAGACCCTGCCACCGGGCACGCGACAGACGCTGAGGCCAAGCCGGCAGCCGCCAAAAAGCCCGCCGCACCAGCCGCAGCCGCCTCGACGAAGGCCGCCGACACCAAAAACACGGGTGAAAAGGTACTGGCAGCAGTCGAGGCCGGTGGACTGCCCAAAAAGCGCCTGACCCTGGTGGTCAACGGCAAGGAAAAGAAATTCATCACGGTCCAGGCGGCAGAAGAGACCCCAGCGGAGACCAAGGCCTCTGCAGCGGCCCGGCCAGCACCTGCTGCTGCAGTCAATCCGCAGGCCAGCCGGCAGTACATCCGCGCCAAAGCCGCCGCCCTGGCGGGCCAGGCCACGGCAGAACTGGCCACCGCGGGCCATGCCGGTGGCGATGTCCACTGGAGCTACGAAGGCGACACCGGGCCGCAGGCCTGGGGCAGCCTCAAACCCGAGTTCAGCCTGTGCCGGCTGGGCAAGCGCCAGTCCCCCATCAACATTGACGACGGCGACACCCTGCAGGGGCCGGCCGAGCCCTTGCTGTTCAATTACCAGCCCAGCGATGGCTCGGTGGTGAACAACGGGCACACCATTCAGGTCGATGTGGCCGGCGACAACACGCTCAGCGTGCGGGGCTCGGTGTACAAGCTGCTGCAGTTCCACTTCCACACGCCGTCCGAGGAGCGCATCAATTACCGGGGTTTCGCCATGGTGGCCCACCTGGTGCACCGCAACAACGAGGGACAACTGGCCGTCGTCGCCGTGCTGTTGGAGGCCGGTGTGGCCAATGAGCTGATTCACCGGGTCTGGACCCACCTGCCGCTCGATGGCGGCGACCGGGTGCGACTGCCTTCAGGCTTGATCGACCTCAATGCCCTGCTGCCCAAAGACCAGCGCTACTACCAGTTCTTTGGGTCCCTGACCACGCCACCCTGCACCGAGGGCGTGCTCTGGATGGTGCTCAAGCAACCGACGCCGGTGAGCCGTGATCAGATTCGCCTGTTTACCCAGCTCTTCCCCAACAATGCCCGACCGGTGCAGCCCGTCAACGCTCGGCCAGTGCGTAGCGCCAAATAGGAAATCGCTGATCTATTTGGCCAGGGCCTTGAGGGCGAGTTTGATGCCGTCGCTGACGCCGACGTCGGCGGGGAGGGCCTTCAGGGCGGCGGCGGCTTCGCGGTCGTTGTAGCCCAGCGCCAGCAAGGCCTGCAGGATGTCTGACTGGGCGTCGCTGCTGGGGCCGGCGTTCAGGCCGATGTCCGGGCCGAGCTTGCCCTTGAGCTCCAGCAGCAAGCGCTCAGCGGTCTTTTTGCCAATGCCGGGCACTTTCACCAGCCGCCCGGCCTCTTGCAAGGTCACAGCCTGCGACAGTTCGGCCACGCTCATGCCCGACAGCACCGACAGGGCCGTGCGCGGGCCGACGCCGGCGATCTTGATCAGTTGGCGAAAAGCCTCGCGCTCCCCGGCTGTGGCAAAGCCGTACAACAGCTGGGCGTCTTCCCGGACGATGAAGTGTGTCAGCAGACTGACCGGCTGGCCGCGTTCGGGCAGGTTGTAATACGTGCTCATCGGCACATGCACCTCGTAGCCCACGCCATGACACGCCAGCAGGATCTGGGGCGGATTCTTGTCTTCCAGCGTGCCGCTGAGTTTGCCGATCATTTGTTGCCTATCATGGAAGCCTTTTGAAGGAATTATCAGCTTGATCCTGCGCCACCTGTTTTCCCCCCTGAACAACACCCGCCTGTCCCACCTGTGTGGTCCGATGGACGCGCATCTGCGCAGCATCGAAAACGAGCTGCAGGTCAAGATCGCACACCGGCACGAGCAATTCAAGGTCGACGGGGCCAAGCTGCAGGCCCGCCGCGGCATGGAGGTGCTGCAGGCCTTGTACGAATTGGCCGCCCGCCCGATCGAGCCGCGCACCGTGCAGCTGATGCTGGCGGGCGACGGCAGCCTGGCGCCCGGCGACGGTCCGATGCTGCAGACCCGGCGCAGTGACCTGCGCGCACGCACGCCCAACCAGGCGCTGTACCTGGACAACATCGCCAGCCAGGACATCACGCTGGGCATTGGCCCGGCCGGCACGGGCAAAACCTACCTGGCGGTGGCCATGGCGGTGGACGCCTTGCAGCGCAGCACCGTACAACGCATCGTGCTCACCCGCCCGGCGGTGGAGGCGGGCGAGCGCCTGGGCTTTCTGCCGGGCGACATGACGCAAAAGGTCGACCCCTACCTGCGCCCGCTGTACGACGCGCTTTACGAGCTGATGGGCTTTGAGGCGGTGCAAAAGGCGTTTGAGCGCAATGCCCTGGAAGTGGCACCGCTGGCCTTCATGCGCGGGCGCACCTTGAACAACGCCTTTGTGATTCTGGATGAGGCCCAGAACACCACACCGGAGCAGATGAAAATGTTCCTGACCCGCATCGGCTTTGGCGCCAAGGCCGTGGTCACTGGCGACGTGAGCCAGATCGACCTGCCCAAGACGCAGCTCAGCGGCCTGATTGATGCCGAGCGCGTGCTCAAGCGGGTGCAGGGGGTGGCGATTTGCCGCTTCACCAGCGCCGACGTGGTGCGCCATCCGCTGGTGGCGCGCATCGTCGACGCCTATGACGCGCCAAGCCGGATAAGCCGGCAGAAATCCGTTTAGCTACATTTTTTATAGCAATAACCCCATTATTGGCGTGGCTTAGGGCCATTTTTGATCTAAACGCATGCGCAAGCTCCTGACCCTCTCACTGCAATTCGCACGGTTGCCCGACCTGCCGCTGCACCGCGCGGCGCTGCCACGCCATGCGGTCACCCGCTGGCTGCGCCATGCACTCGACAGCGACGCCGACATCACGGTGCGCCTGGTGGACACCGAAGAAGGCCAGCGGCTAAACCGCGACTACCGGCAAAAAGACCATGCCACCAATGTGCTGACCTTCGACTACGCCCAGACGCCGCAGGTCATGGCCGACCTGGTGCTGTGTGCGCCCGTGGTGGCACAAGAGGCGGCCGATCAGGGCAAGTCATTGCAAGCGCACTATGCCCACTTGCTGGTGCATGGCGCCCTGCATGCGCAGGGCTGGGACCACGAGGGTAGCGAGGCCGACGCACAGGCCATGGAGGCGCAGGAAACAGCAATTCTGGCCCGGCTGGGCTTTGCCAACCCCTACTAACCCGGCCTGTTGACTGGGATCACGCGGCGTTTACGCTTCCTCGTCAGAGTACTGGCGGGCAATGGCCCGGAAATCCTCGTGACACTGCAGGAAAGCGTCCAGGATGTCGGGGTCAAAATGCGCACCCCGCCCCTTGGCCATGATCGCCAATGCCTGCTCATGCGACATGGCCGCCTTGTACACCCGTTTGCTGATCAGCGCGTCATACACGTCGGCCACAGCCATCAGGCGCGCTGACACCGGAATCGCATCACCCGCCAGCGCCTCAGGGTAACCAGAACCGTCCCATTTTTCCTGGTGGGACAAGGCAATTTCCTTGGCCAACACCAGAAAGTCCACCTGAACACCCAGCGTTTGTTCTGCTCGCGCGATCGAGTTGTAGCCGATGGTGGTGTGGGTTTTCATGATCTCGAACTCGGCCGCGGTCAGCGGGCCGGGCTTGAGCAGGATGTGGTCCGGAATACCGACCTTGCCGATGTCGTGCAAGGGGGCTGATTTGAACAACAGGTCGATGTACGCTGAATTGAGCACGGCCCTGAACCGGGGATGGTCCTGCAGCTGCAGGGCCATCCGTTTCACGTACCGCTGCGTGCGAAGAATGTGGTTGCCGGTCTCGTTGTCCCGGGTTTCGGCCATCGAGGACATCGCCAGCACGGTCACGTCCTGGATGGTGCTGATCTGGGTCGTCCGCCGGGCCACTTCCTGCTGCAGGTAGTCGCTCTTGTCGCGCAGGAAATCAGCCGATGCCTTGAGCATGAGGTGGGTGTGCACACGGGCCCGCACGATGGGCGGGCTGATCGGCTTGGTGACATAGTCCACCGCGCCGAGCTCCAGGCCCCGGATTTCGTCTGCCGCTTCCGACTTGGCGGTCAGGAATACCACCGGAATATTGCTGGTGACCGGGTTGGCCTTGATGCGCCTCAAGACCTCGTAGCCATCGAGGTCGGGCATCATGATGTCGAGCAGGATCAAGTCGGGCAGCATGTCGCTGTCCAGCAGAGACAAGGCCCGCTCGCCGCTGTTGGCGACAATGATCCGGTAATCATCGCGCAGCAATTCGGTCATCAGGACCAGGTTTTGAGCGGTGTCATCGACCACCATGACAGTGGGTTTGGAGGTATCTGGGCGGTTTGGCATGGTTGTTTCAGGAAGTAGGTGGCGTTATTTTTATGCAGTCTCCCAAAATTATCAGGGCACGGCCGAAGTCAAACTCCTGAACGGCGCGCTCAAGGCGGTCAAAGTCGTTGCCCATGGCCAGCCGCAATTGCCGATTATGGCGGGTGAGCAGCGCCACGGCGCCGAACTCGCCTTGGGCGAACAATTGCGACAGATCCCGGGCGATGTCCACCAGCGGGACGTCGTCTGCATCGGCCTCCAGCGGGTCGGCACCAGGGGCAGCCCGGGAGACCAATGAACGCGTCGGCCCGAGCGCAAGGCTCAACTGCTGGATCAACAGCAGCAGACACTCGTCCAGCGCCCGGACCTGGGGCCGCAGCGACGCCGGGTCCACGCTGCCGACACGGGCCGCGACGATGGCCGCTTCCAGAGCCTCAGCCAATGCCTGCAACTGCACCGCGCCCAGGGTTCCGGCCACGCCCTTGAGCGTGTGGGCCAGCCGCTGCGCCCGCTCCCACTGCGCGGCGTGCAGCGCCTGTTCAATCTGGTAGCAGATGTGCGCTTGCCGGTCCACAAACTGCTGCAGGAGTGAGCGGTAAAAATCCGGCTTGCCCAGACACCGGTGCAGGCCAGCCACGGTATCCAGGCCATCGACGGGCCAAGGCAGTACCAATGCGGTCGCACCCGGCACCCTTTCAGCGGCATCTCGGACCGCGTCCACGACCTCGTCACCGCTGGCCTCGGGCCGCCTTGGCGTCCATCGCAGCAGGGCACGCCAGAGCTGGTCAGGGTCAATCGGCTTGGCCACAAAGTCGTTCATGCCCGCATCGAGGCAGCGCTGGCGGTCCTCGGCCATCGCATTGGCGGTCATGGCGATCACCGGCAAAGCGTGCAGGGCCGGCATGGCCCGAATCGCCACGGTTGCGGCAATGCCATCGAGCACCGGCATCTGCACATCCATCAGCACCAAGTCAAATCTGCGGGCGCCGAGCAACTCGAGTGCGCGTCGCCCGTTCTCGGCAACGGTCACCACCACGCCGATGTCCTCCAGCATTTCCGTGGCGACTTCCCGGTTGATCTCGTTGTCCTCCACCAACAGCATGCGAGCGCCCCACAGTGGTTTCACATCGATGCTCTGGCGCACCGGCAGGTCAGCCGCTGAGTCCTGCGCGGTCGGTCGCCCGAGAACCCGCATCAGGTGATCGAACATCACCGACGCGCTGACCGGTTTGACCAACAAACTCTCGATGCCCTGCGCTTTGGCTTCGGCAAACAGATGCTCGCGCCCGAATGCCGTCACCAGGCACAGGTGGGGTTGACGTGGCAGACCGAGTGCGCGGATGGCGTGGGCCACCTCGACACCACCCATGTCCGGCATCTGCCAGTCCAGCAGAATCACGTCGTGCGGCTCATCGCAGGCCTGGGCTGCCTGCACGGCCTGCAAGGCAGCTTTGCCACCATCGGCCAAAGCCACGCTGAAGTTCATCCGGCTGAGCATCTCGCCCATGTGCTGGCGCGTGCTGGCATTGTCATCCACCACCAGCACCCGGGCCGCCGACTTCGGCCCGGGCACGAGCAGCCTGGGCTGCGACCGCGCCGGGCAGCCCAGTTGGGCTGTGAACCAGAATGTCGAGCCCTGGCCCGGCGTGCTGTCCAATCCGAACTCACCGCCCATCAGCTTCACCAGCCGGCCAACAATGGCCAGGCCCAGCCCCGTGCCGCCATATTTACGTGTCGTGGAGTTGTCGGCCTGTTCAAAATCCTTGAACAGCAGCTTGCGCTGCTCCTCGTCAATACCGATACCCGTGTCCCGCACCGCGAACCGCAGCAGCACCTCCTGCTCGGTGAACCGCTGCACGGCCACCGAGATCTCGACCTCGCCCTGCTCGGTGAACTTGACCGCATTGTTGGCGTAATTGACCAGCACCTGACCCAATCGCAAGGGGTCACCCTGCAGCTGCTCGGGCACGTCAGGGGCAATATTGACGAGCAGCTCCAGCGCCTTCTGGACGGCTTTTTCCGCCACCAGGCCCACCACGTTGTCGATCACCTGCTCCAGCCTGAAATCGATAAATTCGGTCTGCATCTTGCCGGCCTGCATCTTGGACAGGTCCAGCACATCGTTGATGATGCCCAGCAAATGGTGGCTGGAGGCCTCGATCTTGCTCAGGTAATTGCGCTGCCGGGCGGTGAGTTCGGTCCCGAGAATCAGGTGGGTCATGCCGATGATGGCGTTCATGGGCGTGCGAATCTCGTGGCTCATATTGGCCAGAAAATCCGACTTCATCCGGGTGGCATCCTCGGCCTGCGTCAGGGCATCCCGCAGGGCCAGGGTGCGTTGCATCACCTTCTGCTCGAGTTGCTCGTTGAGCTTGAGCAGTTCTGCCTCGCGGTTCTGCAGGGCCAGGTGCAGGTTCACCCGCGCCCGCACCACTGCCTGGTTGATGGGCTTGTGGATGAAGTCCACCGCACCTGCGCCGAGGGCGCGGGACTCACTTTCGGCGTCGTTCTTGGCTGTGACAAAGATCACCGGGATGTCACGGGTATCGGGCGGGTCCTTGAGAGCGGCGCACACGGCGTAGCCGTCCATCTCGGGCATCATCACATCAAGCAGAATCAAATCGGGCGGGTCTTGGGCGACCAGGGCCAAGCCCTCGGCACCGGATGTGGCAAATTGCACCTCGTAATCAGCCGCCAGCACGGCGCCGAGGACTTCGACGTTTTCGACAATGTCGTCGATGATCAGGATGCGGGGTGGGGTCGGCATGGCTACAGTCAGGCTGTGGTGCTGGCCAGCATAGCCGAGAATGCCGCCAGTGCACTCAAGGCCGCTTTAAATCGGAGTTTGCGCGTGGTCTGGGCGACCGGCTCGAAGGCACCTTGCAATTCGGTATTCGCCAGCAGCTGCTCAATCGCTGCCGCTTGGCTGCGGGCGCTGAGCATGTTGCGGGAGAGCTGATGTTCGAGTTCCGCCAGCAAGGCACCCAGTGCAATCCGGTCTGCCGCACGGACATCCGACCTCGGTGCGTCCGCCGCAGCCGGACCCACCGTTGAAGCGGGCCGACGCACCCAATTGGCCAAGGTCGCCTCGAGCTGGTCCCGTATGATGGGTTTGGCCACATGGTCGACCATGCCGGCCAGGCGCACCGCCTCCAGTTGCTCGGCCATGCCGGCGGCGGTCAGCGCAATGATGGGCGGCGCCTTGTCGCCGAGTTGGGCCCGAATCCGCCGCGTGGCCTCCAAGCCGTCGATCCCCGGGAGTTGCAAGTCCATCAGGATCGCATCAAAGTCATGCCGGCCAGCCTCGGCCACCGCCTCCAGCCCGTCGCCCGCCGACGTCACAATGACGCCCATGGCCTGCAGGAAAGCACGGGCGATAATCTCGTTGACCGGGTTGTCTTCAACCAGCAGCACATGGGCCCCACGCAGCGCGGTCAAATCCGGCACAACAGCTGGTGCGGCCGGCAGCGATTTCTCGGCCAATGCACCGGCAGGCTCCACCAGCACTGTGAAACTGAAGCGCGAGCCCCGCCCCGGCGTGCTTTCCACCGAAATTTCCCCACCCATGAGTCCGACCAGGCGCCGGCAAATCGACAGGCCCAGCCCGGTCCCGCCAAAGCGGCGGGTGATCGAGCTGTCTGCCTGGGTGAAGGCGGCGAAAATTCGATCCACCTGCGCCTGGCTCATGCCGATGCCGGTATCAGCGACCAGCATGCGCAGGGTCAGGGCCTGACCCGACTGCGCCAGGCATTCAACCTGTAAGCTGATCTCGCCCCGCTCGGTGAACTTCAGCGCGTTGCCCACCAGGTTGATCAACACCTGACGCAAACGCAGCGCATCACCCACCAGGTGACGCGGCACGTCGTCACCGACCTGGGTCTTCAGCGACAGACTTTTTTCCATGAGTTGGAACGAAAACAGGCCGCTGATGCTGTCCAGCAGATCAGTCAGGTCAAAGGGCTCTCTCACGATCTCCAGTTTGCCGGCTTCGATCTTCGAGTAGTCCAGCACATCATTCAGAATGCGCAGCAGCGACTGCCCGGCGACCTGCAGGTTTCGCAGGTAGTCGAGATGGACGCCTTCGAGTGCGGCCGACTGCAGCAATTGTGAAAACCCAAGCACCGCGTTCAGCGGGGTGCGAATTTCGTGGCTGATGTTGGCCAGAAACTCGGCTTTGGCGCTGGTGGCATCCTCGGCCAGGCGCAAGGCTTGCGCCACCTGCCCCTGCTTCTCAAGCGACTCCGCCAGGTAGCGGCGCTGCAGCGCCTCGCTCTGGGTCAAGTCCGACAGCTTCCGTTCGAGTTCTGCGCTCATTTCCAAGAAAGCCCGCATGAGTGCGCTGATTTCATCCTGACCGTCCGCATCGAGGGCCAGGGCGTAACGCCCTTCCCGAATTTCACGGGTCGCGTCGACCAGGGCTTTCAGGGGACGGGTCAGCCGAGCGCTGGCCAGCCACATCAGCATGGAGAAAACCAGCAGCGCGCCGCTGCCGATCAGAAACACACAGGCCATGATCATGTTGCGCGTCTGGTCCGAACCCGCACGTGAGATGCCGAATTTGAACTCGCCCAAGGCCTGACTGCCCAACCTCAGTATGCTGCTGTAGGCGTTCGCCCCGTCCCTGGCAATGACCCCATCGCTGCAAGGTTCAACGCTGGGCAGCAGCCAGGATGCCGTCCCGGCGCTGGCAATTGGGCGCCCCTGGCGGTCGCAGACGACCAGGTAGACCAGACCCCGGCTTGCCAGGCTCTCGCTCAGGATAGCCGCGACCGACGCGTAGTCGCGCTGTGCCATCGGCGCAGCCAATGCGGCATTCAACAAGGGCTTGAGTTGGCCAGCGTGCTCCTGCTGATCGGCATCGAGAAAACGACCGACCAAAAGGTGAACGCCGGCGCTGAGCAATCCCAACACGCCCAACTGCAGGGCGAACCCCGTCAGGAGGAATTTACTCCTGAGACTGAGCTCACCCCACATCCAGCTTACCCGCCAAGCGCTTTGCGCGTGGCGTCATTGAAGGCGTCGAGTGTCTTGAGTTCAGCCTCTCCCACCTCACGGATCTGGCTGACACCGGCCAAGCCCTGAAATTTTCGGCCTTCCTCGCTTTGCGCAAAAGCCAGCAGCAGGGCTTTCAGGCGCTGCCGTTCCGCGCTGGGCAATGTCGGATTGGCCATCACCAGAAAACCGGGCACCTTGGCAAACTCGGTCACGATACGCAGCGCGTTGCGCAGGGCCTCGGGCTTGGCCCGGAACTCTCCCAAACTCATGACGGCGAGCGGCGCCTCACCCGACATCAGGACGGCGCCCAGGCTGTCGTCGTTGGGCGTGACGACCGATTTGAAGTCAGCGCCCGCCTGCAAACCCTGCGCAGCCAACCATTGAAGTCCCGCCACCGCCACCGCCGAAGGTGGGTTGGCCACCGCCAAAGCCTTCCCGCGCAGCTGTGTCATGGACGAATCAAGGTTGCTGGCCAGTGCCACGATCACACCAGGCACCTTGGGCTCGTAGCACGCCAGCGGCTCCCACTTGGCATCGATTTGCGCCACACGCCCCAGGTTGGCGGCAGTCACGACCAAGGCAAACTCGCCACGCTGCGTCTGCTGGTTGAAGCTGCGGAAATCGCCGGCGGTGTAAATCTCGACTGGGCGCTTGAGCTCGCGCTCCATGTAGTCGCGCATCGGCTGGTAATTGGCCAGGATGACGCGCGCGCTCAGGTTGGGCAGCACACCAATGGTGAAGGGCGTGGTCGCAGACTGGGCCGACACCGTCGCCAGCGGGGCCAGGGCGGCGAACAGGAGCGGCAACATCAGGACCCATCGGCGTAGCGCTGAAAAGACATCCATCATCAGACTCCTGTTCAAGAGGGACTAGCCACAGCAAAACGCCGGGACTTGATCATACCGCCGGCCCAGCCTGTTACAGGCTAGTTGGGCAGGTCGGCCGACGTCATACGCATCGGGATCGTCACCGGTCCATCATTCACCAGCTCGACCCGCATTTCGGTGGCAAAGCGGCCGGTCTGCACCAGGCCATGAGACAGCCTGGCCTGGGCCACCACATGGTCGAAGAGGCGTCGGCCCTGCTCGGGCCGGGCGGCGCCCGTGAAGCCAGGCCGGTTGCCACCGCCAAGTTCGGCCGCCAGCGTGAATTGGCTCACCAGCAGCAGGCCGCCTGCGGTGCCCTGGCCGTCCATGTCCTGCAGGCTGTGGTTCATCTTGCCGTCCCGGTCGCCAAAAATACGCAGCTTGAGCATCTTGGCCAGCATGCGCTCGGCCAGCGCTTCGGTATCGGCATGTTCGGCACACAGCAGGACCAGCAGCCCCGGGCCGATCTCGCCCACCAGTTCCTGCTGCACCAGCACCCGCGCTTCGCTCACCCGCTGCAGCAAGGCGATCATGGTGGGCCGACGCGGTGGCTGGCTTGACTGCGGCTCATGCCCGCTCAGCCCAGGGTGACGCGGGCAAACTTGCGCTTACCGACTTGCAACACATAAGTGCCAGCGCCAAGCCGCAGGCCCTTGTCGCTGACCAGCACAGAGTCGATCCGCACGCCATGGCCATCAATGAGGCGGTTGCCCTCGCTGCTGGATGCTGCCAGCCCGGCCAGTCGCAGCACTGCCGCGATACCCAGCGGCGCGCCAGCCTCGCCCAGCGGCAGCGCCAGGGCCGGAATATCTTCGGGCACACCGCCCTGGCTGCGGTTGATAAAGTCCTGTTCGGCCGCGTCGGCCGCCGCCAAAGAGTGGAACCGCGCCGTGATCTCGCGCGCCAGCGCCACCTTGGCGTCTTTGGGATTGCGCCCGGCCTGCACCTCGGCCTTGAGCGCATCGATGTCGGCAAGGCTGCGAAAGCTCAGCAGCGTGTACCAGCGCCACATCAGGGTATCGGAAATCCTCAGCACTTTGGCGAACATGGTGTTGGCGTCTTCCGAAATGCCGATGTAATTGTTCTTGCTTTTGGACATCTTCTCCATGCCGTCCAGGCCTTCGAGCAGCGGCATGGTCAGGATGCATTGGGGCTCCTGGCCGTACTCGGCCTGGAGGTGACGCCCAACCAGCAGGTTGAACTTCTGGTCAGTGCCGCCCAGCTCCAGGTCACTCTTGAGCGCCACGCTGTCGTAACCCTGCATCGAGGGGTAGAGAAACTCATGCACGCTGATCGGCGTGCCCGACTTGAAACGCTCATGGAAGTCGTTGCGCTCCATCATGCGCGCCACGGTGTAGCGAGCGGCGAGCTGAATCATGCCGCGCGAACCGAGCGCGTCGCCCCATTCGCTGTTGTAACGGATCTCGGTGCGCGCCGGGTCCAGCACCATGGCGGCCTGCCGGTAATAGGTCTGCGCGTTGGTCTCGATCTGCTCACGCGTCAGCGGCGGGCGCGTGCTGTTACGCCCCGAGGGGTCGCCTATCAGGGTGGTGAAATCGCCAATCAAAAAAATGACTGTGTGGCCCAGGTCCTGCAATTGGCGCATCTTGTTGAGCACCACGGTGTGGCCGACATGGATGTCGGGGGCTGTCGGGTCCAGCCCCAGTTTGATGCGCAGCGGCGTGCCGGTGGCCTCGGATCGGGCCAATTTTTTGACCCAGTCATCCTGTGGAATCAGTTCCTCGCAGCCGCGCAAGGACACGGCCAGCGCCTCCTGAACACGGTCAGACAGGGGCAAAGCTGGGCTGGGGGCTAGATTCATAACAAGGTTCAATCATGTCGGGCAAAAGGGCGCGGCTATACTTTGCGTTTAGTCAAGCGATCCATTTTAAGTCCCGAGGCTCGGTTGCCCCTCAAACCGCGGTGCAGGCCTCAAGGCCAGCGCCATCACCCGAACACCTGTCTTGATCCATAGCCTCGTCACCACCACCGAGATGCGCCTGAAGGCGCTCGGCCACTGGCTGCAAGCGCACCCCCAGCACGTGCTGGCCTTGTTCGCCGCATTGCTGTTGGGCGGCGGCGGCGCAACCTACGCTGTTGCCACACTGGCACCCGACCCATCTGCGCTGAGTGTGCGCCAGGTGCTCGAGCCTGTCGCCCTGACCGGCTCTGACCCTGCGCCTGCAGCCGCCCCCGCTTTGACCCTGTTCCGCTCCGACATCACCCGCGCCAGCGATACCGCCAGCACCCTGCTCAGGCGGCTGGGCGTGAATGACCCGGCTGCGGCGGCCTTTCTGCACGCCGATCCGACGGCCCGACTGCTGGTCGGACGCAACGGCCGAAGCGTCAACGTCGAAACGACCGACACCAACGCCCTGCAAAAACTCGTCGCGCGCTGGAGCCCGGAGGACGACGGCCAGTTCAAACGACTGGTGATCGAGAGAATGCCGGATGGAGCCTTGTCTTCCCGGCTTGAGACGGCGGCGCTCACGGCATCGACCCGCATGGCCAGCGGCACGATTCAGAGCTCTCTGTTCGCCGCCACCGACGAGGCGCGCATCCCTGACGCTGTGGCGACACAGGTCGCAGAGATTTTTGCCGGCGATATCGACTTCCACCGCGCTCTGCGCAAAGGCGACCGTTTTTCCATTGTTTACGAGACGCTGGAGGGCGACGGCGAACCCCTGCGCAACGGCAGGGTGTTGAGCGCAGAGTTTGTCAATGGCGGCAAGACCCACCAGGCACTGTGGTTCCGCGACCCAGTCGCCAGCGGCAAGGGGGGCTATTACACGATGGCTGGCCAGAGCTTGCGCCGGGCTTATCTGGCCTCGCCCATGGAGTTTTCGCGGGTCACCAGCGGTTTCAAGATGCGTTTCCATCCCATTTTGCAAAAATGGGCGGCGCACTTGGGCGTCGATTACGCTGCCCCGACCGGGACGCCAGTGCGCAGCGTGGGCGACGGCACTGTCGAATTCGCGGGCGTACAAAACGGGTTTGGCAATGTGGTGATCATCAACCACCGCAACCAGCACAGCACCGTCTATGCTCACCTGAGCCGCATCCTGGTACGCAAGGGGCAAGCCGTGAGCCAGGCCGATACCGTTGGTGCGGTAGGTGCCACAGGCTGGGCCACCGGCCCCCACTTGCACTTCGAGTTCCGCGTCAACGGTCGGCATCA
>Ga0114980_10001843_pt1 | contig 15111 bp, 38 predicted proteins | sample S_140806_EF_Meta_FD_87018 | JGI IMG/M metagenome (GOLD analysis project Ga0114980, IMG submission 87018) | Freshwater microbial communities from Lake Simoncouche, Canada to study carbon cycling - S_140806_EF_MetaG | ecosystem: Environmental > Aquatic > Freshwater > Lake | place: Lake...
GTTGAATTGTCATCAATAACTGTTTTAGCAATTTGTTTATTAATTTCTTTAGCGAATGTATCTGAAGGAATGTTACTTGCTTTAGCTTGTTGTAATAATTCAAGATCAGTTGCCCAATCTCTAATATCAAAAGATTCAGGATATTCTATTTCACCATCAAATACTGTCTCTTGCCATTCAGCAAATAATCTCCAAAGCTGTTCTTCTGCTAATTGAATAAGTTGAGACTTCTCAGATAGTCTTGCATTTAATAATTCAAATTCAGTTCTTAAAGCAATACCAGACTGAACTCTTTCAGCAGTTGCTCTTAAAGTTCCAACATGAGTTAAACGATTAATTGCTTCTACTTTGTGATTGATTGATCTTAATACCCCATCAAGATTGCTTCCGTTTGGTTGCAAGATATATGGTTTTAAATTTGCATCAATGTTATCGGGAATTTCTATAATAGAACCTGCACCAGCACCAGCATCAGTATCTTTTGTCTTAACTAATGATGGGTGATTTGAAAGTCTTATAATTTGTTCAATTTCAGATAGTTCATTGTAAATAGATTTTTGAAGATCAGCTACATCATTCAAATCAGAAACACCAAGACCTCGCATTGGTGATCTTTGATTATACAAAATAACTGCTGGTATTTTTCCTAGTGGATTTGGAACTGATGTTATTAATTTTGGTTCTTCTCTATTAATGGTTGAGACAAATACTGTATCAATCTTATCTATAAACCAAAGTTTATAAAATTCACCTTCAGCAGTTTGTTCTTCTCTAATTTTTAAGTAATCTAAAAAATAATATCCGGCATTGTTTCTAGTATAATGCCAATCTAAAACATTCTCAGGAGTATAGATGTTTAAATATGGTCTAATTCCTTGATCTAGTTCTTCTGCTCTTGTCATTACGTTTGTTGATGGCTTATCCATAAGCAACCATACATGACCATAAACTGAAGCGAATCTTTGTGCTTCTACAATCAAAGCATCAAAAGATCTGCCTTCTAAGTCTGCGTCGTCCATGAATTGCTCAACTGATAAATCTTCTTCTAAAGAACCCATTTCTCTAACCGGTTCAACTCTAAATAAAAATGATGAATAAATGTCTATGATATTTCTGCAGTGGTTATCTAGCGGAGTATATTGAATTCGTTTATAGTATTCATTTTCAAACTCCAGCATATAAGGTTGTAAGAATTTTCCGTCTGCATATTCTTTGCCACCTAAATATGATCTTATAAAATATTCCCATCTAGGAATCATTCCTTTGTAATGCTGATGTTGGTTCTCTATATCTTTACGTGTATATGCCATTATGAAAATCTCTTAGGTTGCGACTTAGGTAAATTAGATGTGATAGGAAATAAATATTCTATTGCGTATCTTAATGCGTCAGTCATGTGATCGTACCCGTTACCTTTTTCTGGTTGCGTTGTGTTTTCCTTATAGACTTGCTTCATCAGCGAATTTATAAGTTGTTTACAAGAAGGATTAATAAAAATGCTTCTTTTGCCATCAAATGTCTTTAATTTACTATTAACAGAATTAATTCCATCTCTAATTAAAGCATGAGTGGATTTACACTTAACATTTAATCCTGCATTTTGCAAGATGGTAAGATCTGTCCGACCACCCGCAGAAGTTTTCCTTTGCCTAGAAGCTGGATCAGGATAAACGATCATCTTTTGTTTTGGGTATCTGCTAAACAACTCATCAATAAATTCATCAGTATTAGAACTATAAATAACTATCTCGTCAAATACTTCTACTATTCCATTCTTAACATGAAATAAACAAGCACTCATGGGATCAATATTAAAATCAAGTCCCAAGTGGATTATTGCATCTTTATCATATTTACATTCTTTAACATTTTGGTCTCTGTCAAAGTTATAGAATACAACACCACTGTAAGTTTCAAAACTTGCTAGATATTCCTGTCTAAATGTTCTCTCATCTAAATCATTCATGGCTTGTTTAATTTCTTCTGCATCAACTTGCCCACCATCTAAAGTAGTATATTTAAAAGACTTCCATTCAGGATCAGAACCTAATCCCTTTTGATATATATCATAAGACCAATTCCCATAACCTCTAGGTGTTCCTATAAATAAAACATTTCCAGTTACGTGCCTATCTGATATTGTTGGACGCAAGACTTCTGACCAAGCTTCAACCGGTATATCTGCGTACTCATCTAGTAATAGAAAATCTAATCCAACTCCCCTTAAATTGTCTGGTGATTTATCTGCGCCTTTTAAACTTATCTGAGAACCATTCCTAAGAACTAAAGTTAAATCAGTTTCATTGGCATATTTAACCCATCTTTTTTCTATAACTAACTTCTTTAATTGCTTCCACATAATCTCTTTACTCATTCTATAAGTTGGTGCTACATAGAATATCTTTGAGTTAGGTTTGCGACTTGCGAATCTTAACAGTTCATACATGGCTAAGTGTGTCTTCCCAAATCTTCTTCCAGTAATAAGAACTCTAAACCTATTGGGACAAGTATATACTTCTAGTTGTGGATTACTAAAAGGCATTAGTTAGTTGATCTTAAATGCTTCTCTAAATCTTCCTCTAACTTTTTAATGATTAAGTTTAGTCTTTGTATTTCCTCTTGATTAAAATCAGCTTGTTTCATTAGATCGTAAAGTCTTATTTCAAGATCGTGGCTTCCTCTCATTTTTCTGTCTAGCATTTTAGGTTTCTTTCTTTCACACATTTGTTTCACTTCTTTTTATTTTGGTATGTTCTTAAATATCTTCTGCCTAAAGATACTGCTTCTTGTTTACTTTTTCCTCTATAACCCCATGCTTCTAAAGATAATTTCAATCTAGTTTTTTTACCAGCTTTGAATAACTGCCCTCTTGAACTTCCCATTCTAACTAGGAATGAACCTTTGCGTCTATACTCGCTTAATGTATCTGGTCTTGATTTCACTGGGGGTCTTAAATTACCACCAGTTGCTCTATTATATTTTGCCCTACCTGAAGCAGTCAAACCACCTTTTGGGTTCTTATCTCTTTTTACTAAACTAAACTTTGTCATTTTTTTTTGTATTTAATGTTATTGGCGCAGTTGGTTTTTTAATTGTTAAGTTATGTCGTTTCATAAGCAATAAAACTGTGCAATTATTACAAGCTTTAATATGTTGTTCTAATTTATTATTTATTGGCTTTCTACAAAATACACATTTCATTCAATGTTTTCCTTCTGGTCATCTTCAATAATATCATAAATAGGCAAAGGCATATTATTGTCTGAATCTATTTTTTCATTAGCTTGTCCTAATATTTGCTTACCAAGCCAAATTAACATTATTACATTACCCTTTTCAATAGCAATTTGCCATTGTTTCCTTCTCAATCTAATATTTCCTTCAGATCTTCCTTTAGCTATTTCTTTGGAATAATTATCTCTTAACGTATCTACATGACAATTAAAGAAATCTGCCATCTCCTGCATAGAACAATGTAATTTAGATAGTTTTATTACTTCCTCAGGATCTATTTCTATTCTTGGTCTTCCTGACTTTTTCTTTTCAGGTGGTATTATAGTTAGTTCGTTTTTGCTCATGTTATTTGTGGAGCGTGTGGATAGGATTCGCACCTTCTGATAAAGACTGGTCGTCTTTATTCCTACTATTAGGCACACGCATACCTTTGTACATTCCTGCACCCACTTCGTATATTTTACTAAATGGGATTATTGGAACTGTTAGTCTTTCCTTTGCCTTTGGGTTTAGGAAATAAATATATCTTAATTGAAAACCCTGTAATCTTTTGCTACCGGTAAAATCTACTTTAGATGTTCCATGTTTGGCTACTATCTCACCATTGGGTAATTGATGGATTGTATTGTTTTTATTTATGCCGATTAAATGAAATCCACTTGCCCTATAAATAGTTCCATCTCCACATTGAGTCCCATCTGAGAACGATAAAATCCATTCTATATGTGGGTAGTTCTTCTTAATTAATCTAAATGCTACTCCTAAAGCCCTGCTCTCACTATTTCTTGGAAGTATATCATTAAAAGCCATTCTGTTTAACTCTAGCATATTGTTCCACTTAGTATCTTTGACAAAGGGTAGAACTTTTCTTTTATCTATTGGGTTTCCAAATTGCATAGCGCCATGTAATTTATCTCCAAGAAATACTCCTAAATGTAAAATAGAGTTTTGGACTACTTTGCCTGAGTAATGAACTCTTTTAACAATTTTATTAGCATCTTGGGAACTAATAGGTTTAACTTGAATATCTTTAGCTGTCGGAATATTGTTCATAATAATATTTGCATATTTCAGTTAAAGCATTTCCATTAATGTTATGATTGTACTGATTGTTTAAATCAGTATTTTGTTTTGCCTTTTCAACTGCCATATTAATAAATTTTACTTGCGTATCATGGATTGTAAATGTCATGTGTTGAAATGGTTCTTTTTCACCTTCTTTTATTTCAGGAAGTTCACCAAGAGGAGAAACTGTTTCTTGAATTTCAACTAGGAAGTCATCTTTAAACCCTAGTATCTCTAAATCAAAATCATCATCTTTAAGTCCTTCAATCTCTAAAGACAACTTATCAAAGTCCCACCCTGAATTTAGCGCTATTTGATTATCAGCTAAGATTAAAGCTTTGATTTGTGTTTTTGTTAGCCCGTCAATAATTATACAAGGCACTTCTTGCCATTTTAATTTTTTAACTGCTTCTAATCTGCCATGACCAGCTATAATTGAATTGTCCGGAGTTATTAATATTGGGTTAGTGAAGCCAAATTCTTTAATGCTTGAAATAAGCTGAGTTACTTGATCCTCGCTATGTGTCCTACTATTGTTTATGTAGGGAATAAGATCAGATACCTTCTTTTTAATAAGTTCCATAATTAACCGACTATGTGTTCGTTATTTGGACTATTATTCTTTTTTAAGGGATTTGTAAAGGAACTCTAATAATTCTGGGTTTTGATGTAGAATATTACAAAGACCAGAAGCTAATACAGAACAAGCTATTTCTTCGTCCTTAGCTTTAAGATCTACATAATAAAAATCTAGTAGTGCATGGAATATTTCGTGGATTGTGGTGTCTATTGTTTCGGAATGATCTAGGGATTTGTCTAAGACTATTGTCTTACTCTTATGATGATATTCACCATAAATTTTTTTCTTGTCTGCTTCTTTTGCGTCTATAAATTTAACAACTATTGTTTTGCTACCAAACTTAATTTTGTTTGGCAATTTCATTTACAGATTTTAATTATAATAATAACAAAAGCTAGTATCGCTATTAACAATGCTAGGCATACAAAGAAATAAGTCATTTTGATTTAAGTTTCTTTGCTATGTAAAGATTTTTAACAAAACTATTTTTCTTTCCAAACTTTTGACCAGCAGATCTTCTCGCTGTTTTGTAAGCTTGGGATTTTTTATTAAATGACTTTGGCTTTCCTAGACTTGATGGTCTTTTGCTTTTCCAAATTGGTATTTTCATTTTTTCTTTGTTTGTTTTAACGGCTTTGGTTTATAAACTCTATATGTTCCTTTGACTTTAGTTTTGTTGGTATACAACTTACTTAAAGTTGATGACGTGGTTTCATTTGCCATTTTTAATCCTTTTAATTCTAAGTTTATTAAAGTGCTTCCAAATAATCTTATCTAAAAATTGATTTATTTTAATTAGAATTTTAATCATAGTTTGCCCTTATATTTTATTAAGATCTGCTTAACATGATTTGTATAGTCTTTGCTAGTGCTAAAGTTGTCCAAAGTATCAGCTAACTTAATAGGGTCTTTTGTTTTGTTTCTCATGTTCCTAAAATCTTGATAAAAGTGCTTATTATTCAATATATGAATGTAATCCTTAACACTTTGACATTTTGTAGAATAGGTTTTGATTCTCCAGTTAATTGACTCGTGCTGTTTAAGTGGCAATATTCCATTGTTTGACCAAACCCTTACTCCAAACAGTGCGTTACCTTCTCTCGCAAATCTACTTGTTCCAAAATTACTTTCTACAATAGATTGTGCTATGATTAACGCAGTGGGTATTTGATTTTCTTTATTTAAGTCCAAGTTTATAAAAGCAATACATTTTTGCATTGAAGTTATAAATTCATCTGTGGAGTGATTGCTTACTTTTGGTTCAAAGAATCCTATTTTCTTAATTTGGCTAATAGTCTCTTGCCTGATTTTCTCCTTGACCGAATCATTGGGGAAATAAGTTCCCACTAAGAATACTAATAATAAAAATAAAGCAATTATTGAATAATCATAGAATTTCTGCGATAGCAGTTTCATGTTCATTTATTTTAGAGGTTGCGACAACCTTCCAGCTTTACAGCTTATCTGATTTGATTATTCGTCATTTTCATCTTGATCTTCGTCAAAATCTTCATCTGAATCATTTTCAAATTCAGAATCGTTTTCATACTCATCAAGTGATGACTCTAGTTGGTCTCTTACTTTTGCAATTATATCGTCAATGCGATCTAGTTGCTTTAGAACCTTCTCAATGTTTTTATCGTCCATTAAACATTCTCCAGTTTGGTTTAGCGAATCTTTAAGGTTATTTATTTAATATTGCAATATATAATTTTTAAAGGGGGTAATGTTTCAAACCCCTAACCTATATAGTTAATAGCGATTATAAAGATTTGTTCTTTAATATCAAGAGTTTAGTTTGCGAAGCACCCACGTTTCGTAATCCTGAGCATCAAGTCGTTCTTTAGCGATTTCCCATTCATTCTTGTCTTTGGGTTTTTCTATGATTTTAGTTTTTAGGTTTTGCAGAACTGGGATTTGAAATTTATTTGGTTTATTAGTCATACTGCTAAGACTTACCTTATTTTTATCTATACTAGTAGTATTAGTATATATGGTTGTTGTTCTGTTTGCTATATTTTGATTTTTTTTTTCAGGGACATCTTGATATTTGCTATATTTTACAATGCTAAAGATGCTTAAATTTTTGATTAGATTTTGATTTATATTGCCGGAAGCTACTAGGTTCTTAATAATCGTCTTTGTTTTAGTAAAACTTATATCAAATTTCTTAGCTAGATCTCTATAAGCTATTGAAACCTCACCTCTTTTTAAAGTTATTTTTTTCCTTCTATATATTATTTGAACCGGCTTATGAGAAGCCATAGCAACTAAGTATAAAAATACAGCAACTTCAAGTTGATTATTAAAGTCGCTAGAGTTGTAAATTTTTCTATGTAAAGCTATCCAACCATCAGTCATTTAATATCTTCCTTAACTAAAGCTATAACTTTATTTGTAAAAGCTTTTAACCCGTTCTTTTGGCAATCTTTAACACTTGCATAAATTGAGAACCAAGACTTTTTATAATGCTTACCTATTTCATTATAAGATTTGTTTGTGATTGATCTTATGACTGCCAAGCAAACTTTATTATGTGGCACTTCAAAAAAATTAACTTCTTTATATATTTTGCTATTGCAAAGAATCTTTTTGCACGATTCTGAAATAGTTTGTATTTCCGTCAAAGTAACCTTCCTCATTTAATTTATTAACTTTTTTACACTCGCTTAAAGTGCAAAGCTTAATGGCAATTACTATCGGATTAATTTTATATTTCAACCAAAATTTTATCTCATTCATAGTATGTTGCTCGGTATGGTGATTGCAACATAAGGGTACGCAAAAGGCATCATTTTTTAAAGCCAAGCCAACATTACCTTTTGGTAAATGTCTTATGTGTGCAACCTGAACTTCGGGATTTTTACAGATTAGACAAGAGTGATTAGCTGAAATCCATTTTCTATGTTTCTCGGATTTGATTAGCTTATCCTTCCAAATTGGCACTTATTTTTTTCTAGGTTTTCTTTTCTTACTTTGACTTAAAGCAATCGCTATGGCTTGTGATCTGCTCATGTTTCTGTGTTTTTTTAATTCCCTAGATATGTTTTTACCTATGTTTTTTTTACCACCATATAATAAAGGCATATATTTAATCTTTTGATTTGTTTAACGTGGTATGTAGGAAGGCATACATACCACACTATCTATTAACAAAATGCGAACAAAATGGCAACTAATAAAAATAATTCTAAAACATGAATAACTCATTGATATTAAATCCATATAATTATGTTAAATTGTAGGCGGTAGCATTGATTTAACTGTTTTTTAATTTACATCTGTTTATATAAACAAATCATAAAGGGAAAATATGACTAACATAACAAAAAACTACAAAGACATAGCAAATATCGGAGACGTAATTAAATCTTATGACTTTGCATTTGCAGGTAAAGATGACTGCTACGTTATTGGCAAAGTTTTAGAAAAATCAGATACTTGTGATTTAGGAAACTTTGGTGCTTTTAAAATTGAACTTATCAAAAGAGTTATTGATAACCAAGACGTTACTTTAAAACAAAAACAAATAGATAATATTTTTTATGTTCCATTTCAACATGATGAATATATCACTAGAGAAAATTCTTTAGACAGAGTTGTTAAAGTGACTTTTGACAAAGAATATTTATTAAGAAATTTTGACAAAATTCATTTAGAAGCAACAAAAGCTTCTGAAGATGCTGTTGAAAAATATCTTAAAAACTTTAGAGAAAAAAATCCAAATGCAGAATGTGGAGAACCATTATATTGTGGATTTGCTTGGGTTAGAGTTTGGGGTGTAAAATTAAACACCAAGCTTGGCAAAGAAATGTCTAAATATAAATTTGAGAAATTTTGGACTGGTAATTCAGGTTCTATATTTTTATGGAATCCTAGCAATTATCATGGGCAAAGCATGGACGTTAAAGAAGAAGGTGCTTTAGCTTATGCAAAAATTTTTAGGAATTATGGTTTTAATGCACAGATGGGTTCAAAAGCAGATTAATTATTAACTGGGGTGGTTTAAAAGCCACCCTAAAAAAAGGCAGGAATATGATTATAGAACAATACAAAAAACATAAAATAAAGTTAGTAGAAAATACTCATGGGTTTGCAACCATAAGAACTTATGAAGTTTGGAAAGACAAACAGCTTTATTGCAAAGCTTTGACAGTTAAAGACGCAAGACAAAAAATAGATTTAGGAAATAAAATATGAAAATAGAACTAAATAAAGACCAAACAAAAATACTTTTAAGCGATCTACTTGGCTATAAAGAAAGACTAGAGGATTATCTGCAAGATGAAAGCCCAAACGATCCGCATAATAATATTGAAGCTTATAAAGAGTCTATTGAATTATACTCTGTAATCATTAAACAAATAAGAACTCAGAATGAATAAAGCAAAAATTAGCGATAGGGATTTATGGATTTTGGCAAAGCCAGATTACTTTTCTGTTATTCATTACCGCAATAAAATTAGACATAATGTTTCGGGATATAAAGAAGCATTAAAGTTAGCTAGAAAAATTGGTGATTGTTGGCAGAACCAATGCTTAGTTTATGCTGTTAGAGATTCAGCGCAAATTAATCTTAATCATAGAAAAATCTACAAACAAACTAACCAATAGGAAAGCAAATGTACGTTATAGACTTAAAAGACAGAACGATTGCAGAATTTAAAAAAGATGAGTTAATGAATTTTGCAACAACTCTTGGCTATAAAAAAATGAACAAAAGCAGATACTGGGTTGTGGAGACAAAAGCAAAAGCAATCAAAGTAATTAAAGACTTAATAAAGAAAGGGTTTTGATATGAAAAACGTAAGTCTATCAAAGCAGGGATTAATTTATAAATACATAGAAAATTTATCTATGCACAAAAAACCAAATGTTGAAATAAAAATGGCTTTAATGTCAGCTTTGCTTTACGTTCCAAGTAAAGAAATAATGCGAAACATTGAATTTAGCTGGAAGCAACTAGAGAAGGAATATGAAAACACATAAAAGAATAAGCGGATTTTACGGGTATTGGTGCAGTAAAAAAAAGAGAAGGATATTTAAAACACTATGGGAAAAGAAATAGATATGATTTTTTCAATGACTGATTTTGAAATGAAACTTATTTTAGAATCTATAAACAAATCATTATTTGATAAATCAATAGATAATAATAGGCATAATAGTGCTTTAAAAAAAGCGCAAATCAAACTAACTAGAATGATTGAAAGGCAAAAACCTTATGTATGAAATTTTAAATGACTTAGGGTTTTGGTGGTTTTGCTTTTCAATAGTTTTAGCAATTTTAATATGGGAGAACTACAAATGAATAAAGAGAATAAAGACGGATTGCTTTTTCTGGTAGCATTATTTATCGGATTTGCAAATATTATATTAATGTATTGGTTATTATATTAGATGAAAAAAATTTCTGAACTTGATATTCTGATAGGTTGTCGCGAAATCATTGACAATTACTTTGTGATACAAGAATTTTCACATAATAAAATTTCATTATACCAAAAAATAATTTACAACAAGTTAGTGAAATTGATTGATGAGCATAAGAAAAAATGACTAAACAATCTTTATCTGAAAAATTAGGTCAATCCGTTTTTGCAGAAAAATTAAAACTTGCACTAAAGGAAGCTGAACTTAAAAAACAAAAACAACAACTGGAGAAGGCAAATGAGAAAAAGACTAGAGAGTGATAAATACTATCGCTGGTATGCAACTGCGATTGTAAATGATTTAATTGACAATAGAAGGTTTCAAACGATAGTGGATTATATTCTACTAGCATGGAAGGCATCTCCCAATTTAAAAAAAAGGGAAATGTTAAATGTAAAAACAATAATGTACTTAAACAAAAAGGGAAAAAATGAAAAAACAAATATTATTAGGTTTAATACTACTAAACTTAACTAACTGCGCTTGGAAGCCAATAGTGGACACCAAAGGCAGAAGTGGCACTCATGGTTCTACCCAAGCTGAAAGCTTGTCAGACGATATAAAGTTATGCGAATTGATTGCTGAAGAACATACAAACAAAGCAGTTGAAGCTGGTAAAGGTTTTTATAACTTCTTTATTAGACCGCAAACTTTATGGTTAAGCCCAGAAGCAAAGTATGACAGAGAAACTTATATGCGAACTTGCCTAAAAAATAGGGGACATAGCATATTAAATTAATGGAGAAAACTATGAGAACTGTAAAGCAAGAAATAGAAAGACTATTTTTAGAATCTAAAAAGCACCCACATATTGTTCAAACTTACTTTGAATACTATTATACTCTTTTAGATCATAGCGATTTAACTTTAGATGAATTCTATAAGTTATATCCACAATATGATGTTGAAAAAACAGATTCATTATATTGGAAACAATTTATGCAACAATGGAAGGAAACATGGATAGAAAAGAACTAAATAAAATACTTGGGACTAACATTAAATTTCTACGCAGAAATACTAAAGTTAGAAACCCTGAGAATAATAAAGTTAAATATATGACGCAAAAACAATTAGCCAATTATATGGGTAAAGATTGCGAACAGCAGGTCAGTAAATTTGAGTTGGGAATAAACGAATTATCAGCGACTCAGATATACACTATCTCAAAGTTATTTGGGATTTCTACTGATTTGCTTTATCAAGATAATTTTAAACATTCATATTTTAGCAAACAAATAAATAATGATATTTATTAAATTAATTGCAATTCTTATCCTTGCTTTAACTTTGATAATAATGATTATACATTTTAACAAATAAAACAAAAGGGAAGGTAAAATGCAAAATCAAGAAATAAAATTTAAGCATGAAGCAATTATAGCATATCCTGATGGTTGGAGTTGCATAAATTGTGGAGATGAATATTCAGAAAAAACAACTGATGTTAATTGTTATTATGTAATTGAAACAAATGAAGGGACTGAATGTTTAGAGTGTTCAGTTAAAAAAGAGGTAAAATAATGGAACAGATTAAATTATACGAAGGCAAAGAAACTTTATTCTTTGATCCTATTCAACATCAGTATTTTTGGAATGAAGAACAACTCCCAAGCGCCACCGGAATAACCAAGCTATTGACTCCGGCAAACGTGATCGGCATGTGGAGTTCCAAAATATGTTCTGAGGAATTTAAGAAGTTAATTAGAGCAGGTGTTAGCTATGATGAGATTGAATTAGCTAAGATGGCAGAACAAATTAAAAAAGCCCCAAATCAGAACATGGGTGATGCTGGGTTAGTTGGAACTCAAGTCCATAACTTAATTGAAGACTACATTCATAAAGGAATTAACCCTGAGATCATTAATACTGAAATCAAGAAATCTTTTGGTAAATTTAAAGAATGGTATGACAAACAACAAGGTTTAGAGATTGTCTTTACTGAAAGAAAAGTTCTTAGCAGGATTCATAAATTCACTGGGACTCTTGATGCTATCTTTAAAAACAAAGAAGGAGATCATATTATATATGATTGGAAAAGTTCAAGCGGGATTAGAGATTCAATGCTGGTGCAAATTTACCTTTATAAAATTTGTATCGCTGAGGAGTTAGGCATAGATGTTAAAAAAGGAGTTATAGTAAACTGCACCAAGCAAGGAAAGCTAAATATAAAAGAGTTCGTTATTGGTTCAGATCAGGAAGACGTAGCGATTTCCTGCCTAAAGATGTATCGCTACTTAAACAAAAAAGGAGAAAAATAGCATGAACGTACAAGGAACAGTCAAATATGTTTTTGACAATCGTCTTGGGAAAGACGGATCACCTAATAAATTCCCAAACTATAAATTCAAAATTAATGAGAATGAAATAGTTTTATGGAGTGCAATAAGACCAGCATTTTTAGAGAAGGGACGCAATATTTCCGTAACCTGCCAAGCATCTAAAAAGAATGGTTCTTTATTTGTAATGACTAGAGAAGATAAATCACCAATGATTCAGGAGTTACCTTCTAATTCTAGCGCAGAAGCAAAACCTGATGTTAGCTTTAATGTAGATGACTTTGAAACTGAAAGCTTTAATACTGCGGTAACTACTATTCAAAGAGAGATGGGAAGTTCTCAGGTAGCGCCAAAAGCTTTTAATAAAGACGAATATATGTTCACAATGGCTTTACTTAAAAGTGGAATAGAATCAGGTAAAATTGGAGTAACAAAAGAAGAAATTGATCTTAAAATAAAAGACTATAAATTTTTATTTCAGATGAATTTTAACAACTAATATTTTTATGGCGGGAATTTTTAGACTGTTGGTTAGTTTGAAAACCTTAATTCCCTTTTGGTTTTTTCCCGCCATATCCTTGCAAAATGTTATAAAAAATATATAATGACTGTAATTCGTGAAAAGCTTTTGGATTTAACTGTAAGTATATTTGAAAGATTTACAGATGCTTCCGAAGCTTTAAACAAAAAAGAAGGCACTCTAGTTGATGTTAAAATTGTATCTACAAGATTAGTTTCAACTAAAGTTAAACTTGAAAATGATGGTACAACAGCAAGTGGTAATAAAGCTGAGAGATCGGGAAAGAAAGTTGCTTGATCTTGAATTAGAATATAAGAACAAATTAGATAAGGCAAAAAGACTTAGACAATTTGTAAGTTCTAAAATAGCTTTTAACTTTGAAAAATTACTAGGGTAACTTGGTAATACAACTATAGGAAGGTAATTGAAGGTATGACAGATCTATCTCTAAAAAATCCAGACGAAATTAAACAAGAACTAGATACTTGCTCAGAAGAACTGGCTCACGCACTCTATGAATTTAGAAGATGTGAGGAGTTTAAAAAAATAACATTTAGTCAAATAGCTTTAACTTACAAATTAGATAAAAACTGTTCAGTAGCAGAATCTGAAAAGTATGCTTATTGCGATAACAATTATAAAATAATTATTGAAGGATTATTGGTAGCTGAAAAACAATATTCTATTGCTAGAGGGAAGTATTCAAATTTACAAAGCTGGGTGGACTTATATCGTTCGTGGCTAGTAACCCAAAGGGATTTGAGCAAATAAATGAATGAAAAAAAATATATTAATAACTTTAATCATCAATCTTATGAAGTTCGTTCTAAAAATTATAAAAACATTAGTGAAGATCGTTTTGAGCATTACTGCATTGATCGTGGCTATTGTTTCACTAAGCTTTCTCTTAATTCCGTTACTTCTTCTCAAAGCTTCGCAGATAGTGTTATCCCTATGTTTTCCAAACTCCCGCTTATCTACAAAAGCCAAGCAGACTATTTCATCTATAAATCTAAAGAAGAACATGAAAAAAGTGATAATAAGGAAAAATGTCAATGGTTCGTTGAATTAAAAAATGCAACTTACGAACATGGTAAAACTTTAGCAAAAATTAAAGTGAGAGATTTAAAAAGATATATCTATTTTGAGCAGGGTTATACAAATCAATATACTCGCTTTACAATTTGCTTCCCACTAAATGATAAAATTATATTTAAAAGTGTAGATCAGATTTTGAAAGCTTTACCCAAAGCTGAATTAAAGAAATTTCCAAATGATAATATTGAGTATTTTGAAATACAATTAAGCTAATTGATTGTGTTGCTTACGTCATCATAATAGTCAAACCAGCTACATTCTTCTAATTCCCATTCAACCCCAGTAATTCTAAGTTTTTTTACTTTTTTTAATGATGAAAGAAATGAACAAGCATTAGCAAAATTATCTGTGTCAAAAAATCTTACGTGAGTTACTTCTTCTTTAAAGTTCTCTGATTTAACTTTTACAAAGCTGACTGCATAAGTCACTAAGTAGAAATTCATTTTTTAGTAAATGCGTCAATGCTTGGTTTAAGTCCATAAATTGCACCGAAGATACCAACGATTAACCATTGATACCAAGAAGGGAACTTATCAAAATAATTAAAGAATAAATCTAGTTTAGTTTTAATATTAACATCATCACTTATCACTGCATAAGATAAAACAAGTATTGGAATACAAACTACAATTAATACAAATTCATCTTTCCACGACTTGTCTTGTTGATCGTAAACATCTCTTTGATATTCAATCTCACCACTAGCCATTCTTTCGTAGTGTCTTTTCTCAGCTTCGGATTCTAATAATTCTGATTGTTTATGGTTTTTATAAATCTCAGCACCAGTTTTAAAAATAGTTGGTATAAGATTCCACCACATATTAATCTACTGCGATTATAGAAATAGAACCTGCCGCAGAACTGCCAATAAAAGCTACCTTCTCACCAGATTTAAAAGCAAA
>Ga0114980_10001844_pt1 | contig 15109 bp, 20 predicted proteins | sample S_140806_EF_Meta_FD_87018 | JGI IMG/M metagenome (GOLD analysis project Ga0114980, IMG submission 87018) | Freshwater microbial communities from Lake Simoncouche, Canada to study carbon cycling - S_140806_EF_MetaG | ecosystem: Environmental > Aquatic > Freshwater > Lake | place: Lake...
AGCATCAACATTGTTCCTTGTTGCTGAAAACAATTGTGATTTCAATCTATTAACAGGAGGTTCAACTCGTATGATAGTAAAAAATAGTGGTCTTACTGGATTTGGAAGAGACCCAAGCTATACCGTAGATATTAATGGTAGTATGCGTGTATATAATGGATTAAATGCTAATGATAGTATGTGCTATTACGGACCAAATGCTAGCTGGAGTTCTTACCTTGTCGTTGGTTCAGGAACAGAAAAATCAGGAGCATCAACAGCGGCTGTTTTGTCTACAAATGGCAACCTACACCTAGACGGTGGCAATAGTAATTCTATGTATTATGGATACTATGCTAATAGCCATGGAACACCAAACACACATGAGTTTTATGGTAGCTCTATTAACTTTAATTCAGGCTTACCGCAACAAGATACAACAGCGATTGCCCCTATTTGTTTTAATGGTAGTAAGTTATTTCGTTCGGCGAACATTCATAATATCATCTATTCGAGTAATAGTGTAGGTTGGTCTGGTGGTATTAATACGACATATGCTTTTTATAGAACTAATCCTTATGTTGCTACGATGATTCATGGTAAATGTTCCTATTATGTAGGTGGTGCGACAATGGCTTATCCTAACTTACGAGTCTATAGTCAGACTACTGGTCAAGTTTGGTATTATGATTTACGAAACTTTACAAACAATGGAGGCAATCATGTGACCTTTCCCTTTCGGATGATTTTTAATTCTAATAACACTACTACAGTCGGCTGGTTCGACGTGTACTACTACTCAGGCGGAAACCTTTACACAGATTCAAATGATCAATTATGGATTCTTGCTGATACAGGAATGACGAATCAGTTCGTGTAAAAAATATCTACAATAATATATAATGTTGGTACGAACTGGATTTATTGATCCAAAAGATTATCCTTTCAAGAAATTCATTGACGAGCAAAAACATCTAGATACAGATGAACTACGTAGTAAGATAAAACCTATAAGGCATAAGATAGATGAACACTTCAAAGGTGAAGAGCATAAGTATTGCGATAAAGAACAATGTAATGTGGAAGGTAAGTATCGTCGACCAAAAAAACTAATAGAAGCAGAATCAAGAGGATTTACTAGTGTGGCAGAAATGATAGAAGCCGATAAGAAAGCCGAGGAAGAAAATAAGAAAAAAGAAGAAGAAGCTAAAGCCAAACTTATAGTAGATCAAAAAGCCGAACTCGATGATTTAAAGAAGCAACTCGGTGCACTCGCAACATCCTTTCAATCCTACATTGCCGCTGTCCATCCTCCTAAATAAATCTTATCCTACATTATAAAACATGTCAGAAAAGATTATTAGTTCAATAGCCTCTTCGATATCGAATGTCGTAGAGGCTACTAGACAATCAGTTGCGGTTGATGAAGCAAAACCGATTCTCCTTATTTGCTCGAAAGATCTCTCGAGCGAGAAGCTTACTAGATTCCAACGCTACGGTCGTGTCAACGTGTGGAACTCTACTATGTTACACCATCCATTTGCTGATTTAGATAAATCAGATTACTTGATTATGGACTACCGTAATCTTGAAGCAAGAACACAACTAGCCAAAGAAGACTTATCGAAATACAATGTAGTTCATTTCGTCCGCTACATACAACGTGTAGAAGACTATCTCTCTACCATCGAGGGTAATGTTATACACTCGATACCTAAGATTGCCGCTAACAAAAAAGAGTTTGACCATATGTTATTGAATCAACCATTACCCGAGCCAAGTGTAGTGTGGTCACTAATAAAACGTTACGCCCTGTGCTCCGCTACCTAGGCACTAGTTTGATAGCGTGGGGCATATCTACAATTCGAAACATTGTATTATCATATATAGGAATAAGTATCGCACCGTGTGAATGGCTGGTGGGAGAGTTATCATTGCGAGCAGTAATAAAGTTTTATAAACCAGAATGGTTTAATCAAAAGTGACAATGCGTTTAGAAGTTAAAGAGTTCTCAATGCCTTTTTTATCCCATTTTAGTTTATCTAGAGATTCATCGATAATACTATGTGCTAGAGATGTCTGTACGATTTCTTCTATTTCATCTAGTTCTTCTTTCGTCTTACCTGGAGTCTTACCGAATCGATAACGAAGACCTTGAGAATAGAATATCAAAGTGTATCGTCTGCCTACAAATGGTTGCGTCTCGTGTGCATAATCTGAACCATTGAAATGAAGCATTGTGTTATGAGTGTCGTACAATGTTTTTTTACCATCATTATCGTAAATGTATAAACCGCCACCATTATAATCACCTAGACAGACAAGATAACTTTTACCAACGTTATTGGAATCTAAATGTTTCTTCATTAATGTATCTCGATTCACGGTACAGATAGTATACTTGAAATCAGGGGGCAAGATCTCACTAGCAAACTCTTGTATCTTTTTCCAGACCATTGGATACTTATCATTTGCTTTGAAGGAATCGTAGCCTCTCCATCTACGAAGACCAGCTCCGAAGTTTACAACACGGGCTAGAGGCAAATGAGATTCTTCAATGCGTTTAGGATATTTACATTTGGCGATGGTCATTGTGTTTAATGAATTATAAAGTTCCAATTTGAGTTTGGAAAACTCTGGAGTCATTGGTAGAAATTTATATTCGATTTGGTCCATTTATATTCTTACACTAGATAAAAATGTGCACAGATAAACCAGATCCAAATTGTCCCTGTCAAAAGAAGAAGATGATTAGACCAACTAACTTTAAACAGGGTGGAAAGGTATTACCAAAACATAAGAATATACCTAGTAAAATATTACCTAAGGGAGATGTGGATACAGCATATGCTAGACTACAAGTAGGAGAATTAGTAATTCCAAAGAAGCATACAAAGAAGGTTTCAAAGTTTCTTAAGGACAATAAGATAAAGCTGCCAGGTATGTAATCTAGAGCATCTAGTACTCCTTATAGGGCATCTAGAGGGGTCTAGGAGCCTATAATCATAGTATATTGTTATATATATATCGATTTAAAGATATAAAAATATTTTTATATCTGTTTAAATGGATATATTTAACCATATAACACTATAATGGGCTAAATATACTCACTTTTTCATCTTTCTAAGACTAGCCATACGGGCTTTCATCTCTGCCGAGCCTTTCTTTGGTTTCGCCTTAGAAATCTTACCACCTTTCTTCATCGCTACCGTATCTCTAATTGGAAGATATTCTCTAACTGGGCGTATGTATGCTTGATCTCGAATCGGCATCATCTCAGGTAATAGACCACCGTATGGAAAGTTTTTAAACATCATTTATTGTAGTAAAAGGTTTTATTTCTTAACGTACAACATTTGCTGATTTACACTGTGTCCCATAGCATCGGCGTCAGCAGTCATCTCTTTTAAATCAATGTGTTTATACTTGTCCGAGAGGAATGAGTGACGTAATATATTTACACTAGCCTGTCTTCCTAAGATAGTATTGAGACGTTGTTGGAGTTGGCTACTAGATAACTTCTTGTTATTTGTACCAACTAGTAGATACTCGTGGGGATTTATCTTTTTCCACTTGTCCAAAATATATTTCAACTTGGGATTGATTGTTACTTCTTCTCGTCCAGAGAACTTACTAGTTTTGTAGATATTGAATACAAAGTTCTTCTTATCAATGTAGTTATCTTTCTCCTTATCGATTTCATTTAGTTTCATTTCTGTGTAGTCCATTAAACGTCTTGGTGGCTGCAATGTATAAAGCGATAGAATGACATAGTGTTGTAGTCTTTGAAATTCTGTAGGTGTTAACTTCTCTTTTGTTAATAGTGTTTTTGTATCCTTAGCTAACTCATCATATATCTTCTTTAACTCTTCTTGCGAGATCCAATTCTTCTTTTGCGTTTCGGTTTTCTCTTGGTCCTTCTCTTTATCATTATAAGTATGTATATCATCCAACATTGTCTTTCTATAATGTTCACTCACATCTGGCTTGTGTAATGTCAACACAACTAGAGCAGCTAGTGTTGTTTTGCGTTTTGACCCCTCTTTGTCTTTAAGATATTCCAAGACCTTCTTATTATTCTTTTCAAAGAATTCTAAACATCCTTCTAAGGATTTATGGAGGTCATCGTGCATATATCGGTAGAGGTTCGACACAATTGAGGAATAGGTTCGAATCGATGAATCGGAAATCTTCGGTCGATTCTCTTTTAATTGTTTTTTAATTTCGTCCATATTTTATAATAGGTTAGATTATAATATTTGGATTTGTATATTTCTTTAACGAACCAACGAAGCCGAGCCTGCTTGGTCGATTGTGATAACTTGTTGTAGTGCGCAATAGATGTACACTGTAGAAGCACCAGTGTTACCAGTGAGTTGTAAGACAGCCGTGTTACAAGGGACACCAACAAACGAGAAGCCACCATCGCTAGACTTCTGTGTTGAGACACCACCAAGGTAAGCACCCGATACATAGAGAGCACGAGTAATACCATCAGCCTTGAGAGTGAAGTCGTTCGCAACAGCATCACCAGTAGTATAAGCCGTTGGTGCGCACGAGACTATATTACTGTCATACATAATGTTGAAGGCACGGTTCATTTCCATATAGCATTGTTGAGGGTTACCAGTTGCTAGCGTTGTATCAAGATTGCCTTGGAATGCCAATTGACCATCAAGATAGACTTGAGCTTGAGATTGACCGTTAGCTACAAAGGCGCCAGATCCAATTAGGACAGCATCGGCGTTCAACACTTGATTCCATAGAATGCCACGTAGAGACGAGCAATTGAGACCAATGTTTTGAGTAATCGAAGAACCAGCTGCAGCACCTACTTTAACGTTGTAGAAAGTGTTGATTGGCATCTGGAAGAGGCGTTGACCTAACATTTGTTTCATACCCATTTCATATTGGCTGTCTGGGTTTAGTTGTTCGAATACGAGTTGTGCGTTTGAAACAGTGTAGTTACTAACGGCGTTAGCAGATACTTGGCAGATAGCTTCGTTTAAGGTTTCGAGATCAATGTTGAGTTGAGCAGCCGATAGGAGGAAGAGAGGGAGATGTTGCTTGGAGTTAAAAGCACCTAAGAGAATTGGGATACAAACTTGAACAGTTACAACATCAGCAGCGAACTGACCACCATCAGCAGTAGCACCAGAGAAGGTGCATTGAGATACCTTGTCATCGTTAGTAGCATATTGGGGAGAAGATGCGTGTAAGAGGAGAGATGAATATAATTTGTTGTAGTTAAGGATTTGTTCTACTATGGCACCTGAGGCAAGAAACGTAGCACGATTGATAATCGAAGAAGCTGAACCATATTGTTTAAAGTTAAAGCCAGCAGCAGTAACTTGATTTACTTTAATCGTTGCTCTAATGTAAGCCGAACCAGAAGCAAGCATACCAGCACCCATATTGCTAGGTAGTAAAAAGCTTAGGCAACCAGAGGGACCCTGGTCGCCATTCTGAGAGGCAATCGAGACAATCTTCTTGTTACAAGGGGCAACACGAGGGTCGGAGTTCGATAACCAAGCAGCGGGAATATCTTGCGACGCTACGCTGACGGGGTATGATTTTAAACCTGTAAATTGTGACATTCTGTTTATATCATCTACTCAGAAAATTATTCTAGCATCTTTATTTGCTAAAGTAATTAAATTTATGCTTGGTATTGATGCTTAGGTGCTTTTACCATACCACCTTCCCTCAATCCAATCTGTTTGGCTACATCACCAACACTTTTTGCTGTATCTAAACCACCACGAACCGTATCAACAACTCCTTTTACTGGGGCTAATAGACTACCGAGACCAGGAATCTTACCAGCATATTCTAAGCCTTTGCTTATCCAATCAACTGGTTTTCGTACTACATCGTATACAGCGCCTAAACCGCTTTTTATACCTGACCATAAATCACTGAAGAAAGTCATTTTTGTTTATATACTAGCTTCAGATTTAATTAAGCTACGGGATATTCCTGATTTCTTTTATTTTCCTTTAATTCTACATCTAATGTAAGAATACAAACATCGAATATATTATTAGCACTACCATCATATGCTATATTACTTAGTAATTCAATATCGATCTGACCAGCTTGTGCCTCTAATACAAATTTGAATTCACCTTGAGGGATGGGTATACAGTGTGATGTTTGATTTAGAAATTTAATATCACGTCCATAGAGCTGTTTAAAACAATCACTACGGATACTAATGACGCGATTAGATGTACCTAGTACAGCATCAGCAAAAGTAATACCAATTAAGCGGCAATCATATTTACCATTGAGACCTACATTGTAGTAAGCACGAGGTGGTAGCTGAAGTAAAGCATCTTGAATCTCAATCTGGATAATCATTTATATTATGTAAGATAAAATAAATGCCATACAAGATTCGAAAACTACCTAACGTAGAAAAGTATAAAGTCTATTCTGACAAAGGACATTCACTTAGTAAGAAAGGACTAACCTATAAACAAGCTGTTAAACAACGTATTGCTGTATCACTTAGCGAAGGGGTTTATAAGAAAAAATAATTTCAACTAACCGCTCTTTAGCACCACTTCCTGCATCAGGCAATCTTAATCCTAATTCTTTAGCAATTTTACTTAAATCTGAAAATGTTAATGACCTTAAATATGGTCTTGTATATTGTTGAGATGAACTAGATGCCGCTTCAGCTGATACTAGAGGCGATCTGGGTCTTTCTAAAGGTTTGGATGGTTCTTCTAAACGAACACCTGAACTACTAGAACTAACAGACCATTCTTCAGGTGCTTTACTAAGAGCTCTAAGACGTTCTGCCATTCTTTCTTCTTCAGAAGGTTTAGATGAACCTTGTCTCATAGCATTTTCAAATCTTTTTTGTTGTTCTTCTTTTATTCTAGAAAGAACCAAATCTGCTATTTGTATTGGTTCTAATACTTGTTGTTTTGGTGGTTCAAACTGATAACCTGGTCTCGATGCCATAGGTGCCGTTGGATAGCTAAATTGTGTTTGACCTAAGACTGGAGCTTGACCACTTCCAACTATTGTTTTAGACCGTTTGGTTTTCTTCTTAGCTTTGCGTTTCTTTCTCAAGTCACCTACTTGGACTTTAACGATCTGAATATTCTTTTGAGATTGTTTCATACTACCTTCTCAGAAGAAAGTAATTTCTCTTTCAGTCCCTTTAAATTTTCTACTAGAGCTGTTCGCTTCTCTAGTAATGGATTTGGTATTTCTGAAGGCATATCTTTTACTAAACCATTGTGTTGTTCTTTTAGCGGTTCATAGCTCTTCTCGTGTATTGTTAAACGACACGACCAATCAAGGTCTCCTAAATCTAATGTGTAAGATGTAGAACTTCCTAAATAAAGATTAATAATATCAATGACTCGATTACTAACATTCACTTCCAAGTCAGATGGATTTGTCCACATAATGTACGATTGAGGTTGTGTGGTGATTTGGATCTTTGCTAAAATATCACTAACTCCACTTTTTTCTACAATGTTCTCGCTATTAGTTGTTTGTGTGAAAGATTCACTGCGCAAATAGAGTGCCGTGTTCTGACTTACATTCACATTCTTGATACTAGTAGCATTTGTAAATACGGTTGGACTTGTATAGCTAAAAAGAAATGAATTTTTCATTCCTATGCAAGTCATAAAGACTGGACTATTCTCAAAGATACGAACACTAAGACTAAATGTAGCTGGAGCACCAGCTATACTAAAGGTACACTTACCTGCGTTTCTATCGTACGTAAAATCAAACTTGAACAGTTGAGTATACAATACATAGAGTCTTGCTTGCAGTTTGTTTGCTACTTCATCTAGTAGAGTCAGAATGTTATAATTGCCGTTTGTGATTTGAAATGAAGTAGAAAAGTATGTACTATTATATGTACTTTCAAAGTTTATACTATTGTTCGAATTTGTTATTAACGGAAAGGTATAGGGCACCTCGGCAGATCCAACACGGACTGTAAAGAAGTTATTCGGATTAGTTAGAACAATAGGTTTAAAAAGACTTAGATTAAAGTCACTACTAGTACCTGTAGTGCGCTTATCAGAGTTGATAAAAAGATTATACGTATTAATGATTTGAGCCATTACTAGTATATGTTAGGTTTTATTTCCCGTTCATTTTGAAAAGGGTGTAAATAGTGCCTCGCACTATTTACTTCCATTTGCCAGTTAAATAAGATAGATATGGATTGCTTGCATTCGATGAAATGACATTATCAATCTCCTTCAAAGCCTTAATGTTTTTCTTCACTTCCCTACGAACTTGTCTCTTACCCTGTTTATACGTTTCACCATCCGTTTCAGTATCTTCTGCAGTTTCTGTTTCCGTATCTGCTGGTCTTTTAATCTTCTTACGCTCTGCTTTGGTTAGCACTTCGTGCGTCACCTTTGCTGGTTTACTAGAAGCCTGATACTCAACACTTGATTCTTCTGATTCTTCTAGCTCTTGTTGTGGTTCCGCTTTGCTTTGGTTAGCACTTCGTGCGTCAGGCTCCTTCTTGACCCGTTTTGTTTTAGGGATGATTTTGACACGAACGTGGGTACCTGCCTTTAGTTTAGAATCGATATCCTCTTTTCTTGCTTTTTCAGCGGCTTCAGCAGCATCTACCTTAGCTTTACGAATATTTTCGAAACGCACTTTGTTAGCTTCTATCATTCTTTCCATATTGATTTTTTGAGCTGGAGTCAACTCACGTTTGACCTTAGCTACGAGCTTGTTTTCTTTGATTTCAGGAACTTTTTCGACGGGAAGCAACATCGTATCATCTTCAGCTTGAATTGCTCCAACTTCTTTATTTAACTTTTTTCTCGATGCCATTTTTATATTATGTAAGATAATAATTCCATAAGTTAAATAAATTTCTAAGTATAATATATATTATGAGCTTCTTAGGAAAAAGAATTAATGCCGTACACGCAGAAACATTAGAGAAGGTTCCAGCAGAATGGTTTCTTACATTTCAAGATCTGTCTAAGCCTGAGATCAAAGATTACATGGATGAAGAGTATCGCAAGAAGGCTCAACATACTATGATTATGAATATGGTTAATGAGCACAAAGGTAAGCCTAATCCTAATATAGTTGACTACAATGACCCTCAAGTCCGTAAAAAGATTAATGATGAAACTACAGCACAACAAATTACAAAAGCTAGAGAGTATGCTAGAAGTAAAGAAAAGAACATTCAATAATATTAGGTAACAAATTGTTCTGGCTTAAGGATACCCCAGTCTTCTAGGGCTTTCTTTGCCCGAATACCATATTCGCTAAAGTATGAGCCTATATTTCTATCTGATTCTTTCTGTAATCCCTCTACAAGCCGATTATCAGATTCTCTAACCAGATCTGCCAGCTCTTTACCTTTTACACCTGTTTTCTTAAAGTTCTCGTAATCTATATCGTGCTGCATACATTTAGCATCTGAAGCATTAATAGGTGGATTATCACGAATGTACTCTCTAGTTATAGGGTTGCCTGGACCACAATATTTATAGCCACCTGGAGCACTGTAGAAGCCTTTTGAAACGTCTGTAATTGTCTTCTTGGCGCCTTCATATAGGCTAGAAACGCCTGTCTTTACTTTATTATAAATGTCACTAAAAAATCCCATTGTTGTTCTACTTTTTAGTGATATTTTTTAACAAGGCTTCTCTATAAGTAAGCTTTGCAATTCCAGTAGGCTTCGATGGAGGCAGTTCATCAAGTACTCTAGGGTACAATGTTGTTTCGTATTGATTGGGCTCCCTGTTTCGGTAGAAATCAGACCAGTCAATATACTTCTTGTAGAGATAGGATAACATCTATACAATAAGTTAAGATAAAAGTAATGTAGCCTAGTCCCCATAAGGAGACTAGGCAATATTGATAGTAAATAGGAGTTTCTTTTCTTTTACTTGTTTTTGTTCTTTTTTATTGTAAATGTAACATTGTTCATACTGAATTTCAAATGTATGAGGAATGTTATTGTCTTTCAAATAGTTTTCAATGTAGGTATAAATCTTACTACGGTCGCTCAAGTATTTGAATGTTTTATAGTAGGTTCTGAAATTGTATTCTACTTCATTATGACGAGAAACCCATCCAGTCACAGTATGCTTGTCGTTCGCCTTATAGTTGATATGTTTGATTGCCTCTTCTACCCCTACGGAGGTCGCAGTCTGCGACTGACTTACGGAAACCATTGTAGGAGTTCTTGAATGGTTGAAAATATAAGCGATTTCAATTTTATGGCAGCCGACTGCCACCTAGATATCACGACCTCTACTTCAACTAGCTTCTTGAGGTACTTTTTCCCCTCGGGGGGAAAAGTGCGGAAATCCCATATATCTTATAAGATAACCCCCATTTCCGCATTTTTCCCCCCGAAGGGAAAAGGACATATCGGCAAGGTTGATACTAGGCTACAGCAGGCTGCATTTATAACAAACATTCTACTACGCCACACTGCTCCAGTATAGCAAGATGATCCAAAACTTCATATGAGGTATGTTTTGATTTATCCTGAGATGATGTGATGAAGGTATAACCTAGAGACGTATTAATACATTTAACAATTTGCTGTAGACTGTAGACAGATTCAGTCATAAAGTATTTCTTAATGTATTCTTTGATATTTGGCTTCGAGGCTAGTTCAGAAACATCTAATTGGCTGAGTTGTGTAATATTAGCTTCTTTTTTGATTAGTTGTATAAATGGCTTATCTTTGTTATCGAAATAACTAGTGAAATTATTGTCCCAAATGAATCGTCGTTGCTCTTCACTAAACGTTTTGAATCTTGAATCGAAATAGAATCGATTAATGGCTAGTTTATCTACCATCGATGCTTGTGAGCACCAAATTCTTTCTACTTCAATTGTATCTTTTTCATCTAGTGATAATTGTGGAACATCATCATAGGCAATTAACATTTTGCTTTTGAACTGTAGATTTTCATATAAGTCTTTCGTTTTGCGCATATAGAACGAATCGCATTTGAAATTGGTTTTATGACATAAGTGAAGGAGACACTCTTCGAAATTGGCGTGTTTTTCATTTGCAATATTTTGTACGAGTGCTTGATAGTGAGCTGGTGCTTCTTCATAATATGTTGGTAATTCCATAATGCTTGGAGATTGATTGCTAAAGAACATAACAAAAATCAAATTATCAGCAATTGAGCGAATTCTCATTGAGGTTTGAATGATATCTCTAGAACTATTGATATATGGCTCAATTAAAAGATAAACACGATCATATCCTGAACTATCATAATTAACACCTACTGTAATTGCAGAATTAGTTAATACAGCATCAAATTTAGCCCATTCCTCGTTTACATTTCCCAATGTTGCTTTTTGAGAATCATCTACATCGCCGTGATAAACAGTAAGTTTCTTCTGTGTTCTGGACTGTAGTTTATCTCGAAGCTGCTCTATCGAATCGTGATACTTATTAGAATTTTTGTATGGATAGAAGATGTATAGTTTTTTACCTTGTTTCAGATCGTTACAGATATGGTCAATCGTGTTTTCGTATCCTTGTAGTTGAACTATTTGTCTTTCACTTGGTTTATATTTGCTTGAATAAGTAATAATTTCTTGTGTAGGACATCCAATATTTTTCAACCAGTCAATTGTTTTTGTTGTAGTAAAAGCATCGAGAAGAAGTACCTTTTTGGCTCGTTGAACAAGTTTAACGAGTGTATCATAGTTTTTAGCAATATTGTCCTTATGTGTTTCGCTAACTAATGAATTTAATACGGTTTCTACTTCATCAATAACAACTACATCTCGATATGTTTGTGCGTCTTCTAGATAATGAAGAGATTCAGTGCTAATCATAAGTTTAGTTGCAGAGTTAATTTGTTCTTTACGAGTCTTTGAAACAGCGTGTTTATAATTAAAAACATCAATACCTTCATCTTTCATTCGTTGATAGGTATTATTGGAAAGAGCAATACGGCAACCAATTGCTACAAATGATTTCTCTTTTACATCGAGCCAATTTTTACCAATTGCTTCTTTCTTCTTCAAATATTGAATTGTAGTAGTTGTTTTACCGCCACCCATACCTACATTGAAAATCACAACTCGATGAGGAGTTCTAAAATATTCTGGTTGAATCTTTTCAATTGGAACCGAAGAAATATTAAGTGATTCTGTAAATCGATTTGAGGCTGAAAAAGACTGGTCATTCTTTTGACCTTCTACATAACTAAATAATTCTGGATAAAAGAATTTCAAATAGTTAATCCAACCTTGTCTAGATAATGGATACATCTTTTCATCGTTCCAATATTTTTGCCATTTTGCTTTGCGTTCAATTGTATCTACCTTTTGTTTCGCCCAGTTCCAAAATGTATCAAATGTAATTCCATTGTGTCGAGCAAACATACATCCCTTCCACGTATGTTGGTGATTCAATGAATCATTTATTGGGGCTAGAAACAGCAAATCTTTCATCTCAATATTATCAATCTTAACATCTTTAGGAAGCTCGAGTTGAGGCTGATCCAAAAGAGGCTTCATATCGGTATATTCTATATTCTTAAATTCTGGAATCTTGAATGTAGCAACTTTCTCATTGCCTGTAAAAAACGAGCAAATAAAATGATTTTGATAATGATGGTCTAGAATAATATCCTGAACAGCTCGTTCAGGTTTTGATTGAAAGATACACTTCATTACACGATTCTTAGTATACACTTTCCAATCAAAAGCCTCGAATTCATTTGTGCTGATATGCTTTACTAGTTTACGTAATTCAAGTAGTTGAAACTCATCTTCAATCAAAAGACTAGAAACAACAATATGATAACTATTTTTATTGGCTTCCTGCGAGCCACTAATCGCCATTTCAACTTTACCAAAATATTCCTCGATAAGCGTAATGGCTCGATTTAAATCATCCGCCTTCGGAGTTGCCGAGTCAATATCGAAATATAACTTTTTCGGATAAGAGTCTAGAACTTCGTAGGCATTAATGTTTCCTTGGGTAATAAATGGAATAATTTCATCCTCTTTCATTGTTGTCCATCCGTGACCATACTTTGGATGCACAATCTTAATTAGTTTATCGTCAGCTTGTTTCGTTGCTAGCAAGTGAGCTTGAGAGCCCGCGTCGAAAAGAAATGGTTTACCAAACATATTTCGCAATTTCATATGCTTATATCCTAGGATAAGAAAATAATTTCACAAAGTTGAACGAAATACTTTTAAAAATAGAAATCAATTTTTTTTTGATTTCAATTTTGCTATTCATTGTAGATGCTGTTGTAGGTAGCTTGTTTTTCTCTAGCCTCATTTGCCAATACAATCTTTCTGGCTTCTTCGACAAGGAGTTTTTGGCGTTCACGAAAAGCTTTACTATAGCCTTTTGCCTTTTCGCGGTAATTTGGATCTGATTTGTACTTGTCTTTTAGATAAGCAGTTGAACGAGCAACAATCTTCTCTTTATTCTTTTGATAATATCGTTGTGTATATTGTTTGATTTTTTCAGCCGAATAAGTATACTTCTTTTTCTGAGGGGTACACGCCTCGGCGGCTAAGGGTTGCTTGCAAAAGCAAGACTTATCGATAACTTCTAGAATCTCCTTGGGGATTTCCTTGGGCTTTTCTAGAATCTTTTTCGTTCCTTCGGCTAACAAAGCTTGTTCAACTTCCTTCGTTGGCGCAAACATTGCTAAATACTTCTTTAATTCCTCTATTTGTTTAATTAGTTCAGTTTCCATTATATACCTTCAGATGAGAAAATAATTTTACTAAACTGAACTTATTTATCTGGTAATTCATCGAAGCGGTCATAATACTTAGGACGTCCACCGATGACATTGAGAAACATAAAGCCGTACGGTTTAGCAGTGGCTTCTGCTAGGTTTCTTACAAAAACATCTTCATCTACATTCAAGTTCTTCTTCATCGAATCGATCTCATATTTTGAGTTCTGCTTAAAGATGAATAGAGTATCTACAGAGTTACGTATGACGGGTGTAGCTTGTGTAAATTTGTGAAGCACTAGAAAAATAGATAGATTCAAATGACGGCTATTTGTAAATATTTTAGTGATTGCTGAGGCTCTTCTACCCGTGGGAAGACGGTCACCAGAGTCGTCAATAATGAGCAAGTTCTGGATTGGTTTCTTAGCCTCGGCATTCCATTCTTCTAATTTGGCTATAATATCTTCAACTGTTTCTTCGGTGAGTTCTTCATAGACTTTTCCTTCTCGGTCTAGTTCTTCATAAAGCTTATTTAACTTTTTATCGGCGTGAGCACTTGGCGAAACTAGCAAAATGTTTTTAAAGTACTTGTGATACGGTGACTCCTTTAGCGAAAGCAAGTTCAAGATCGTAGTTGTCTTTGAACTACCTTTTGAACCAACAAACATATGAATGCGACTACCTAAAGGTAATATGCCATCTGATTCTATGATTTGATTATCCCTAGCACCAAATTTTTGACTTAGCGGATGTTTCTTACTTGTCATTTATTATCTTACTATATACCAAGATAAATGTCTACAAGTGGATTAACACAACAATATATACCAAGCACACTAGATGGTCTAGTAGTTATTAATGCCGATGAAATCAATATAGGAGGTAATCCAATTGATATAGATACTCTAGTACCATATACAGGAGCAAATAAACCAATTGATGCTGGTGTTCAACCTATAAGAACAAATTATGCTCCTGTAGCCAATGCAGATGTAGTGAATCTCCTTACATTACAAAATGCTGTAGCCTATATCGATGGAATCAATGTAGCAAACTTTGTAAAATATACGGGCTCTAACTCTAATACGGACTTAGGTACATATACCATTTCAAGTTCTACAGCACCAGCAAGTGGAAATGTTTTAACAAATAAGACTTATGTAGATACCCAAACTGCTCTACGTGTGCCCTATACAGGTGGAACATCTAATGTAGTATTAACATCAACAAATAAGTTTCAACAAGACTATAATGCGTTAACTTCAGATACTACAACACTAGTAAATCGCCAAACACTAGACGCCGCTATAGCAGGCAGTGGATCTTCTTTTCCATTTACAGGAACTACAAACATTAATGGCGGTTTACAAACACTACAGAACGCAACACAATTCAATCCTAGTTTAGATGCAAAC
>Ga0114980_10001849_pt1 | contig 15091 bp, 24 predicted proteins | sample S_140806_EF_Meta_FD_87018 | JGI IMG/M metagenome (GOLD analysis project Ga0114980, IMG submission 87018) | Freshwater microbial communities from Lake Simoncouche, Canada to study carbon cycling - S_140806_EF_MetaG | ecosystem: Environmental > Aquatic > Freshwater > Lake | place: Lake...
CCTGCCAATCTCTCCCCAGTCACCGTCAGTCCGAGCCTTGCAGGGCCATTTGAAGGCCAGCCAAGGCCATCATGGAGTTAGTCATAGACAATGTACCCAAGCGCAAAACTGGGGCAAAGAAAAAGAAGCTAATGGGAGCCGTAAAACCTCGGCTGATGTCAATCCCATTAAAAGGGAAATCCCTAGGCCCAGAGTTTGCAGAGTTTGCAGAAAAATGTGGCTATCCATTGTTTCCCTGGCAGAAATTCATCAGCAATGATTTTCTTACTATAGATAAAACTGGGGCATTCACCAGGAAAACCATAGGGATTATTCTCAGCCGTCAAAATGGGAAGACTATGCTCATTGCCCTGCGCATCCTCTTTGGCTTGTTTGTGCTCAATGAGAGATCCATTGTGGCTATGTCCTCCAAGAGAGGCATGGCCGAAGATACATTCCGCAAGGTGTGTTCCATCATCGATGCCAATGAGTTTCTGCGCGTACAGGTCAAACTCAATCGTGGAGAGGTTGGCTACCGGGGAAACGGCAAGGAGCATTTGGATCTACTTAATGGTGCCCGGTATGAAATCGTGGCATCAAATGCTGATGCTGCGCGTGGCAAGTCAGCCAACCTCTTGTTTGTCGATGAGTTGCGCTACATTTCAGAGGAAGCATGGGCAGCTGCCAAGCCAATTACTATTGCAATGGGTAACGCGGCCCAAACCTATGTTTGCTCCAATGCCGGGGATGCATTCTCCACAGTGCTAAATTCCCTGCGCGAAAAGGCCCTTTCATACCCATCCAAAACACTGGGTTGGTATGAGTACAGCGCACCAGAATATTCAAAGCCGACAGATCGCAAAGCCTGGGCAATGAGCAATCCCAGCCTTGGAATTACCATCACAGAAGATGGGCTGGAGGAGGCCCTGTCAGTAATGCCAATGGAGAAATTTTTGCCAGAGCATTTGTGTATGTGGGTATCATCCCTTTCAAGCCCCTGGCCTTTGGGCGCGTGGGAGGCGTGCGCAGATCGCACCCTTTCGATTCCAGTTGGCCCGGATACATTCATGGCATTTGATGTGGCTATCTCCAAACGCACGGCCTCATTGGTGGCCGGTCAATATCTGCCCAATGGCAAAATCGCTGTTGGCCTGATGCAGCAATGGAGATCGGAAACAGCTGTGGATGAATTGCAGATTGCAGCCGACATCAAAACAAACTGGGTCGATAAGTATTTTCCACGCATGATCATGTTTGATCACTACTCCACAGCAAGTATTGCGGCGCGATTGACTGCCAGTGGTTGCAGAATGATCGATGTATCTGGAACCGCGTTCTATCAGGCATCAGGGGATCTCTTGGATTGCATCGTCAATTCCAGGCTAGTGCACATGGGCCAGGAACCTTTTGATTTGCAGATGCAATCGTGTGCTGCCAAAACTAATGACTCCAGTTGGCGTATCGTGCGAAGGGCCAGCGCAGGTGATGTATCCGCGCCGATTTCACTGGCCATGATTGTTCACAAAATGCAGGAACCTGTTTCAACTCCAATGGTAATTGCAGGCTAGACACGCCGAGAATTCCCAATTGTTCGATATGTCCGTTTTAGGTGATATGGGGCTATTATCCGACTATGGGTATTTTGTCTGCGTTGCGGCTGGTCAAGGATGAACCCGTTACGCTCCAAAATCAATATGCCCCGGCTGTGATGAGTTCCGGCTATGGCGTAAGCGGCTGGAGTGATTATGGAATGCAATTTGATTTTGCAGGCATCGATCTACCATCAGCACTTCAGGTGCCAACGGTCAGTAAGTGCAGACAATTGATTTGCGGAACAATCGCAGGAATTCCGCTTGGCTTATACAACAAAAAAACAGGTGAAGAATTAGGTTCACCCATTTGGTTAGATCAACCAGATATTCGGCAGCCTCGCAGTGTAACAATTGCCTATACCGTGCAATCATTGTTGTTTTATCAGGTTGCCTACTGGGAAGTGACTGCAACATATGCTGATGATGGAAGACCAGCGCGATTTGCATGGGTAGCAAATGAAAGAGTTACGCCAAAACTAAATGAGCGAAATACTCTTGTTGAATATTACACAGTCGATCATGAAGTGCGGCCGATGAGTGGCATAGGAAGTTTGATCACATACCAATCACTTCAGCCTGGTGTGCTCGGTACCGGTGCAAGAACAATAAGGGCCGCGTTAGATTTGGAAAAAGCGGCTGCAATAGCGGCGCAGACACCGATTCCAAGTGGCTTCCTGAAAAATTCCGGGGCTGACTTACCGGAGGCGACAGTGCAAGGAATTCTTGCAAGTTGGAAGGCCGCAAGAAATTCACGCGGAACGGCCTATCTCACTTCCACTTTGGATTATCAGACCACATCATTTTCACCCAAAGACATGATGTACTCAGAGGCAAAACAGGATTTGAGTACGGAAATTTGCAGATTGATGAATGTACCGGCATACATGGCCTCATCTGATGCAAATAAAAGCATGACATACCAGAATGTTTTAGATGCCCGGAAAGAATTTTATGCGTACACGCTGGCCCCTTATGTATGTGCCATTGAGGATCGACTCAGCATGGATGACATAACAAATGCAAATAATGTTGTGCGTTTTGCTAGCGATGAAACATTCCTGCGTGCTGATGCAACTGCGCGTTTGGCAGTTATTGAAAAAATGCTTTCACTCAATTTGATTACTTTGGACCAAGCAAAAGCAATGGAAGATTTATCACCGAATGGAGATGGCTCATGAAATTAACATTTAGTACACCAATCCAAGCCGCTGATACAGAACGCCGGGTCATTTCTGGCAAGATTATGGAGTACGGGGCAACTGGTCAAACATCGGCAGGGCCTGTTGTATTTGAGCACGGATCAATTGAGATTCCGTCACCCGGCAGAATAAAGTTGCTCGCGCAACATGAGCCAAACAATCCGATCGGCCGTGCTCAATCTTTTAGTGCAGATGGCAATTTCATCTACGGATCATTCAAGATTTCCAGCAGCACCAAGGGTACAGATTATTTGACTTTGGCAGCTGAGGATTTGGTCAGTGGGCTATCCGTTGGGGTGGAAGTCATTTCATCTCTGCCCACTGACACTCACCTTTTAGTGACAAGTGCCAGGCTCATTGAAGTCAGCCTTGTCGAATCGCCTGCATTTGAAAATGCAGTGGTCACTAGCGTTGCCGCAAGTCAGGCCGAAATTGAGGCGGCAAATTCCACAAGTACAAGTACCAAAACAACCACGATCAATACAACAATTGTAGAGATCGAAACCGAAACAGAAAGTGAGGATGTCATGACGACAGCCCCAGATGATACAGCCCCAGAACCTGCGGCAGAGGCTCCCGTTGTGGATGCCTCACGCCCTGTAGTTTCTGCAAGTTATATGGTGGGAGAAGTACGCTCACCAATCAAAACACAAGCGCAATACTTAGAACACAAGATCAAAGCCACAATGGGCAATGATGTTTCCCGTGATTATATTCGTGCAGCAGATGCCATCGCACAAAAGATGAATTTTGCCAACGATTCGTTCACGACGAACCCAGCATTCAAGCCCGTTCAATATATTTCTAGTGTCATTGACACATCCGTCATGACACGCCCAACAATTGATGCACTTGGTGGTGCTCGCGCATTGGCACCAAGCGGAATGACTATTTCGCATCCAAAAATTACCACTGCCGCAACAATGGCTGTTGTCGCAGAAGGTGCAGCAACTGCTGGAACTCAAATTGTTTCTGCCTATGTGGATGCAACAGTTGTCAAAATTGCAGGCACTCAGATCATGAGTCAAGAATTACTTGACAGATCAGATCCAAGTTTCTATTCTGCAATGTACGAGAATTGTTTGCGGGGATACGCAAAAGCATCTGATGCAAAAGTTATCGCTGAAATTATTGCTGGCGGTACAGCATCAGCAACTACACAGGCAGCAACTGTTGCTGGACTTCAGGCATTCGTTGCAGAGTGTGCACCACTTGTTTATGCAGCTACTGGTGAAACTGCCACAGCATTCATTGCAGGTACATCCGTTTGGAGCACTTTGATCGGCAGCCTAGATACAACCGGGCGCAGTATTTTCAATGCTGCATCTCCAATGAACGCCAATGGTCAATCAACTCCACGCGGATTACGCGGCGATATGATGGGCCTTGATCTATGGGTTGATGCCAATATGGTTGCAACCACAATCGATAACTGCGCGTTTATTACTACACCATCAGCAATCTGCATTTATGAAAGCCCAGTGCTTTCATTGTCAGTCAATATCACTGCTACTGGTGAAATTGCCACAGAATTGTATGCGTACTTTGCAACCAAAACATTGATTGCAGGCGGCCTACAGTTATTTGACAAGACCTGATAAAACCCTAAGTCGCTTACAGGGCTAGGAGGCCCTGGCCCTGTAAGCCTTATCAATTAAAATGAAAGGATGAAGTCATGGCAGCCACATATACAACAATGCAAGAGTTGCGCGATTCTTTGGGTATTGGCACCCTCTATTCAAACGCGACAGTTGAAGAATGTTGTCAGACTGCACAGGATCTCATCAATTCATTTCTTTGGTTTAATACAACACCGGTTGTTGCAACGAGCCGTTCGACAAATGTTGCAACAGTGGTCATTGCCAGTCCGGGGCAATTTGTAGTTGGCCAGTCCGTGACGATCGCGGCATCTGGCACATCTTTCAATGGAACGAAAACAATCACAGGCACAGGCCCTTATCCGATTACAGCTCAAAATGCGTTTTTGCCAACGCGTTATGTTTATCCGCTTGGGTATCAATATATTCAATACGCAAGTGAAGGCACAGATGAGCCAATGCATCTGGTTCAACCTTATGGCTCAATGACTGGCCCTGATGATAAAACGGCATCGTATGCGGTCACTCCAGCAATTAGATCAGCCTCAATGATTTTGGCAACGAACATTTGGCAATCTCGCCAATCTACGCAAAACGGCGGCGTTGGCATCGATGGATTTGCTCCAAGCCCTTTTAGAATGTCAAACACATTGATGGCATCGATTAGGGGATTGCTCGCGCCATACCTTAGCCCGAACAGCATGGTTGGATAGTTATGCCAGCCGCTGCACTCACAACATTGCGCTCAACGATAGCATCGGCCTTGGCCAACGCTGGAGTTTGGAGCACATTCTCATTTCCGCCTTCAGTTGTAATAGCCAACTCAGTTATCGTGGCCCCAAGTGATCCATACCTGGTTCCAAGCAATAACTCCCAGGCATCCATTGCTTGCATGGCAAACTTCAAAATCATCATGACGGTGCCGTATCTGGACAATCAGGGCAACCTGAATGGCATCGAATCAACCATTGTTGCAGTGTTCAACAAACTTGCAGCATCATCGATTGTGTTCAACATTACCGGGGCCAGTGCTCCATCACTGTTGGATGCACCCAGTGGGCCAATGCTCACATCAGATTTTTCCATCACTGTTCTAACTACTTGGTCATAGGAGATAAAATGAGCGATACAAATGCAGAGAATTTGGCTTGGCTTGTCAAGACTGGCCAGATCACAGACACAAAAGAGGCTGCAAAGCCAACGACAACAGAAAAAGAGGCATAGACAATGGCAATATATCTAAACAACAATGTTGGCGTGAAACTTGCAACAGCAGCCGCGCCAACTGTTCCATCAGTGGATATTTCAACTTATGTTAGCGCAGTGACTTTAACGCAATCATTTGATGAGCTGGAAGTCACGACCATGACTGACTACGCCCACAAATTTGTAAAAGGGCTACAGAGTGCCACACTGACCATCGATTTTTACAACGATTGGGCAGCTGGACAGGTCATGGCTACATTGGGAGCAGCATGGGGCACAACCCTTGCAGTTTCGATGATCACCGGTAATGGTGCAACTCCATTGACAGTTTCAGCGACCAACCCAACATTCCAATTTTCAATTCTTGTGAACAACCTGACTCCAGTGGGTTCAGGTGGCGTGGGCGATGAGGCATCATCTAGCCTTTCATTCACAGTCAATACAGTTGTTACACAATCATCATCCACTGCATTCTAAGGAGTGAATCATGGCACGCTTGAAAATCACCAGGGCCTCTGGGGAAGTGATCGTACCGATCACCCCAGTGGTTGAAGTAGCGTTTGAAAAATATGCAGGCTCAGGAATCCACAAACGATTTCGAGATGCAGAGCAACAGACCGACATCTATTGGTTGGCCCACAATGCTTTGCAGCGCATTGAGGTAATTCCTCCATTTGGAGAAGAATGGCTGAACACACTCATTGCAGTCGAAGTTATGGATGATGAACCCGTAAAAAAATAGACAAGGGCAGCCTCACATATCTAGTGGCCTCACTAGCTGTGGAGATGCACATAAGCCCGGATGAAGTCCTTGCTATGGATGAAAGGATGTTCAAGGCAGTATTGCAAGTGTTCAATGACCGAGCAAAGGAGCGAGCAAATGCCATTAGACATAACAGGCGTTGAATCCACTTTGAAGGCCATGCGTAAATTTGATAAGGATCTCACCAAGGAGATGAACAAAGATATCAAGGCCGTCATGCTTGGAATCCGTGACAAAGCCCGGGCAGATGTACCCATTGGCTTTCCCAGTTACCTTTACGGCTGGGAAAAGCGTGGCAAGATACAGAGCCAATCGACCTTTAACACAACTGGCCGTGTTCGCAAATTTCCGCTGTTTGATACTGCCGAGGTAACAGCAGGCATTGTTTATCGTCAGGGGAAGAGCCAACAAAACAAACAGGGCTACCGTGCCCAATATTATGTGCGCAACAACTCCCCAGCCGGTGCAATCTATGAAACAGCAGGCAGAGTGCAATCAGGCAAGCAAGGCAAGTCAAACAACCCACAGGCAGGCCAATTGTTCATCGGTGCAATGGGGCCGCTATACGGCAAAGGCCAAGAACGCGGCCGTTTGATATTCAAAGCCTGGGAGCAAGATCAAGGCAAAGCCACATTAGCTGTGGCCAAGGCAATTGACAAAGCCATTGCGATTTTCAATGCATCAGGCGGCGGCGGTACACAATCAGGATATGGGCTGGTGTCATAATGCCAAATTTATTAGTCACGGCCACGACCCGATACGATCCCAAGGGATTGAACCAAGCAAAGAAACACATTGGTGGGTTTGATAAGACCGTCAAATCATTAGCCAAATCCTTTGCAGGATTATTCGCCGCACAAAAATTGATGCAGTTTGGTAAGGCATCTGTTCAAGCATTTATTGCAGATGAAAAGGCTGCAAAGATGTTGGGCAATACTTTGAAGAATGTTGGTCAGGCATACGCGGCAACCAATGTTGAAGATTACATTTCCAAATTACAAAGTGCAACGGGTGTCCTTGATGATCAACTAAGGCCAGCCCTGCAAATTCTATTGACTGCCACATCCGATGTTGCTAAATCACAGGATGCTTTGGCCCTCGCATTAGATGTAAGTGCCAGCACCGGGAAAGATTTATCCTCAGTGAGCACGGCCCTCGCCAAAGGGTTTCAAGGAAATACAACTGCATTGGCCAAAATGGGCGGGGCTGTTTCCAAGGCCACAATTGCCACAGGCGATATGGACAAAATCACAGCAGAATTAACGGCCAAATATAAGGGTTCGGCACTCACAGCCATGACTGGTTATGCCGGACAAATGGCAAAACTTGGTGTGGCCGCTGCCAATTCCAAAGAGATTATTGGCAAGGGCTTACTCAATGCCCTTTCAATATTGGGTGAGTCAAACAGCGTTTCAGACACAGCTGATGCTATGGAAAGACTTTCCACAAACACAGCTGATGTGATTCGCGGTATTGCAATCCTTGCTGCCAAACTCAAAGCGATTCCAGTATTCAGTCCAATTATCAGTACTTTCAGTGATGTAATCACAGCAGGGCCATTAGGTGCATTGGCACGATTAGGCCAATCAAAAGTTAAAACGGGATATGGCCAACAAAGCCCGGGTGATCGCAAAATTGTCGATGCCAACAATAAGAAATTGGCCCTTGCCAAAAAAGAAGAATTAGCACTATTGGCTGCAAAGAATAAAACAACGCGTGAAGAAGCGCAGATGAAGAAGGATCAGGCTGCCTTAGATGCACTCAAAGCCAAGTTCGATTTAGAGCGTATCGGCCTGAATGCTGCACTCAATCAGGCAACGGATGAGGAAACAAAGGCACGCATCCGGGCACAGATTGCAATCTTGGATGAAACTGGCAAAACAGCACAAGCGGCCAATGATGCATTGGTGAAAGCCCAATCTGAGAAATTGGCGGCTGAAGTAAAAGCGGCCTTGGCATTAGATAAGTTGGCAACTTCAGCAGACAGTGCTGGGACATATTTGAGAGGAATCAGTGCAAAGGAAGCCGCAGCAGGTTTGACCAAAATTGCTGATGTACTCACTAGCGTGGGCCTGACTCCTGCCGCTGGAGTATTGACCAGCACGAGCGGAACAACCGGAGTCGCGGCCAGTAGCATTCCATTGAATGATTACATTGCCCCAATAACTGAGGAAGTCAAAGCGGCCGTGATCAGTACGCCATCTGGCATTGATGCCATTTTGGAATATGCAGCAGCTGCCACAGAGCGTGCAAATGCCTTTGCCTTGCTATTGGAACAACAAACAGCAGCCGATATAGCCAATTTCAACGCTGGTTATCTATCTCAATACACGGGAACAAAGATGGGTATGGAAAATGGTGTGGTGATCACCATAAATGACAACACCAGTGGCCTTATCGAAATTGTGCAGGATGCAGTGGTTTCCAATAATCGTTATGGCAACACATTGGTGCCACATGGAGCGATTGCAAACCCATGACCATTCCAGTGATCAACGCCGTCATCAATTTTTCAACAGGGCCAACCTTTGCCCAAGCAATGATTTTAGATACTGGCATCCTTGATACGAATGTATTGGCAGATGCAGCAGCCGTCATTGTCGATGTGAGCAATGTGGTGAACAGTATTCAAACCAAGCGTGGGCGAAATCCACAAACCAGCGAATTTCAAACTGGCACATTGAAGTTGGTCATTGTGGATCAGAATGGTGATTTTAATCCACAAAATGCGGCAGGGCCATATTTTAATTTGCTGACTCCAATGCGTAAGGTACAAATCACAGCTACTTATGGAGGCATCACATACCCGGTATTTTCGGGATTTATTACCAGTTACAGCACATCGATTCCCAAGGCAGGAACCAGTGAGGTTGCACTTACAACAATCAACGCAGTGGATGCATTTAGATTGGCACAGAATGCACAGATTTCGACCGTTGCGGGAACCAGTGCTGGGCAACTAACTGGTGCCCGAATCAATAACATTTTAGATCAGATAGCCTGGCCAAATTCGATGAGGGATGTAGATCAGGGATTAACAACGGTGCAAATCGATCCTGGTACGGCAAGGACTAGCCTCCAAGCCTGTCAAACAGTGGCCACTACGGAATTTGGGGCATTTTATGTCGATGCCACTGGCAGTTTTGTTTTCCAAGATCGCCAACTCACGGCCACCAGCGTGGCGGCAACACCCATTGTTTTCAGCGATGATGGGGCTGGCATTGAATATTTTAACGCTGTGTGGGTGCTCAATGATTTGCTCATCTTCAACTCAGCCCAAGTCACGGCCACTGGCCTTGCTACGCAAACAGCGACTGATGCCGCAAGTGTCGCCAAGTATTTCCTGCATTCCTACAACCAGCAGGATTTGCTCATGCAAGATACGGCAACGGCATTGAATTACGCGCAGGCATTCGTGGCCTCCAATGCTGAAACAACCGTCAGATGTGATGCCATTGAGTTGGATCTCTATACAGACAACTACAACACAGGCATCATTGCAGCCTTGGACTTGGATTATTTTGATCCAGTGACAATTAAAACGGCCCAGCCTGGTTCAACATCGATTGAGAAAACTTTGCAAGTATTTGGCAAGTCCATGAGCATCACGCCAAATTCATGGAAAGTCACTATGGTCACTTTGGAAGCCATAATTGACGGGCTGATTTTGGATAGCGCGCTTTACGGGCTTTTAGATACCGATGTACTATCCTACTGATATGAGAGCGAGCAACTAAATGGCAAAACAGACCTTCACAACCGGGCAGGTACTGACTGCCGCTGAAATGACGGCATTGCAGCTGAATGACTACAACCAGACAGTGAGTGCAAAAGTAGCAAGTTATGTTCTAGTGGCCGCTGATGCTGGCACACGGATCACAATGAGCAATGCAGGCGCTACAACTATTACAGTTAATACCTCGCTATTCGCGGCAGGTGATACGGCATACATTACTAATATCGGTGCAGGTGCTACAACAATTACGGCAGGTACGGCAACAGTCAGCACGGCCTCATCGTTAGTACTGGCACAATATGACTCAGGCCGCCTCTATTTTACAAGTACGGGCGTGGCAATATGGGAAAAGTATCAGGGCGCAAGTACGGCAGCTGCCTTTTCAGGTGCAAGCGTGTACAAGTCAGGCTCTCAGTCTATAACACGCGGCACAACAACGATTTTAACCTTTGATAGTGAAAACTTTGATACGGGAAGTTATCACGATACAGGCTCTAATACTTCACGATTGACTACAGCCTCAACGGGAAAATATTTATTTAATTGGACTATTTCAAGCCCCGCGCCTGATGTACCTTTTTATCTTGTTATGTATAAAAACGGCGTAGCAATTACATTAGGCACTAATAGCGGAATAGTTGCCTCGATACCTTTTACAAGTGCTAATACAGCCTACGGATTTACTGGGGCTTTTTTATTGGCGGCCACAGCGGCAGACTATTACGAAATCGGCCTCTTAATAAATGGCGCTGGTAGCGTGACTTTAACTAATGCGGTATTTAGTATAATTTCTTTGGGGGCATAAAATGAGCGTACATACTTTTAATATACCTGCGGCCATAAACGGCGAGCAATTACGCGAGGAGTTAGGCGCGGATTCTGTATATATTAACGAGGATTCACTCTACATTGTAGGCAATTTAACCGAGGCACAGGCTCAGTCTGGCATAGATGCACACATTCCTGTAGCGCCTAAAGTACCTACAGCGGCAGAAAAGTTATTCGCCGCTACTGGCTTGACAGTTGCAGAATATAAAGCCTTAGGCCTGTAATGCTTACAAGTGCTAACGGCTGGCCTGCCTCTGAGGATCAGGCCGCTATTGGCATTAAATCCTACAAGGTGCCGGGTACTAACTTAAAAATGAGATGTGCAGAAAAGGTTGCACCATTGCTCATCAATTTTGCAGCAGAATTTCATGCATTAATTGAACCCATCGATGAAGGCACATTAGATGATTGGGGATATTGCTTCCGCAAGGTCAGAGGCAGTGGAACAGTTGTCAGCAATCATAGTTCGGGGACTGCCGTTGATCTGAACAGTCTGCGCCATCCTCTCGGAAAATTGAACACATTTGAGGCTGCAAAAGTGCCAATGTTAGATGCGCTTGTGAGAAAATATGGCCTTAGAGCAGGCAAGGACTACAAAGGCAGGAAAGATCCGATGCATTATGAAATCAATTTGAACCCAGTCAAAGTGGCTGCGCTCATTAAGAAGTTGGGAGTCACAGCATGAACGCAGTCAAAGCAGCAGCAGCCTCTTATGGGCGAAGTTTCCTCAGCGCATCCATTGCGGTCTATCTTGCAGGAGTCACAGATCCAAAGGCTATCCTGGCAGCAGGCGTTGCAGCTGTGTTGCCGGTACTTTTGCGTTGGCTCAATCCCAACGATCCTGCATTTGGGAAGAAGTGACCTCGCAGCAGTGGGCCGCTAATATAGGCATTTTCACTACCTTGGCCGCTATGTGTACTGCCCTGATCCGTTTCTATGTCAAGGCCATTTTTCATGAATTGATGCCTAATTCAGGCAATTCCTTGCGCGACCGTATAGACATCATTGAAAAGCGGCAGATGCACATCCATGATCTACTCCTGGAGGCTGCGCTCAACAAATAGCGACACGCCGAAAGTCGTGCATATTGTCTATATCGTCTATATCGTCTATCCTAGGCATATCACCGTTTGGTGGTACTTAGGAAAGGGCCTCAAATGTCAAGAATGGCAGATTTATACATCGACATAAGCAACAAGTTAGAAAAGGAAAACAAAGGATTCGCCGCAATGGTTGATTGTGGTTGTGAATCATGTGAGGGGCAAACAGCCAAGGCGATTGATCAAGAGTTTCAATCGATGAGTGATGCACAACTATCAAAGTTGGCACGCGCATGAAAATCACCCTGGACATTACAGCGCAGGACTTCGATCATCTAACAACCAACATGATGTTGTGGGGCGGTACGGATTGGAAATCCAAAAATGCCGAATATGAAAAGCGATTTGAATGCTTAATTCCACAAACTGAAATTGACTATGGATGGGTATTCATTCATTGGGTTACAACATACGCGGATTACATTTTAGTGGCCGCATACCTCAAAGCCATCGCTGAGCCACACCAGGCATTGTTCGATTCAGCTACAGGCGACATTGCAATCCTGACTGATTTTGCTGGGTCGTGGATGAAATGAGCGAACCTACATATTTGAGCACAACACAGATGGCGGCGGTGCTGGAAATTTCATCAGGCACATTGCGCCGCATGGTACGCGATAAGAAGATTTCAGCCTACAAGCCTTTGGGCGGTCATTTTCGATTCGATATGGATAAAACAATCCAGGCGTTTTGGAAACTTGAAGGCGAGGCCAACAAATGATTGCATTCATTGCATCGTTGCCTGAATGGTTCATTGTGCTGTTCATCTGGTTGTTTCTTGGTTTCATTATGTATTCAGGCTACTTGCTAGGCATGGAAGCCGGTTTAGATCGTGGCCATCGTTCTGGGTTTGACTTAGGCCGGGGAGTCGGTCGCCGCGAGGCATCCGATCGATTATGACCTATCAACGCACATCATTAGAGGCACTCATGAAGGTACAACCTCACATTGGATCAATCAATGGTGAAGTGTATTCATACATCGTCAATTGTGGAATCAACGGGGCAACAGATCAAGAGATTGAAGCCGTGATTCACATTGAGGGCAACAGCGTTCGGCCATCTCGCGGCGCCCTTGTTAAAAAAGGATGGATTTCAAATAGCGGCAAAACACGCAAAAATAGCAAAGGCAACAACTGCATTGTGTGGGTCGCTTTAGAGGAAGGGATGATGCTATGAGTTTCAACATGGATGATTATGTGGATGTGGCTGAAAGAATTAGGCGTGTGAAGGAACAATACCCAGAAGCAGTATTTAGGCCAGCAAATCCCCTGGAGCCATTCAAGGTTGTGGAAGTAGCAGGCACCACATACATCGCTTACACAGCTGCGTTGTATCGTGATCCATTTGATTCATGCCCGGCAATCGCCTGTGCATGGGAAGAAGTACCCGGCAAAACTCCATATACAAAGGGCAGCGAATTAATGAATGCTGAAACAAGTGCATGGGGCAGGTGTGCCATTGCAATTGGTATTCCATCGAAGAAGATTGCCAGCGTTGAAGAAATTAGAGCACGGCAAGAAGAACCAACGGCCAGTGTTACACCCATCAAGAAGACAGAACACGAGTTGTACGATCCTTGGGCTACTGCCACAACGACTAAACCCACACCCCATGTTTCACCAGCTGATGTATTCGATGCCTGGCATTGCGTTCATGGCGATCGTGTGGAGATAGAGGGAGAAAAGAACGGCAAAGCCTATTTTGGTATGGGATGCCCCAAGACACGCAACAGCGGTGAACAATGTGCAGCCAATTGGTTTTCACTCAATGCTGAGGGCAAATGGGTGCCAAAGTTAGAGGCGGTGAAGTGATGATGACACACGATGAATTGCTGGCATATATGAACAAAGAAATAGACCAAGCTGCGTGGACAACAGAATATTATCCGTTCAAATCTTTGCAAGCCCTTCGCGCAGTAGCGGAGTTGCATAAGCCATTTCATGACAGTTCTGGTTGGTGGCATTGTAATGAGTGTGACCATATTGGAGATTTCGGCTGCCCCACAATTCGAGCCATAGAGAAGGAGTTGGGATAATGGGATGGGCATCAATAATCCCCAGCGAAATATGCTCATTATGTGGTGAACGCAGGCCATTAGATACAGGCCGTTGGCGGTATGACCCAAGGGTGGGGCGTAGGTTTGCCTGTTGGGAGTGCAAATGAAACCCGTGCAGGTCACAATTCGTTATGAATGCAGGAAGTGCAAGAAAATAACAGATCAGATTGAGCGAATTATCACCGATAATCTGCCTGAAGATTGTAAAGTGTTGCAATGTACTAAGTGTGGTGCGATGGGAGTCTGTCGATCACCCTGGGGAATTGAGGCAACGGAATGAACAATCTATGGATGGGCCTCCTATTGGGGCTAGTGTTAGGGCGCATATTCAGCCTGTGGTTTGATAGATAGTTATCCACAGGAGTTATCCACAGGCACGCATAACCTGTGGGAAACGCCCAAGATTTACGCTGTTACTTGACTCAACCGATACGATGCATAGCGCACGGCAGGGCACGAAGTGGATAGCCCGGCTGGGTGTTGTGCATCTATTGGCAGGGCTATGTCTTGTGCTAAGTAGCCCTGGAGTTAGTGCAGTAGAAGTTAAAACAATCAAACAATATGCAGGTTCATTGCTTACTCCTTTAGAGTATGTAGCAGCTGATGTCTTATGGACTAAGGAAAGCAATTGGAACATCCGAGCATCTAACGGATCACATCACGGCTTATGTCAAGGCCGTAGTAAATACTTAATCAAAGCCAACTACAAACAACAGATTCAATGGTGTGTGTCGTATGCTTATCATCGATATGGATCGATTGCTTTGGCCTTAGAGCATTGGAGGAAGTACGGATGGCATTAAGACATCAAAACAATACAAGCGCATTTAAGAAGCAGCGCATCAGAGTATTAGAGCGTGATCAATACACTTGTACTTACTGTGGCAATCCAGGTGCAACTCATTGTGATCATGTTGTGGCCAAGGTCGATGGCGGCGGCGATGAATTGGAGAACCTGGTCGCCAGCTGTGCCCGGTGCAATCTGTTAAAGGGTAGGAAGCCTGTAGGCCTTTTTTTAGGGCAAACTTCTGC
>Ga0114980_10001852_pt1 | contig 15073 bp, 14 predicted proteins | sample S_140806_EF_Meta_FD_87018 | JGI IMG/M metagenome (GOLD analysis project Ga0114980, IMG submission 87018) | Freshwater microbial communities from Lake Simoncouche, Canada to study carbon cycling - S_140806_EF_MetaG | ecosystem: Environmental > Aquatic > Freshwater > Lake | place: Lake...
GCCACTGTTCGCGTTGATGTCATGGGCGCACTCGTATCTTTCGAGCGTGTATTTGAAGTTCTAGATTTAGAACCAATGGTTAAAGAGTCAAAGAGCCCAACAGCACTTGCATCTCGTACTCCAGCAATTTCCTTTGAAGAAGTCAGATTCACCTATCCAAGCGCGCAGCAGATTTCCTTAGCGTCTCTAGAATCCACGTCTCTTCCTGAAGTAAAAGAGAGTGAAGAGATATTAAAGGGAATAAGTTTTACGGCGGCTCCTGGCACCGTTACCGCACTCGTTGGACCATCGGGTGCTGGCAAGACGACAATTAGTGCCCTGCTACCACGTTTATATGATGTTTCATCGGGTGCAATAAAAATCGATGGAATTGATATTCGCGAACTCAGTGTTGATTCACTGCGTAGCAGCATCGGTGTTGTTATGCAGGATTCTCATTTTTTCCATGACACGATAACTGCCAATCTTCGCTACGCCAAAGCAGATGCAACTTTTGATGAAATGAAAGCGGCCTGCCAATCAGCGCAGATTTGGGATTTGATTACCACTCTTCCAAATGGCTTAGAAACTATGGTCGGAGAACGTGGCCATCGCTTATCCGGTGGTGAAAAGCAGCGTTTGGCAATCGCTCGGCTTCTCTTGAAATCACCGAGCATCGTTATTTTAGATGAGGCCACTGCGCATCTAGATTCCGAAAATGAAGAGTTAGTGCAGAAGGCGCTATCGCAAGCACTTAGCGGTCGAACTAGCATTATCATCGCTCATCGCCTGAGTACCGTTATGAACGCAGATCAGATCTTGGTTTTAGAAAACGGTTTGATTCGCGAACGTGGACGGCATGAGGAATTGGTGCAAGCCGGAGGGCTTTATTCAGAGCTCTTTGCTCGTCAAGATTTGACCACGTCTAATTAATATTCTTCCGTAACCAATTAGGCCAGCGAAGAAGATCCATTGCAGCGCATAGGCTAAATGTGGGCCATCACTTAGTTCAGGTATTTGCGCGGCAACCTTTGGGGTAAGAAGAGGATCGGCTCCACCAATTAAATCTAGATAAAAACCTTCACTCTCTAAACCTGACTGGGCATTTAGCTTTGAAATCATTCCAGCGCCAGTCGCCGGTAAGGCAAAGAAGGCGCCTTGTGGAAGTGATCGATCTAAACGCAATCGCGCTTTTATCGAGACCTGACCTTTTGGAATCGCTGTTATGACAGGTGCGGTTTGGGCATCTTTGCCGGCTTTCACCCATCCACGATCCACCCACAAATTACGACCGTCATTTAATTGAAAGCGTGTCAACACTTCATAACCGTAGACCCCTTCGAAATAACGATTTTTCAGAAGTATCTGGTTCGCACCATCGAATTCTCCACTCGTTTCTATGGTTCGCCATTCGAAAGCGGCAGCGTTATCAGTAACTTCTTTTAAGTCGATCATGGGTTGAAATAGCGCTGCTTCGATTGCGCTATTGCGTTGCGAGCGATCTATTCCTCTATGATATTGCCATTGGCTAGCCCATAAGCATCCCGCGATTAGGATCAGCGCGATAAGAGATTTCAAGATCGAGCGCGGCTCTTTTTCTTTTATCTGATTGGCCACAGTTAAGTCTAGCGATAAGAAAATAGCGTTGAGTTATTCCAGCGACTTGGATTTATCGCGCACCAAAGCATCACTGGGTGCGAAGCTTTCGCGTCCAGCATTCGCGATTACTACTGCAAAATACGGCAAGGTAACGGCGCCCAATAGCGCGAACCAACGCCAAGGGCTGGGCAAAATAACGGTCAAGATAAAGCATGCGGTTCGAACCATCATGGAAATAAAGTAGCGACGTTGTCTTCCGGCTTGATCGCGGGTCAGAGAAGCTGGCGCAGCCGTGATGTCATAGACATTTGCGGGTGACGACTTTTCTGTTTTTCTTCCGAAAATAGAGGCCATACGTTAAGAGTAGGCGCACAAAAGAGGGCGCGCGAGCCGAAAGCGTAAGTTACGCATAGGTAGCAGGGTAAGTTTTGTCATATGTCAGATGAGAAATCTTCAATCGCGCTCGTCACCGGCGGAAATCGTGGGATTGGCTTAGCGATAGCCCAGGCACTTTTCGAGGCCGGCCACAAAGTTGTCGTAACTTATCGCAGCGGTACCGCTCCTGCCGACTTCTTGGCTGTGAAAATGGATGTTACATCCACTGAAAGCGTTGATGCGGCGTTTGCATCAATCGAAGAACAATGGGGAATTCCAGAAATTATTGTTTCTAATGCGGGCACGACAAAAGATGGACTTGTTATGCGCATGAGCGATGCTGATTTTGAAGATGTAGTTAACGCAAACTTAACTGGTGCATTCCGAGTAGCAAGACGCGCAACCAAGGGTTTACTTAAGTTAAAACGTGGGCGAATTATCTTTATTGGTTCTGTAGTCGGGGGAGTAGGGGCTGCGGGACAAGTAAATTACGCGGCGAGTAAATCAGGTCTGTTAGGTATGGCTCGCTCATTTGCTCGAGAACTGGGTTCACGAGGTATTACAGCAAATGTAATTGCCCCAGGTTTTGTTGAAACAGATATGACGGCAACTCTTGATGAAAAACGCAGAGAAGAAATTGGAAAATCGGTGCCGCTTGGCAGATTTTGCAGCGCACAAGAGATCGCAGCAGTCGTAAAGTTTGTGGCTTCGCAGGAGGCAGGTTACATAACTGGAGCACTTATTCCAGTTGACGGCGGATTAGGAATGGGGCATTGACGATGGGTATTTTGCAAGGGAAAAACATTTTAGTAACCGGAGTTCTTACCGACAGTTCGATTGCATTCCATATTGCAAAGATCGCACAGGAGGAAGGCGCGACAGTTCTACTTTCATCATATGGACGCGTAATGAGTTTGACGACGCGAATATCAGGTCGCCTTCCAAACCCAGCACCAGTGATTGAACTAGATGTTACAAACCAAGAGCATCTTGACGCACTTGCAGACCGCGTAAAAGAGCACGTTCCTCATCTCGATGGCGTAGTTCACTCGATTGGATTCGCACCAGAGGCAGCCCTTGGCGGAAACTTTTTAAATACTGCATGGGAAGATGTCGCCACTGCAGTACATGTATCCGCTTATTCATTGAAGTCTTTAACTATGGCTACGCGTGCACTCTTTAACGGTGGTGGTTCCGTCGTCGGTTTAGATTTTGATGCAACGGTTGCCTGGCCAAAGTATGACTGGATGGGTGTGGCTAAGGCCGCGCTGGAATCAACTTCCAGGTATTTGGCTCGAGATTTAGGTGCAGAAAACATTCGAGTAAATTTGGTAGCCGCCGGACCAATCCGCACCATGGCAGCGAAATCAATTCCAGGCTTCGATGAATTCGAAAAGGTTTGGAATGAGAGATCTCCGATGGAGTGGGATGTGACTAATCCAGTACCGGCTGCCCAGGCAGTTGTCGCCCTGCTATCCGATTGGTTCCCGAAAACGACCGCTGAAATCATCCACGTAGACGGCGGTTTGCACGCCATGGGTGCCTAAAGGTAAAGTACCTCTCAGACCAGTGGCAGATCCAGCGCTACTGCAAGAGGAGCTCACCGCTCCCACCTTCTCGGCCCTAGTAATACGAAAGTAAATTGGGAGCTGGCTGGTTTGTCGAGAGTCAACCGCCTGCGGGCGAGTTTTTCTCTCCTTAGCGGTGCGCGATTTTTGCGGTAAATGCCGGAACTACCTAAGTCAAAACGGTAGCAAACCAACTAAGGAGAACAAATCACAACTGAACCTCGCATTAATGACCGTATCCGCACACCTCAAATTCGTCTTATCGGACATACCGGGGACCAAGTTGGAGTTGTAGATATAGACACGGCGCTAAAGATGGCAGATGAAGTCGGTTTAGATCTCGTAGAGATCGCACCGGACGCAAATCCACCTGTATGCAAAATTATGGACTTCGGTAAGTACAAGTACGAAGTTGCTCAAAAAGCCCGTGAAGCGCGTCAGAACCAGACCCACATTGTGGTGAAGGAAGTGCGGTTGACACCAAAAATCGAAAATCATGATTACGAAACAAAACGTAACGCAATCGTGAAGTTCTTAAAGGGTGGCGACAAGGTAAAGATCACGATGAAGTTTCGCGGACGCGAACAAACTCGCCCCGAACTTGGTTTCAAACTTTTACAGCGTCTAGCAGATGATGTTCAAGAGGTTGCTTTCGTTGAGTTCGCTCCTAAGCAAGAGGGACGTAACATGACAATGGTGCTCGGGCCGACGAAGAAGAAAACTGAAGCGGTAGCAGAGCAGAAAGCAGCGCGAGCTGCTAAAGAGAAAGCTGCACAAGAGGCAGTTGTAGAAAAGTAATTTTTACCAAACGAGGAAGTACAGGAGAAGATAAATGCCAAAGATGAAGACCCACAGTGGCGCGAAGAAGACTTTTCGCGTTACCGGAACAGGAAAGATTATGCATGAGCGTGCCGGAAAGCGCCACCTTTTGGAGCGCAAGTCATCTCGCGTTACTCGTCGTTTGAGTACTGAACAGTCCGCAAAGCCAACCGTAACCATGACAGCCAAGCGCATGCTTGGTCTTAAGTAAGGAGTGTGAATTAAATGAGAGTAAAACGTGGAGTTCATGCTGCTAAGAAACGTCGCACGACCCTTGAGCGCGCCAGCGGATATCGCGGGCAACGTTCCCGTCTTTTCACAAAGGCGAAGGAACAAGTTACGCACTCTATGGTCTATGCATTCAATGATCGTAAGGATAAGAAAGGTGACTTCCGTCAACTTTGGATTCAACGCATCAATGCCGCAGCGCGTGAGAACGACATGACATACAACCGCTTCATTCAGGGTCTTAAGGCAGCTGGTGTTGAGGTCGATCGTCGCGTTCTATCTGATATCGCAACAAATGATCCAGCAACATTTAAGACACTTGTCGATGTTGCTCGTAAGAACCTTGTTAGCGCTTAGTTCTTTTTGAAAAAACGCTGACGATTTAGATGATAGAGAGCCTTCACTCGCCGCATATCGCGCGGGTGAAGGCTCTTATCTCATCCCGTGGCAATAAAGAACGTGGCCAGCACGGTGAATTTATCGCCGAAGGGTTGCAATGTGCACGCGAAGCCTTGGCCGCGACATCTGGTCCTAAGGTAAAAAACATCTACTTAACTGAAAGCGGTTCATCCCGCATCGAAAGCGCTGGGTTAGATACATCCGGCATCGAAACAATCTTGGTAAGTGAGCCCGTTATGGCAGCGATGTCATCAACAATTACACCTCAAGGAATTCTCAGCGTATGCGAAATCGGCAATAGGGATTTTTCAGATTTTAAGCTTAACGGGAAAACCAAGTTGATTTATCTTCATGAAATACAGGATCCCGGTAACGCTGGAACAATTCTGCGCAGCGCCGATGCGATGGGAATAGATGCTGTCATTACTTCACCTGGCAGCGTCGATATGTATTCCCCAAAGGTTGTACGCGCAACTGCTGGCTCACTCTGGCATGTACCGCTTTATTCGGGTATCACACTTGCAACTATTTCTTCGCAATTTCCACAGTTAAAAAAATTAGCGCTTTCGGCTCAAGGCAAAACTTCGATAACTGATCTCAAAGAAATGGGTGATTGCATTGCGATTTTCGGCAATGAAGCCCGCGGAATAGATACTCTTTTAGACGGAGAAGTTATTCAGGTACATATTCCGATGAAGGGCAGCGCTGAAAGTCTCAATCTTTCTGCGGCGGCGTCCATCGTTATGTTTTATCTAGCCGCCCTATAACCAAATATCCCGCATCTCGGAAAGGTCACGGGTTAGAATTCCGTCATGAATTCGGCAGATGTTCAAACGTGGATAAAGGATGCCGAAAAAGCTTTTTCACAGGCTGCCGATCTTGATTCGCTAAAAACTGCCCGACTTGCCCATTTGGGGGATAAAGCTCCCATCTCTTTGGCCAGCCGATCTTTAGGCTCGCTTGCACCGGATGAGAAAGCATCATCAGGAAAAATTATTGGTGATGGTAAAGCGGCAATTGCAGCAGCGTTGCAAAAGGCCACAGATAAATTAGAAGGCGAAAGAGATTCCAAGGTTTTACTTGAAGAAGTTGTTGATATCACCTTGCCCGTTAAACGATCTCATCGTGGAGGCCTTCATCCAATTACAATAATTAAAAACGAGATCAGTGATTTCTTTATCGAGCAAGGTTATTCTGTTGAGGAAGGACCAGAACTTGAATCCGGATGGCTTAACTTCGATGCGTTGAATATTCCCCCAGATCACCCGGCTCGAACGATGCAAGATACTTTCTACATAGAACCAGTTGAATCAGGGATGGTCCTGCGCACCCAAACCTCGCCGGTGCAGATTCGCTCGATGCTCGAGCACGAACCTCCTATCTACATGATCTGTCCGGGGCGCACATTTCGAGCAGATGAATTAGATGCGACCCACAGCCCAGTTTTTCATCAAGTCGAAGGGTTGGTCGTCGATAAAGGCATAACCATGGCCCACTTAAAAGGAACGCTAGATAATTTTGCGCAAGCGATGTTCGGGCCTTATGTAACAACTCGTCTTCGACCATCATTTTTTCCATTCACTGAGCCAAGTGCCGAAGTAGATATCTTCTTCAATGGTCGCTGGATCGAATGGGGCGGTTGTGGCATGGTCAATCCAAAAGTGCTGACCACTTGTGGAATAGATACTGATGTTTATGGCGGCTTCGCATTCGGAATGGGTCTGGAGCGCACGCTAATGGTGCGACATAACATTACAGATATGCATGACATTGTTGAAGGCGATCTGCGATTCACACGTCAATTTGGGGTGGGTCTATAGATGCGCGCTCCGTTGTCATGGCTCAAAGAATTCGTAGAGATTCCTAATTCAGTTTCTGCAGACCAGATTAGCGATGCGTTGATTCGCGTAGGTTTTGAAGTTGAAGAAATAATCCAAGAAGGCGCAGGGCTAACTGGACCGCTGAAATTTGCTAAAGTTTTAACAATTGAAGAGATTACCGAGTTTAAAAAGCCTATCCGTTACGTAGGACTCGACTGCGGAGAGAAAGAAACTCGCTATGTTATTTGTGGGGCTACCAACTTCAAAGTTGGAGACGTAATTGTTGCCGCGCTGCCGGGCGCCGTTTTGCCCGGGGATTTTCACATTGCCGCTCGAGAGACCTACGGTAAAACTTCAAATGGAATGATTTGTTCTGCTCGCGAACTTGGTATCGGTGAGGATCATTCAGGGATCATGGTTTTCGCCGAGGGCGACGTCGAAATTGGTAGTGATGCCATCGCAGCGCTAGAAATAAGCGATGTAATCTTCGATATCGCTGTAAACCCAGATCGGGGTTATGCCTTAAGTATCAGAGGTATCGCGCGTGAGATCGCCGGCTCCCTATGCTTAAAATTCACAGACCCAGTAGATGCACTCCGTGGATTGAAATTTACCGAAACTGGTAAAGGGGTATCTGCAAAGATTGCAGATAAAGATACCGCCTCTGTTTTTTACTTACGAACTCTTTCGGATTTTGATCCATCTGCGAAAGTCCCAATCTGGATGCGTCGACGAATTGAAAAGATGGGGATGCGTTCCATATCCCTAGTCGTTGATATAACGAACTACGTGATGCTCGAACTAGGACAGCCGCTTCATGCCTTTGATAAATCAAAAATTTCAGGTGGTCTAACCATTAAGCGCGTTGGAAAATCGCAGAAGTTCACCACCTTAGATGGACAAGAGCGTAATTTGGATCCTGATGATTTGATGGTTTGTGACGATAAACAACCTCTTGCACTAGCCGGAACTATGGGTGGCCTATCTTCAGAGATAACCGAGACCACAACCGATATCGCACTAGAGGCGGTTCGCTTTGATCCGGTTTGCGTTGCTAAGAATTCACGTCGCCATAAACTCTCGTCGGAGGCATCACGCAGACTTGAGCGAAGTGTCGACCCATCATTGGCAGAATTTGCATCGGCACGTTTTGTTCAACTACTAACCGCGCATAGCAGCGCAAAACATGTTGCAACCGTGGTCGATGGTGAACCAAGGTTTTCACCCGTTATAACTTTAGATCCGACCTATATTCCAAAGCTGCTTGGCTTTGAAATTGCATGGCCTGAGATCGCACATAATCTTCGAATTATTGGTTGTGATGTAGATGAGAAGTCATTCCAGGTTGATCCTCCAGCATGGCGCGCTGATCTATTAACCCAATCTGACTTAGCCGAGGAAGTGGCTCGCATGATTGGCTACGAGAAGATTCCATCAATTCTTCCGCCCCGACCTAAGCACGCAAGCCTTACGCCAACTCAGAAACGGCGTCGCGCAATAGCAAATATGTTGGCAAGTCGGGGATTGGCAGAGGTGCAAACTTTCCCATTCACAAATCAAGAGACCATTGATCAAATGGGTTTTCTTGGCGACCGTGCAGCAACCTATCGAATTGCGAATCCAATGTCGGAAGAAAACCCGCTAATGCGCGTCCATTTAGTTCCTGGACTAATTGAGGTTGCCGCAAGAAATACAAGTCGCGGAGCTAAGAATTTTGCAATCTTTGAGATGGGGTCAATATTTAGAGGCTCACAGAAATTGATTCCAGCCATCTCTCCGGATCTACTAAAGCGGCCCGATGAGAAGACAATCAAGGGAATCTACGAAAGCGTTCCTCCACAAGCGTTTCACGTTGCAGGTCTCTTAGTTGGTAAGGCGGAAAACGAGGATTGGCAAGGCAAAGCTCATGCCTACACATGGCAGGATGCAATTGCCTTTGCACAGGAAATACTTGATCTTTGCAATCTCAAATATTCGGTAAAACGTTCAGATTTTGCCCCATGGCATCCAGGCCGTTGTGCCGAACTTATAGTTGATGGCAAACCAGTGGCTCATGCAGGGGAAGTTCATCCACGCATTTTGGCAAAGTATGGATTGCCAGAACGCAGCGCAGCCTTTGCAGTTGGATTAAGCGCACTTCCTGATTCGCATCTTGTAAAACCAACTCGCGTTGGGACGATGCCGGCAGCGGTTCAAGATGTAGCGCTGATTGTTGATAGCGCGATTAGCGCGCAAGATGTGGAAGCGGCGCTACGTGCTGGAGCAGGTGAACTACTGGAATCAATCTCGCTCTTTGATCGCTATGACAAGTTAGGCGATGGCAAGATCTCTTTGGCATTCACCCTTACCTTCCGAGCCGAAGATCGCACCTTAACTGGCTCTGAAGTCTCTGAGATGCGCAGCGCTGCGGTCGCCTCCGCGGAGAAGGCGACCGGCGCCACGATCCGTACTGCATAAATATGCAAATTGTTGCATAATTATGCTAAAGTAGATCTATGAAAATCGGAATTATTGGGGGTAGCGGCTACGCCGGGGGAGAGCTCCTGCGTCTTCTTGCCGGGCACCCAGAGTTCGAAGTTTGTTGCGTTAGCGCACATTCGAACGCGGGTGAATTTATTACCGCGGTACACCCTCATTTAAGTGGTTATGCGAACATAAAGTTCAGCGAATTTAAAGCGAGTGATTTCGATTGCTGCGAACTTATCTTCTTGGCGCTACCTCATGGCGAAAGCGCAAAAATAGTTACTCAACTGAGTAAGCAAGTGAAGATTGTTGATCTGGGAGCAGATTACCGATTAGAAAGCTCTGCTAATTGGGAGAAGTATTATGGGGGAGATCACCCTGGAACCTGGATATACGGGGCACCCGAACTTCCTGGGGCGCGCGAACTAATTAAGGTGTCATCACGAATTGCAAACCCAGGCTGTTACGCAACCGCAATTGCACTAGGAATCGCGCCTGCGGCTGCGATCGCAGATTTAAGTGATGTCGTTGTAGTTGCAGCATCCGGAACAACAGGTGCCGGTCGTTCCGCGAAAATAAACTTAATCGCCAGTGAAGTCATGGGCTCTCTTACCTCTTACAAATTCGGGGGAGTCCATCAACACACTCCTGAGATAGAAGAATCCTTACAACGCTCTACTGGCGCTGCCGCGAAAATTTCGTTCACGCCGATACTGGCTCCGATGCCACGCGGTATTTTGGCAACGATCACGATGAGATTAAATCCCGGAATTTCAATAACACAGGTGCGAGAGGCTTTCGAAAAAAGTTACTCAGATGAACCATTCATTAATTTGTTAACACACGGTGAAATGCCAAAGACGGCTGCTGTAACTGGAAGCAATATGGTGGCAATTCAATTAGCCGTTGATGAACACACAAATCGCTTAGTGGTAAGTGTTGCAATAGATAATCTCGTTAAAGGTGCGGCGGGACAAGCGATCCAGAATGCAAATCTAATTTGTGCTTTCGATGAAACTCTCGGACTAACACAACTGGGATTAGGAACATGATCGTTGTAAAATTTGGTGGCCATGCCATGGCTGACGAAAATGGAGGCTTCGCCTTAGCAATCGCGTCTGCCTTGTCCAAAGGAATACAAATTGTAATTGTTCATGGTGGTGGTCCACAGATAAATTCTGCGCTAGAAGCGGCCGGTATTGAATCGCAATTCATTGGAGGATTCCGAGTTACCAGCCCCGAAATCTTCGAAGTAGTAGAACAGGTTTTAGTGCATGAAATAGGCCCCGCAATAGCAAATTCACTTTTAAAGATTGGCGTAAATGCAGTTGCGATATCTGGGCGCACGAGCGAGTCTTTAATTGCAGAGCCACAACGCAAATTAGTCGATGGAACTCCCGCAGATTTAGGTTTAGTAGGCCTAATTACGGCGGTAAATCCCCAAGCGATTCGTAACGCCTTGAAAGGTGGACAAGTCCCAGTGATTTCACCAATAGCAATTAATGAAGATTTCCGCGGGGGACTAAATGTGAATGCTGATCTTGCAGCGGCTGCAATAGCTGGCGCGTTGGATGCTACAGCGCTCGTGATAATGACTGATGTCGCTGGCATCTACAGAGACTGGCCCGATAAAGGCTCTTTGATTGAGGAAATTACTTTCGCCGAACTCTCGAAGATAAAAAATGGCTTTGCCGATGGCATGGCTCCTAAGGTGCAAGCTTGTTTAGATGCAATTACAGCCGGCGCGCAGGCGGTTCGCATAATTGATGGTACTGATGCAAAGAGTTTCGAACTAGCTCTAAATAATTCGGGTGGAACTCTGGTGACAAGATGACATCAAAGAAATCAGTGATTAATTGGTCCGATGTCATGCAGAATAACTATGGTGTTCCTTCGATTACATTGACATCGGGCAAGGGCATTTTAGTTACCGATGAGAATGGGAAAAAATATCTAGATTTCCTGGGTGGTATCGCTACCAATGCTTTGGGTCACGCCCATCCAGCAATTGTGAAAGCGGTATCCAAACAGATTGCAACGCTCGGTCATGTCAGCAACCTGTACGCCCATCCCGCAGGTCTACAACTAGCGCAGAAATTGATTGATATGACTGGTGATTCAACCGCACGCGTCTTCTTCTGTAATTCTGGTGCAGAAGCTAATGAGGCTGCGCTAAAGCTCTCGCGTAAAACCGGCCGTTCGCGCATAGTGGCCACAGTCGACGCATTTCACGGAAGAACTATGGGAGCGCTATCGCTGACGGGCCAACCTAGCAAACGTAATCCGTTTAAGCCGTTGATTAAGAATATTAAACATGTGACCTTTGGAGATATCACGCAGATGCGCAAAGCAGTTAATTCTAAGACTGCGATGGTAATCGTTGAGCCACTAATGGGAGAAGCTGGAGTTATTGTTCCGCCACTTGGATATTTAAAACAGCTACGCGATCTTTGCAACGAACGCGGAGTGTTGTTGGTCTTTGATTGCGTGCAGACTGGGATGGGTAGAACAGGTACTTGGTTTGGATACGAAGATGAAAAAATTCGCCCCGATGTCATAACCCTCGCAAAGGGTCTTGGAGGAGGCCTGCCGTTGGGCGCGATGATCGCATTGGGAAGTAACGCTCCTAAGTTTTCTCCAGGTGAACATGGAACAACTTTCGGTGGCAATCCCGTGGCAGCTGCGGCAGGGCTAGCGGCGATCGGCGTAATCGAAAAGAGCCGATTGATGACTTCGGCTAAGAGTTTTGAAAAACGTTTAAAGATCAAACTAGGGGCGGTCCGTGGTGTTACAGAAGTTCGTGGTCGCGGTTTGTTAATCGGTATCGGGCTAAATGGCGACTACGCAAAAGATCTTGCTACTCTCTTATCGGATCGAGGAATACTTGTTAATGCACCTAACAGCGACACGATTCGAATTGCGCCACCGATGATAGTGACCAAAATTCAGATTGATAAATTCATCACTGTCTTTACGCAATGCATGCAGGAGGTCTCTCGTGGCTAAAGTTCTTAATTCGACTTCGGTTTCTGCACGTCGCGCCAAAGCTATTTCCTTAATCAAGGCAGGTGTTGTTCATTCACAATCTGATCTCGTAAAACTTCTAAAAAAGGCAGGATTTGCAGTTACGCAAGCCACTGCCAGCCGTGACCTTGAAGAGGTCGGAGCAGTTCGTGCACGTAGTGCGGCAGGAGAATTGATTTATCAGATTGGTTCGACCTCCGATGACGCGATCTCAAAATCGATGCCACTTCCATCTGATCTGATTCTCTCAGTTGAAGCGTCCGCAAATTTAGCCGTTGTTCGTACCCCACCCGGAGGGGCACAGTTCTTAGCTAGCGCTCTTGATAATTCGGGAATCAACGGAATCATCGGCACAATCGCAGGCGACGACACGGTTTTAGTTGTCTCGAAGAAGTCCAACGGCGGAGCCGAATTAGCGAAAGAATTACTCTTGTTCAGTAGGTCATCAAATAAATCAGCGAATAGATCATCAAGTATTGGAAAGGCGAGAAAATAATGGCGCTCTGGGGTGGAAGATTCACGCAGGCACCAGCAGATGCCGTTTTCGCGCTCTCTCGTAGCGTCGATTTTGACTGGCGACTAGCACCATACGATTTGCGTTCTTCACTTGCGCATTTGAAAGTTCTTCGCGCTAGCGGTCTAATTCAAGAAGATGTCGCTAAGAAAATCGAAAAGGCTTTGCGTGACTTAACTTCAGAAGTTGAGTCAGGAAAGTTTTCGGCCATTGAAAGTGATGAAGATGTGCACAGTGCGCTGGAACGCGGTTTAACAGAGAAGATTGGGGCCACTGGAGGTTCCCTTCGCGCAGGACGTTCCCGAAATGATCAAGTTGCAACTGATCTTAAGCTTTTTGCCATTGATCATATGCTCGAAGTTGCTAGTTCGATCACCCAATTACAGACTGCCTTGTTGGCGAAAGCGAATGAGTACGCAGATGCGCCAGCGCCAGGGTTTACACATATGCAACATGCACAACCAATTCTTTTTGGCCATGAAATCGCTAAACATGCTCAATCTTTTGCTCGCGATTTAGAACGTATCCAAGATTGGTTAGTTCGCACCAACGTCAGTCCGCTTGGTTCTGGCGCGCTGTCCGGATCAGGATTATCTCTAGATCCTGCAGCAACGGGAAAGGATCTCGGGTTTGCATCGTCGTCTGCAAATAGCATTGATGCAGTATCAGATCGCGATTTTGTTGCCGAAGCACTATTTATCTTGTCGCTAATTGGCGTACATCTATCTCGAATCGGAGAAGAGTGGTGTCTTTGGGCAACAACTGAATTTGGATGGGCGCAAGTCGCTGATGCGTATTCGACTGGCTCTTCCATAATGCCTCAGAAAAAGAATCCAGATATGGCAGAACTGGCACGCGGTAAAGCGGGCCGTCTCATCGGGAACTTAACCGCCGTTTTAGCAATGCTCAAAGGTTTACCTTTCGCATACAACCGCGATCTGCAAGAAGACAAAGAACCGTTTTTCGATTCTATAGACACAGTTCTTTTGGTCTTGCCAGCGGTCACTGGAATGGTTGCGACTACTAGTTTCGATCGCGCAAAAATGCTGGCTGCCGCTCCACTTGGTTTTTCATTGGCAACTGAGATTGCCGATTTTCTAGTGCGCGCGCATGTTCCATTCGCGCAAGCGCATGAAGCGGCCGGGAAATGCGTCGCCCTCTGTGAAAAAGATGGGATCGAACTCGATGAGTTAAGTGATCAACAATTTAAATCAATTCATTCCGCCCTCACCCCTGAGATTCGTAAAGTTTTAACGGTTCAGGGAGCAATCGCCTCTCGCACCACCGTTGGAGCAACGGGATCAACTGCCTTTGCCGACCAAATTAAATCGGCAACAGAGAATTTATCCCGACTTTCAAAGGTAATTGCCGATCAGCAGAAGCGTTTTTCCGAGATGATGGGCGCATGAACTCCGCAATGGCGCCTTTATCTAGCGAGTTAATTGCTGATCTGAAATGGCGCGGTCTCTTCTCGCAATCAACTGATGAGAAAGCGTTAATCGAAGCGCTTAAGAAGCCAACCACTCTCTATATTGGCTTTGATCCAACGGCCCCAAGTCTGCATGTTGGCAATTTAGTTGTTCTCTTAGCCCTTCGTCGTTTTCAATTAGCCGGCCACATTCCAATCGCACTTGTCGGGGGAGCGACCGGATTGATCGGGGATCCCAGCGGAAAAAGCGAGGAACGCTCACTAAATACCACCGACGTTGTAGAAGCTTGGGTGGAACGCATTCGTGGACAGGTTTCTAAGTACCTAGATTTTCAAGCGAAACCTAACGCAGCAATTGTTGCAAATAATTTAGATTGGACTTCACCACTTTCAGCCATTGAATTCTTACGCGATATCGGAAAGCATTTCAGCGTAAATCAAATGCTTGCCAAAGATTCTGTCTCATCACGGCTAGAAGCGGGCGGTATTTCCTATACCGAATTTTCCTACCAAGTTTTGCAATCTTATGATTTTCTAGAACTCTACCGTCGCCACAACTGTACTTTGCAATTAGGTGGATCGGATCAATGGGGAAATATTGTTGCGGGGCTAGATTTAATTCGTCGTGTTGAAAGTGGAAGCGGACATGCTTTAACTATTCCGTTACTTGCTAAGGCTGACGGAAGTAAATTTGGTAAGACTGCGGGCGGTGCCATCTGGCTCGATCCAGAGATGACATCACCGTATGCGTTTTTCCAGTACTGGTTAAACACCGACGATAAAGATGTGATCAATTTTCTGAAAGTGTTTTCATTCAAATCTCGCGCCGAAATCGAAGCGCTCGAGAAAGCACACA
>Ga0114980_10001856_pt1 | contig 15053 bp, 8 predicted proteins | sample S_140806_EF_Meta_FD_87018 | JGI IMG/M metagenome (GOLD analysis project Ga0114980, IMG submission 87018) | Freshwater microbial communities from Lake Simoncouche, Canada to study carbon cycling - S_140806_EF_MetaG | ecosystem: Environmental > Aquatic > Freshwater > Lake | place: Lake...
ACAAAATCGCCATTAACGACTTGATGCGCATCGTCGTGGGGCGCTTGCGCAAACAAAAAATCGCTGTCCCTGATATCATTGACCAACTCAATGCCAAAGGGGTGGCAGTCACCCGTGCCAAATTCGACGATTGGTTTATGACCCGCCCCGACCGCGACACCACCGCGCCGATTGCCGTATTTCAGGTATTGCTGAATGTACTATTTAGCTTAGATCAACGCATCATGACCGTAACGGAGCTGTTTACGTTGATTATCGCAGCCCGGATTCCCATCAACGTCATCCAAGACTACGCCCGCTACTTCCCCAAAGCCGAATGGAATCAGGTCCTCAAGGCGTATGGCTTCCATCAAATCACCTGGAACGACACGCTAATTGGTCGCGACGAAATCACCGAAGTCATCTACGAAAGTATGCTTCGCCGCTATAGCCGCATCTTGGTTGGTCATCCTGGGGTCGGCAAAACAGCGCTGGCACTCCAAGTGTTGCGCCGCTATAGTGTGCACACGGGCAAGCCGACGTATTACATCGATATGCGCCAAACGACTACGTTTATGATGCTACTCGAGCAACTCGCCACGGTATTCCAGGTTCGTGCCATGGGCAACGAGCCACTTTTGTATCGGATCGAAGCCTTTGTGAAGCACCATTCCCCATGCCTGCTCATCGACGATTTCCAAGATTCACCGAGTTTTTCGTTACCGCAATTTGTGGCATACCTCGGCGCCCACTTCCCGGCTATAACGTTTGTGTTAACCACGCCACTCACCTCTACGCACTACCCCGAACTAGCTGCCCAGCTGATTGAGGTCACTCCTCTAGCCTATAGCGACAACACATCGCCTGCCTATCATCTGGTACGGCGCTGTAGCCTAGAATTAGGGGTGATGCAGATCCGCGACCAAGACATCCACCAGATTTGTTTCCAAGCCCAAGGCAATCCACTCTATATCAAAATGATGGCCGGCAGTATTACGCGTGATGCCCATGTTGATTTGCACGACGATATTATCCAAATAGCGTTAACCCACCTCGATTTCCCGTCCCAGATCCTGTTGCAATTCATGTTGTGTGCCTCCATCCAACTCACCCAGAGCTTTATTCTGGCCGTGAGTCCCCAGTTGATTGGGGTGGATGGGGCTGCGGTCACTCCCTATTTGCAACAATTGACGACGGCGGGCTATGTCACAGTAGTCCAAAACGACGAACCAGTATATGTAGTTGCCAATGTGGTGCGCCAACACTTGCTACCACTCTTGACGAACGAGCGAGTCGTCGATATGTTGCGGTGTGTCTACACCGCGTTGTGCCAAGACAGCGACACCTTGACACTCACCCCACATGTCAATCAACGCCTAATCTACCGCACTGATTTAGCGATTATTCTCTATGTAGGACACGCCTTAATCAGTGCTGCTATGCCCGTAGAAGCCACGACCCTCTGTTGTGTCTGGCACGACGCATTTATCCGGCATGGCTTGGTTGCCCAAGCCATCCAGCTCGGTGAGCAGTGCATTGCCGTACTGCCTGACGCCGACAGTATGCGTGTCGAGCTCGAATTGGTCATGGGCACGTTGTATAGCGAACGTGGGTTGACGCATTACGCCAAGACCTACTTTACCCAGGTACGCACCAACGAGGCGAGCCAATCTAATCAATATTTACGCGCCCGGGTGGCGGTGGATCAGTGCTTCATCGAATTAGAAGATATTACCAGCGCCCAAGATGCCCAATTTGTCTTTTTGTGTAACGAATTAACCGTCGCCGTCGATTATTTCCGCCAGCAACAACTCTTTGCGTGGCAAGCGTGGGCTTATCATCGGCTGTCGTACAGCTATTTTCATGTTAATGATTTGCGCAAATCACACGAGTACAATAACTTGGCCGTGAATCTGTTGCGCAAATTAACCCCATCCAACTGGCTCAGCGATGTGATGCGTTCACGCGGCTTGATATTGACGGCAATCGGTGATTTTGCCAGTGCCCGCCAGCACCTCGAATACGCCATCAATGCCTACAAAGAGTCCGACCAAGTCTCCGAAATAGCCCAATCCTATCTACGCCTCGCCGTCGTCGATGTGTTGGAGATGAAAATACCAGCGGCGGTGGTGAATTTGCGCGCAGGAGTGCAAATCTTGGAGCGCATTGGTGGCCTCAAAGATGTGTTGTATAGCATTGATATCTATTGTGGCGTGTTGTTGGCCCAAGGGGGCTTCAATGATGCCCGCATGCTGTTGCAAATCTGCGATCAATTACGCTACGAACGCCAAATCTACCGTGGCGGCACATTTGATAATATGCTCAAGCAATATTTTGCATTTGCAACCAATAACAGCCAAATTGTGCCACGTGACCTCGGCTTGTTTATGCCCGATCAAAACATCTACGAAGTCGTCGCTATCATGCGCCGCCAGTTGATGACTGCATAATGCGCACCGACGCAGCCTGCTACGTATCTATGAAATGATGTGTTGATCGCAGATAGAGTTGATTCCGTAAAAAACGACGGAATTATCTATATTTTTGTATAGTAAAAAATGTATACTGATTGTAGATATTGATTGTAAATCTCTGATATGTGTATTGCTTCGATTCCCCTTGCGTTGCTGAGGATATATATATATGGATGCAAATTCATCATTGGTGTTTGACAAAGTCGCGATTAACGACCTCATGCGCACGGTGATTGGCCGATTGCGCAAACAAAAAATCACCATTCCCGATATCATTGCGCAACTCAATGCCAATGGGATTACGATTAGTCGTGCCAAATTCAACGACTGGTTTATGACGCGTCCCGAACGTGATGCCACTGCGCCGATTGCGGTGTTGCATGTGGTAATAGATGTGCTATATGCGTTGCAGCCACACATCATGACGGCAACTGAACTTTTTTCGTTGCTGATTGCAACTCGCATGCCGATTAATCTCATCCACGCATACGCCCCCTACTTTCCCAAAGAAGAATGGAACAAGGTGCTCGGACTATACGGGATTCACCATAATTTATGGGATGATGCAATCATTGGTCAAGAAAAAGTCATTCAACAAGCGTATTGGAATCTCCTTACCGGTAAATGCCAAATCATTGTAGGGGCACCGGGCATCGGCAAAACAATGATCGCGGGAGAATTAATGCGCCAATATCAATTATTTAAAGGCAACCCGATTGTAAAAATTAACCTTATAAATGTACAGTCGTTTACCACTCTACAAACGCTTATGTTGAAACAGTTTGGCATCCAACCGAATGACTATCAACCCATAAAAACACAATTAAACAATTATATCGTACGCCACAATCCCATCATTCTCTTTGATGATTTTGAAGAAACAGCATCCTTTACTATTACACAATGGCTCAACCACCTCCACACAAACTTTACACCGTTCATGTGGTTGATTACTATTCGTAATATGCCTGAGGTGATTACTCCCATCCCTGTGCAGATTACCACAATTGCCCCACTGCTGTATGAAAAAAATGATTCACCCGCGTGGATGTTGGCCAAGCGTTGTCTCCTCAAAAGTGGCATGTTTGCACCGCAAAAAGAATTGTTGCAGGTCATTACGCAAATGACGCAAGGGAATCCAAACGCTATCCAACTGCTGGTTAATGATTTGCAAACGACTAATTTTGTCTATTCACCTGACTACAACGTTGATTCGTTTGTCCATTTAGATAGCACCGCACGTACGCTATTGGAAGTAATGACCGTGCTCCACGTGCCATTTTCAGAGCACGTTATTCGTATGCTTGCCCCGATAATTTGTCAGACGTCGGTTGCGAAAATTGAAGAATCTATCAAAATGCTTAAAAATAAAGGTTATCTCTTGGTCATTGAAAATACTTTAGCGACATATATTTTGCTACAACGGACCATATTTACGCAAATAACCGCAACGCTGTTACCAGTCAAGCGCATACACTACCTGCAATCAATGTTTGACGGGTTGTGTGATGGTTTTACGATTGACATGAAATTTCCCCACAATTTATTGAAATTTCAGAGCGATTTACCACTGCTCTTGCAGTTCGCGACACTCATGCTTCAGGTCGGTATGGTCGATGCGTGTGCCTTGTTGTGTTGTCTGTGTAGTGAAATTGCAATTGAAGTAGGTGACACTGCAGATATTGTGCAGATTATGGAACAATGTGTGCGGATGTTGCCGAACCAATCAACAACCTATATTGAAATGCAATTAGTATTGGGGAAGTTGTATAGTGAACGTGGGCTTACGTTTAATGCAGTCAATTGTTTTACGCAAGTACGGGCCAGTGAGTTGTTGCGTACAAATGATTATTTCCGCGCCCGTGTGGCGGTTATCCAAGCGCTTGGGTATATGGTTCGCGATGTAAACTTGCAACCAACTGATTTTGATTTTTTGTGCCAAGAGTTAGAATTTGCAATTGATTATTGCTCGATACATCAACGTATCATGTGGCAAAGCCGCGCCCATCATTGTTTGGCGTACCTGTATCTGTTTGCAGGGAATGTTTCTATTGCACACAAACACTCGGCTGAGGCATTACAATTGATTTCAATGCCGAATAAAACCGATGAGGTAAATGATTTTTATGCACATATTCTGCGCTTACATGCGGTGACATTGTCGTTGCTCGGTGATTACACCCTCGCCCGCAACCAACTCAAACAGGCACTCGTTGAGTACCAACAAACCTTCCGCACCATTGAAATTTTGCAAACTTATATGCGCCTTGCCATGAATGAATTGTTTGCGCGTGATATCCAGGCAGTAACGAATTATTTGTATATTACACTCCAAGAGATTACCAAAACTGGTAACGCCAAAAGTGTATTGTATTGTATCGACATCTACATCATATTACTTTGCGTACAAGGAAATGTCACGCATGCACACCAGTTGTTGTACCGTGCGAATGGCTTCCGTATAGAGCGTGGTGTGTCACGTGGGGCCGTATTTGATCAAATAATTGCCCAAAATTTTCCACAGAGTGCACACCAAACAATAATCAAAGCGACAGATGAGCCGAAACAATCATTGTCTGATGTGCTATCACAAATAACCGCAGAACTCAATGCACATATTGATAATTAAACCGTGCACACCGGCAATGCCTCGTTATAACCGAATTTCGCGCCCTTCGGCGCTCGAACGGTAGCAGGCGTCGATGACCTGCGTGCGGCGCAAGCCGTCTGCGGCCGAGGGGATGGCGGGTGCGCCATCGAGGATGGCTGCGACGAAGTTGTTGATGACGTCGACATGCCCACCACCCGGCTTGATGTTGGGTACGAGGTCGACGGGCGTGCCGTTGGCCTCATCATAAAAAATCCGTACGGTTTTGACGTTGTGGTAGTCGACTACTTTGAGTTCGGCGCCACCTTCGGTGCCGTACAAAATAATCCCAAAATCATCACCGTTGGGACCATGGCTGGCCCAGCTGGTTTCGAGTTGGAGCGTGGCCCCACCGTCGAGCCGGATCATCGCAGTGGCGAGGTCTTCGACTTCGTACTTCCCCTCGACCGTTTGGCGGACGCTGTTCATCCCTTTTTGACCACGAGGCCCAAATTCGGCGTAGGTGGCAGCATTGACGGCGACTGGCGTCGGCTCACCCATCAAATACATGGCGATATCGAGCATGTGTACGCCCAAATCAATCAACGGACCGCCACCAGCCATGTTTTTGTTGACAAACCAACTATTGATGCCCGGGATGCCGGCGCGCCGCATCCAATACGATTTGGCGTAATAGATGCGCCCCAAGCGGCCACTGTCAATGATTTGTTTGATGTACTGCACGTCGCTACGTTGGCGATGATTGAAGCTAATCATCAAAATCTTGCCGGCGGCTTTGGCCGCAGCCAGCATCGATTCGCCTTCGGCAGGAGTGCGGGCCAGGGGTTTCTCGACCAATACATGTTTGCCAGCCGCCAAGGCCGCCAAGGTGACTTCGGCATGCAGGCCATTGGGTACACACACACTCACGGCGTCGATGTCGGGTTGGGCCAAGAGTTCGGCATATTCACCATAATGCCGGGCGCCGTAGCTCGCAGCCAATGTTTTGGAGCGCTCATCGAGTCCGGCGATGGCGGCGATGGTCACCCGTGATTGGGTGGCGTAGCCTTCGGCATGTGATCGACCGATGCCCGAACCGATGATGCCGACGCGCAATGGTGTAGTTATCATAAAGCCTCTTTGTTGCAAAAAATGCCGGATGTGATAGCACACCCAGCTCATCGCCGTGTATCACGCATATCTTCGATGCTACTCGGGTCGGTGACGTGGTCAATAAACAGCACGCCGTTGAGGTGATCGATCTCGTGCTGGACGGCCCGTGCCAGCAAGCCGGTGGCGCGGCGCAGGCGCAGATTGCGCCCTTTGAGGTCGCGGTATTCACAGGTCACCCAGTTGAAGCGTTTGACAGGGGCATAGCGCCCGGGCAAACTCAAGCATCCTTCGGAGCCGGTGATGGTGCTCTCGCCATGTTGGGTGATGACGGGGTCGAGCATCACATACAACTGCTCGGGCTCGATTTCGACTACATTTCCGTCCGCACGTTTTTCGTGGTGGCCGGGGATGCGGATGACCACGAGGCGTTGCGTGATGCCCACTTGGGGGGCGGCGAGCCCCACGCCATCGACGGAATCCATGGTTTCGATCATGTCGGCCACGAGGGTCTCAAGGGTTGGTTTGGTCATGGCGACAGGGGTACAATTGCCCCGCAATATCGCCAAATCAGCGGGAATTTCGATGTCGAGAATACGACGAATAGCCATCAGCTGCCTCATTATATGCGTACGGGCTTTTGGTGGGGATGACATGCATTATCGCACATCCTCCTGCCAAAAGCCCGTACCCTGTCGCCCTTAGTACCAGAACATCGGCTTGCCGAGGAAGTCCTTGACCTTGGCGCGGTAGTTGATTGGATCGTAGAACTGATCGATGTCGACCCGCTTGACCCCTTGTAATGGGGTGTCGGCAGGTACAGTGGTATAAACGCCATTTTGGATGGCCACCATCAAGCCACTATGGCCCTTGAGTAATTGATCGACGGCCATGTTGCCAAACGAAAAGCCCGCCATGCGGTCGATGGCATCAGGCGCGCCTGAACGCATCAAATAGCCCACTTGCTGGTTAATGATGTCAACACCCGTGATTTTTTTGATGGCTTCACCGGTGATCTGCCCGATACCGCCCAATTTCTTGTGGCCGTAGGCATCTTCTTCGCCATATTCCATGGTCTGTCCATCGAGCATGGTGGCGCCTTCGGACATGACCATGATGGAGTAGTTCGACGGGTTGCGGCGTTTGTCTGCCACCAATTGATGTGCCAAGCGCTCGACGTCAAACGGCACTTCGGCGATGATACTGCGGTCGGCGTCGGCCAAAAAGCCAGCCACCAAGGCGGTCTCACCACAGTTACGCCCAAACAATTCCACCACGGCAATCCGCTCGTGTGAGCCGGTCGCAGTCCGCAAGGCGTTGATGAATTCAACGCTCCGGGTGATGGCCGTCGAGAAGCCCAAACAGTAGTCGGTACCAAATACGTCGTTGTCCATCGTTTTGGGGATGGCAATCACGCGCACGCCTTCTTTGTACATGCGGACTGCATACGACAACGTATCGTCGCCACCGATGGGGACGAGCGTGTCGATGCCGAGGTGCTCGAGCACCTTGAGCACGTGGGGCGTACAGTCAGCGGTGTTTTTGGGGCCGGTGAACGGGAAGCGCCCCTTCAAAAACTCTGGCATCATCTTTTCGCTGACACGCTGGGGATTGGTGCGTGACGTGTGCAACGTGGTACCGCCGTAGCGGTCAATGGTGCGCACATGTAATGGCGTCAACGGCGCAGCCCACTCTTCGTTGTTGGTGGGGTCGTCGAGGTTGTAATTGAGCAAACCACCCCAGCCACGTTTGATGCCGATGACCTCAATGCCGGCTTCGGCACAGCGATTCACGACGGCTTTGATGGCGGGGTTCAATCCCGGGACGTCACCGCCACCGGTCAAAATTCCTACACGCACAACATACCTCCATAACTTCAACATCTATGCGCCAACTCATCAGGGTGTGATGAGTAGTCGTACCACACAAAAAACACCGCCGTCAGGCATGACCACTGGTCATGCACAAGAGCGACGGTGCTCATTTTTCATTTGCACAACCGATAGGTGACATAACGACTTAACCGCCGCCACTCCCAAAGCCCATAATACCACCCTTTGTCATTGCTTGCACATCGAGCAATTCATCGATGCGTTCGGCACTGAGCAAGCCCTTTTCCAGCACTACTTCTTTAATGGTTTTGCCGGTGGCCATCGATTCTTTGGCCACGGCGGCCCCATTGAGGTAGCCGATTTCGCGGTTGAGGGCAGTGACGAGGATGGCGTTTTTGGCCAACCAGCCATGTGCTTTTTCGCGGTTGGCCGTCAGCCCCACCACACACCGATCGGTAAATGCGGTGATAGCACCAATCATGACGTGCATCATTTCGTTGATGTTGTGCGAAATAATCGGCATCATCACGTTGAGCTCGAGTTGACCGGCTTGAGCTGCCAAGGCCACCGTGTGGTCACACCCTTGTACATGGAAGCAGGCCATGTTGAGCATTTCGGCCAGCACCGGGTTGATTTTGCCGGGCATGATGCTCGAGCCGGGTTGTACGGCGGGTAAGCGCAATTCGTCCAACCCCGTTGCCGGTCCTGATGCCAGCAACCGAAAGTCGTTGGCAATCCGAGTTAACGTAATGCACAAGGTGCGAATCGAGGCCGAGAAGTCGGCCGGGTCGGCCATGCTTTGCATCGACTCAAACAAATTGCCCGAGGTGCGCAAGTTTTGGCCGAGCAAGCGGCTGAGCGTCACCACCATGCGGGGGTGGTATTCGTCGTGGGCATTGAGCCCCGAGCCAGTAGCGGTGCCGCCAATCCCGATGCGACGTAGGCGTTCGGCAGCGGTAGCCACCCGTTCGCGGTCGTTGCGCACGGCCAGGGCGTAGGCGCCGAATTCTTGGCCCATCGTGACCGGCACCGCATCTTGCAGGTGGGTGCGCCCTGACTTGACCACATCGGCGAATTCAACCGCTTTGGCTTCGAGGGCCTCGGCCAAATGATCGATAACACCGAGCAATTCATTGACACGCCACAAGGTGCCCAAGCGAATCGCACACGGGATGGTGTCGTTGGTGCTTTGGGCCATGTTGACGTGGTCGTTGGGGTTGACGGGCTTTTTGGTGTCGTCGAGGGCATAGCCGAGGATTTGATTGGCACGATTGGCCAATACTTCGTTGAGGTTCATGTTGTGGCTGGTGCCGGCGCCGGCTTGGAAGGGGTCTACCACGAATTGATCGGCATGCTGACCGGCAATCACTTCGTCGGCTGCGCTAATAATTGCGCCGGCGACGGTACTGTCGAGCAAGCCTAAATCACGATTGACTTCGGCTGCGGCCCGCTTGATGACCGCCATCGCCCACACAAAGGCGGGGTAAGGGCGCATGCCACTAATTGGAAAATTGATTACCACGCGTTGGGTCTGAGCGCCATATAGCGCCGCGGCTGGGACTTGTACCTCGCCCAGCGAGTCTTTTTCGGTGCGAAATCCTTGCGTCATCGCCGTAATTCCCTTATGCTGACGGCAAACCATATTACAGCGTTCGCCGTACCGTATGCGCGCCAATAGTAGCACGAAACTACCAAATCGTCGAACGCCACGTTGTTTTGCGGAGAAATACACTTCATGACCATTACTCGTATCGGTGTCGTCGGCTGTGGCCTGATGGGCGCCGGCATCACTCAAGTCCTGGCGGCCGCCGGCTACCCGACCCGCGTCTGTGAAGCCGCCGAAGCCCCACTCCAACGCGGACTGGCCCGCATACACGATGGCTATGCCCGCGCCGTCAAAAAAGGCACGCTCTCGCAAGTCGATGCCGACGCCGCCTTTGCCCGCATCACCCCTAGCCTCGATCGCCGTGATTTGGCTGATTGTGACTTGGTCATCGAAGCCATCGCCGAAGACCTGTCCCTCAAAACGGCCCTGTTTGCTGAGCTCGACGCCATTTGTGGCCCGCAGGCGATTTTGGCTTCCAATACCTCGTCGATTCCCATCCACCAACTCGCCCAAGCCACCACTCGCCCTGACCGCGTGGCCGGCTTCCATTTTTTCAATCCTGTCCCCGTCATGCAACTCATCGAATTAGTCTCGACGCCGTTTACGAGTAGCGACACCCAGCAGGCCTTGCATGCGGTGGGGACACAACTCGCCAAAACTGTGGTCGATGTCCAAGACGTCAGCGGCTTTATCGTCAATCGTTTGCTCATCCCGTATCTGTTTGAAGCAGTGCGCTTGCTCGAACAAGGGGTGGCTAGCCGCGATGCCATCGATACCGCCATGAAGCTCGGTTGTGGCTACCCGATGGGACCATTACTGCTCCTCGACGTGATTGGCATCGATACCGCCGTGGCGATTGGTGATGTGCTGGCTCGCGAATTCAACGACGCCCACCTCGCGCCGCCTCAACGCCTGCGCGAGATGGTGGCCCAAGGCTTATTGGGTCGCAAAAGCGGCCAAGGATTTTATACGACAACCGTGTAATGAAAGGATCTTCCTATGACGATTTGGCACACAACACTCAACGATGGCGTCGCCGTGTTGACCATTAACAATCCCCCTGTCAACGCCTTGAGCCGCGCCGCCGTGGCCGAGCTCCACGAACAACTGATTGCCCTTGTCAACGCATCTGAGCGAGTAAGCGCCGTGATTATTACCGGCTTTGGCGAAAAAGCCTTTGTAGCGGGTGCCAACATCAAAGAAATCAATGCCCTGGCCGATCTCAACGACGCCCAACAGTTCGGTACCGCCGTACTTGTCCTAGGGAAACTGATGCGTACCTTGCCCTTTGCCATCATCGCTGCCGTCAATGGCGTCGCCTTTGGCGGTGGTTGTGAGTTGGCGCTGATGTGCGACATGCGTATTGCCAGTAGCACCGCCCGCCTCGCCTTGCCCGAAATCACCCTCGGCTTGATGCCCGGCTGGGGTGGTAGTGTGCGAGTCGCTCGCCAAGCCGGCGCCAGCACCGCCATGATGATGGCGCTGACCGGTGAGCCGGTGGGCGCTGATGATGCCTTGCGGTTGGGATTGGTTGATCGGGTGGTGGCTCCCGCCGAATTACTCGCTGCCGCCCACACCCTCGCCAGCCGCATCGCCAGCATGGCCAGCCCCGTGATTGCCACCATCAAAGCGACGATTTGGGCAGGGCTCGAAATGCCCCTCGACGATGCCTTGCTCGCCGAATGCACCACCTTTGCCAATGTAGTTATCGCCCCCAACGCCAAAGAAGGTACCGACGCCTTTCTCAACAAACGCGCCCCCCATTGGAATGACCGCGCATGAGTTACCACGTGCCGTTGGCAGGTGGCGGCGCCCAACAACTCGCTACGTTTGTGGCCCGCCCCAACCGCTTCGTGCTCGAGGCCTTGTTGCCCGATGGGCAGATGGTGCGCGCCCATATGGCCGATCGAGGCCGCCTCATCGAGACGCTGCTCCCGGGAGTAACACTCTGTTTGGTATCACGCCCAGGCGAAAAACGCGCCACCCAATGGCAGGCGGCGGCTGCCCAACGTGCCGACGGCAGTTGGGCCTCGCTCGATACCTTGTTGCCCAATCGTTTGATGCGGGGCGTGCTCGAACAGCACCTGATTGCCGAATTGCCGGCCTATACGCTGGTACGCCGCGAAGTGCAAATCGGTGCCAGTCGCTTTGACTTTGTGCTCGAAGGAGGCGCTACTCCCATCGTGCTCGAGGTCAAATCTGCGGGGCGGATTGTCGGGGATGTGGGGCTTGTTCCCGATGCCCCGAGTAGTCGGGCGGCCCGCCATGTCAATGAATTGCTACATTTACATCAGACGGGGCTCCACACGGTATTGGTGGTGGTCGCTCAAGGCGATGCCGCCAGTGTGGCAATCGATGGCACGATTGACCCCGTGTTGGCTCAGGCGGTGCAGGCGGCGCAACACGCAGGCGTACAATTAATCGGAGTTTCGGCAACATTTAATCAAAATGGGTTATACTTTAAGCATACTATTCCCTTTGGACGCTAAATCTATCGTGTGACGCATGGGTAAATGCCGTTATTTGCCCTGCGTGTAGGGATTTTTGTGTGAACTATACCCAAAGGAGGGTGCAATGTTTAAAGGGACACGCGAACAACGCGGTTGGTACTTCTTTGACTGGGCTGTATCTGCCTACTCCACCACGGTCGGTGCGGTCTTTTTGGGACCCTATTTGACCAGTATTGCCGAGGCAGCCGCCAAAGACACCGGTGGTATGTTGTACCCATTTGGGCCGAGTATTCCCATCGCCGCAGGCTCGTTTTATGCCTATATGACCTCGTTGTCGGTCTTGTTACAAGTCTTCTTTCTGCCTATTTTGGGGGCGGTGGCCGATTACACAGCGCTCAAACGGCGCATGATGGGGATTTTTGCGTATATCTCGACGGTAGCGGTCATTTTGATGTTTTTCATGCAAGGCACAGACTATTTATTTGGGGGGTTGCTCTATTTAGTGGCGAATTTAACCTTTGGGGCGTCAATGGTTTTTTACAATGCGTTCTTGCCTGAAATTGCCACCCCCGATGAACGCGACGCGGTGTCGTCACGTGGTTTTGCCTTTGGCTACCTTGGTGGTGGCTTATTGCTGATTCTCAACCTAATTTTGTTTATCATGCATGATTCGTTTGGGATTGATGGTGGCCTCGCTGTGCGGATCTGTTTGGCTTCTGCAGGGGTCTGGATGGCGATTTTCATTCCCATCACGCTCCGTAGTCTCCCGAGTAGTGTTGCTTCCCGTGATTTGCAAAAGGGTCAATCGGTGGTGACGGCAGGCTTTGCCCAACTCGGTGAGACGCTCCGCAATTCCGTGCGTTATCCGCAAACGCTGCTCTTTTTGGGAGCCTACCTGCTCTACAACGACGGCGTTCAGACCGTCATCGCCATGTCGTCGACCTTTGGCACCCAAGAACTTGGCATGGAATCACAAACGTTGATTATTACCATTTTGATGGTGCAGTTTGTGGCCTGGTTTGGGGCACTTGGGTTCAATCAGGTGGCGCGCCGTATTGGCGCCAAAAAATCCATTTTGATAAGTCTGGTGGTGTGGACATCACTCACGGTGGTGAGTTATTTCATCGTCAAAGGCAGTATCGTGCAGTTTTTGTTGCTCGGTGCCGGTATCGCCATCGTGCTGGGTGGTACACAAGCCTTGAGTCGCTCGCTCTTTGCCCAAATGATTCCCAAAGGCAAAGAATCAGAATATTACAGCCTCTATGAGGTCAGCGAACGTGGTACGAGCTGGATTGGGCCGTTGGTCTTTGGGTTGGTATATCAATTCACCAATTCCTATCGACTCGCACTTTCGATGATTGGGGTGTTTTTTGTGGTGGGGTTCGCATTGCTAATTTTTGTGAATGTGCGTCGTGCTATCAACGAAGCAGGGAATGAAGCTCCCGTCGTTGTATAATACAGATAGTGTGCGTTTATTTTTTGTATAAACTGAGGAAAAAGGACAACCATGACAACGAGTTCTGAGTATCGTACCCTTGGCAAACGCCACAAAATTATTGATGGCTCCGAAAAAATTACGGGTACTGCCCAATACACGGGTGACCTGAATTTGCCGGGTATGTTGCATGCCCGCCCGGTCTTGAGCCCCTATGCCCATGCCAACATCAAATCGATTGACCGTACTGCCGCCATGGCTGTACCCGGCGTGGTGGCAGTGTTGATTGCCGCCGATTTGCCCACCCGTGACCGCGTGGTCAACTCACGCTCAAGCGCCGTGTTGGCCCACGACAAAGTATTATTCCGTGGTCACCCCGTCGTGGTGGTCGTTGCCGAAACCGAAACCGCCGCCAAAGATGGTGCCGATGCCGTCATCGTCGATTACGAACCACTCCCCGTATTGAGCAATATGGCCGATGCCATTGCCACCAATGCCGCCTTGATCTGGCCTAATGGCTTACCCAAAGACGGCCTCGACTTGACTGCTGCCCACGCCGCCGTCGACAAAGGCAGCGATAGTGGTCATCGTGCCCCATCCAACATCCACGAAGAAACCAAGTTTGGTCGTGGTAATGTCGACAAAGCGATTGCCGGCGCCGACATTGTGCTCAAACATCACTACACCACCCCCATGGTGCATCAAGGCTACCTCGAGCCCCATGCCGTGGTGGCCGAACCACATCCCTTCCGTGGCGAAATCACCGTCTACACCAGCACCCAAGGCCAATTTGGTGTACGTGACGAAGTCGCCCGCCTCCTCGGCATCCCCAAATCCAAAGTACGGGTCATTCCGATGGTTATCGGTGGCGCATTTGGTGCCAAATACGGTATTCTTGACCCCTTGGCTGCTGCCGTGGCTTGGGCCGTTCGCCGCCCCGTCAAAATCGTCTTGACCCGGAGCGAAGACTTTTTGACCACCACGCCTTCACCCGCCATGGAAATTGACTTGACCGTGGCCGCCTACAACGACGGCCGCATCGCAGCCATCGATGCTGTCGCCACCATCGATAACGGTGTCTTCCCATTCACCATTGGTGGCATCGTGGGGATTTTGATTGGCGGCTATTACAAATGTGACAACGTGCGCATCGTCTGCCGCGAAGTCTTGACCCACAAACTCCAAGGTGGTGCCTACCGCGCCCCCGGCGCCCCGTCGGCCACCTTTGCCATCGAATCAAGCATGGACGAGTTGGCTCGCCCCCTCGGTCGCGACCCCCTCGAATTGCGCTTGCAAAACTGTGTCGAAACCGGCGATTTGATGGGTAACGGTGATCCGTGGCCAAGCATTGGTATGCGCCAATGTCTCGAAACCCTCCAGAACCACCCGTGGTGGCAAACCCGTACCCAAGAGCCCAACACGGCTTGGGGTATGGCTGCCGGCGGTTGGTTGTGTGGTATGTCGCCGGCTGCGTCAGTCTGTGCCGTCGACAGCGATGGCGCCGTGCGTATCCACGTCGGTTCAGTGGACATCTCGGGCGTCAATAGCTCGTTGGTACTCGTAGCCGCCGAAATCCTCGA
>Ga0114980_10001862_pt1 | contig 15033 bp, 14 predicted proteins | sample S_140806_EF_Meta_FD_87018 | JGI IMG/M metagenome (GOLD analysis project Ga0114980, IMG submission 87018) | Freshwater microbial communities from Lake Simoncouche, Canada to study carbon cycling - S_140806_EF_MetaG | ecosystem: Environmental > Aquatic > Freshwater > Lake | place: Lake...
TAGTGATCTTCCGAGATTGTCATATATTTCATAGTCCGCACCTGATAAAGAAGTATCTATTTTTATATTAAGTATATCATTAGTTGGATTTGGGTGAACACTAATTTTGACTACAGGATTTTCTTCAATGCCAACGTTAGTTACACAGTCTGAAAAGTAATCTGTTATATAATTTTTTTGAGTAGGATTAGCTTGATGCTGTGCACTTCCTTTTAGATGAACTACATCCCCAAATAAATACGAATATTCTGTAATTTCAAGAGAACCCGTACCTATTGTTGTTCCAGAAGTTAATATACTTCCAGTATAACCTTTATGTGTTGCGATAATGTGCGCGGCGGTTTCCGCTGGTAAAAAGGTTGCTCCTATATTTGGAGAAAAGCCACCATTATATGGAATTAAATTATCGTTTGTATTGCTAATACTTAAATATTTTCTTGAAGATAAAGGGTTTGAAACAACATCATAGCCACAGTATGAACTACTAGGGACGCTTACACCACTTGGTTTATAAAAATCCCCTAAATGGTATTGGAAATCATTTAGATGCGAAACAACTGAACAAATAATATCAATTCCTGCATTCGTATTTTCTATAAAGACCCGATTGGCGAGACCTGCGCCATTTGATGTTCCTAATATTCGGATTTTATTGGTATCTACATTAGTGTATGTTTGCAAGATATTTACAAGATCATCGATCATCTCAACATCAGGTGCATCGCTGTTTTCTGCACAAATATTCCAACTGTTTTGATAACCGGTTGGGGCAACAAGTATATGACACGGAAGCACAGAGCCAAATTGCTGTTGAGAAAGCATTGGTGGGCCCGCTAAATTCGAGAGGTTTCCAGAGCCATTGCCATGAAGAAGTATACATACAGGAAATCCGCCTTGAGGAACAGCACCCTGAGGTACTAAAATATTTATTGGGTAAGTATATCCGCTTGGTTGTGAAGTCCATGTTTTTGTTATGCTAATACTTGTGTTATTAGTTAAAACTTGAGATAATCCAAATATTGGTAAGTAAATCAGCGCTATGAAAAGTAATTTAGTAATGTTTAAAGGTGTCATATACTTTGTTATCTACACTTTAGTTTAATCGTATCGTTGTTTTGAACTTGCCCATAACGGTTGACAGCTACAAGAAGTTGGCGATATTCACCACAAATGCTTATGCGAAGAACCAAACTTTGATTAACCACAAATTTGTCTGAGGAGCACTGAACCGCCAATTTCTTGTAGGTGCTGTTATGCGGTCGTTTTTCTATTATTGTCACGGTTTGTAATATTTTATTAGCCATATAAAACTTGTCAAATATAAAAGTCTTTGTGCAATGCCTTGGTAATTTTTCAGCAGACCAAAAGTTGCAGAAAGTCCTATAACAAGAATAAAAAATGCTAGGTGAATATATTTTATGTTGTTGTCTGTCGTGAAAAATATTTGCGTCAAAATACCAATACTAAATGCAACGCCTGCAATTTGAGCAAAGGTCGAATGAAGTGTTGATTGTGTTGTCGAGTAAGTGTCGATATCAACGAATGGTTTGGTACAGAATATTCCTGTCAATGCTACACAAATTCCATAAATAAAGATTGGGCTTGTTCGCCAAGTAAGTCCGTTAAGAATAAGTCCAAAGGTTAGGGTTATTCCGAACCCTAAAAAACCAATTTGCATTATTAGTTTTCTGTCGTAGCCTTGAGAACCTAGGTCGCTAATTGTGTTTTTCGTCCAATCGTAATTGTCTGTAGAGAAAATATGAGAAACAATAATAAACACCACAAAAAGTGCAGTTGAGGCGATATGATAGTTTGATTTAAAAAATTCCATTTACTCAGAAGTGTGTCGTTTTTTTTGTTATTCAATAAAATAGTTTCTTATTCTATTGTTTGTGCTTAAATTTTCTGTTCCCAATTTCCAATAAATGTAGATGGCTAGAAAAACAAAGCCCACGCTCAAAACAGCTACAATTATTTCTTTGTCAAATTCGGAACATAAATTATTTAAAAAGTGAAATATCATTACGGGTAACATCATCCCTTTGCTCGAATTGTAAGTGGAAGTCAGGATTATTGCTCCAACAAAAATTCCAAAGAAGAAACCTATTGAAATCCCCAAAGAAAAATCAAACCTATAAAAGAAAAACGGAATGTGCCACAAAGCCCAAATAACTGTCAAGAGAATAGTTGCCTTCCATGCAGTATATTTTTCCTGCAAATGAGGAAGTAAAAATCCTCTCCATCCAATTTCTTCGAAAATTGAATAGGTCAATAGGGGTAATAACCAAACTGTAATTTCATTTATATCACTCCAATTCAAATTGGCAAAGTTTCGGAAGCTATATCCTGATGATTTTATAAATGGATAAATTAAAAAGCCAAGTCCAAAAAACACAAGAGGTGAAACAATAAATAAAATCGTTTTTTTGTCTATTACTCGTAATCCTATTTTTCCTAATAATTTTTTGACTCCTGTTATCCCATAAAATGAGTATGTGGTAATCAAAGCAGCAATTGTCGGTCCAATAGCTGCAAAGGAATGATAGAGATTAAGTTGATAATTGGTTAAGGCTCCATTTTTAAATAGAGAATAAATTCCAAACGCAATTGTCCAAGTAATACCAAATGCGATACTTGAATAGAGAATTACTTTTTTATTTAAGTCCTTTGTCATTTCTGTCTGTGTTCTAGTGGTCTGTCCTAAAATGCCGCATAACTAAGTTATATACGCAATAATTATTCATTCATTCTAACAACTATTGCCTTTTTCAAATCAAATATAGTTATAATTTAAAAAATAGGCGCAAGTTTTTTGTGAATTTCAGATTCGGTTATTGTCGTTTGTTTTTCGTTTAAATCGTTTATTCTGAAGTTGATGCCAATTGAATTTAAAATTCACTCCATATAACTTACATTTCAAAACTCAATCCATTATCTTTGCGGCCATAAAAAAATAAAAAATGCAAAATAACGAGCAAGCTCAAAATCAATTGAATATAGAATTAACAGAAGAAATGGCTGAAGGCATTTATTCTAATTTAGCGATCATCACGCACTCAACCGCCGAATTTGTAGTCGATTTTATTAATATCATGCCGAATGCACCCAAAGCAAAAGTAAAATCTAGGGTAATTTTAGCACCTCAACACGCAAAACGCCTGATGAAGGCTTTGGCAGAAAATATAAAAAAGTTTGAACAAGTACATGGATCTATTCAAGACATTGAACAAAATGCCTTGCCGATGCAATTTGGTGGTCCAACTGGTCAAGCATAGTAGTTGTTTTGTGGAGATTCGATTTTCACATATCTCAGTATCACTTAAAAAGTACATCATTCAAATTCATATCTAAACAAAAACATGACAGAAAAAATTATTATCCTTGATTTTGGTTCGCAATACACGCAATTAATCGCTCGCAATATTCGGGAGCTTAATATTTATTGTGATATCATTCCCTATTATGCCGCCATTGAATATGATGAAACGGTGAAAGGAATAATTCTATCAGGCAGTCCGGCCTCGGTGAATGAGGAAAATGCACCGATGGTGGATATCAAAGCAATGAATGCGAAACTGCCGGTATTGGGAATTTGCTATGGTGCTCAATTAACGACAAAAGTATATGGAGGAAGTGTAGGAAAATCGTCTACTCGTGAATATGGTCGTGCTAAATTATGCAATGTAGTTTCGAGTCATGCAATCATGCAAGGGATCTCTAACGACAATCAAGTGTGGATGAGCCATGCGGATACGATTACTCAATTGGCTGATGCGGCTGAAGTTATTGCACAAACGGATACCATTCCTGTGGCTGCATTTACGATCAATGGCACACCCAATCCATTAGTATGTTTACAATTTCATCCAGAAGTTACCCATTCTGAAAATGGCAAACAAATTATCAAAAACTTTGTAGTGGGCATTTGTGGTTGTCAACAAGATTGGACGCCTTCACATTATATCAATGATACCATTGCAAGTATACAAAAGCAAGTTGGCGATAAAAAAGTAATTATGGCTTTGAGTGGAGGAGTAGATAGCACCGTTGCTGCCACTTTAATTCACCGCGCTATTGGTAAAAATTTATATTGTGTTTTTGTAGACAATGGTTTGCTTCGTAAAAATGAATATGAAGAAGTATTGAAAGATTATGAAGTGTTGGGTTTGAATATTCAAGGGGTGAATGCTTCTAATTTATTTTACAGCAAACTAAAAGGAGTTTCTAGTCCTGAAGAAAAACGAAAAATAATTGGAGGATTGTTTATTGATATTTTTCAAGAAGAAGCAGAGAAAATCCAAGATATTGATTTTTTAGGACAAGGCACTATATATCCTGATGTGATAGAAAGTGTATCTGTGAATGGGCCATCTGCTACTATCAAATCGCACCACAATGTGGGAGGTTTACCAGAAAAAATGCGCATGCAATTGGTGGAGCCTTTAAGGGCATTGTTTAAAGACGAAGTGAGAAGAATTGGTTTAGAGTTAGGATTAAATGAAAACTTCATACATCGTCATCCTTTTCCTGGTCCAGGTTTGGGCATTCGTATTTTAGGAGAAGTAACTGAAGAAAAAGCAAGGTTGTTGCAAGAAGCAGATGCGATTTATATCAACTTGTTGAAAGAAAATAATTTATATCACACCATTTGGCAAGCTGGTGCTATCTTGTTGCCTGTGCAAAGTGTGGGGGTTATGGGTGATGAAAGAACGTATGAGTTTACTTTGGCACTTCGTGCGGTAACCAGTGTAGATGGTATGACGGCCGATTGGTCGCACATTCCATACGATGTGTTGGCAAAAATTTCCAATGAAATTATCAATAAAGTAAAAGGAATTAATCGGGTAGTATATGATATTAGTTCAAAACCTCCTGCCACTATAGAATGGGAATAATTGCTTATTTTTGACAAAATTAAAATCCGTTTATGACTAAATATATATTCGTTATTTTATTTACAGTTACTTGTCTAGTTGGAAATGCTCAACGAAATCCAGCGTTTGAGACAGACTCAAGGGGGAATGTAATTTTTGGCAAACGGGTGAAGAAAGAACGTTACAAAATTGCAGTGCTTACGCCTTTGTATTTAGATTCAATAGATTTAGAAAAAAATTTAGCGAATATTCCTAAGTTTATGATGCCGGGTTTAGATTTTTATCAAGGGATACAAATAGCTGCGGACACATTACGCAAACAAGGATTTAAATTAGATATTTACGTACATGACAGTAAATCAGCCTATTTAAATGTTCAAAACATTATTGAAACCGATCGATTGGATTCGATGGATTTGATAATAGGAAATGCCAGCGTGAGTGATTTAAAATTATTAGGAGAATTTGCCAAGTCTAAAAAAATAAATTTTATTTCGGCTGTTTCACCATCAGATGCAGAACAAGAGAGCAATCCTTATTTTACGATACTTCAACCTAGATTGGCTTCCCACATTGAAAAAATGCACAAGCATATCAATGCGCGTCATCCAGAAGACAATGTTTTTTATTTATATGGAAATTCACAATCAGAGAAAAACGGGTTGAATTATTTTCAAAATGATTTCATCAATCCGATTCCTGGTCGATTTAAAGCCATAGAAATAAAAGATGAAAATGCGATTCTGTATCAATTGAAAAAAAATATAGATACCAATTATCATACGACCATTTTTTTAGGCGTGTTGGATCCCTCTACCACCTATAAGTATTTAAAAATATTGGCGCCAATGGCTGAAAAATATAACTTAACGGTTTATTGTATGCCCACTACGGAGGCAATAAAATCATTGTCAAAAACAAATGAATTTCCGAATTTGCCAGTCTATTATACTACGGCCTATATCATAGATAAAATTACACCAGCCAGCATGTATATAGCCAAAAAATACAAAGCACGAATGGGTGGATTAACATCAGATGTAGTTTATAAAGGCTTTGAAAGTTTGTATTATTTTGCCAATATGATGAAAAAATACGGGGTGCCTTTTAATGATAATTTAGGAGACAACTCAAACTCATTTATTACGCCATATAAAATTATGCCTGTAAAAGAAAATGGCATTCATCAATTCAATGAGAATAAATTTTTGTATTTAATGAGATACGAAAATGGGATTATGACTTATGAGTAGGAAGAAAGGAAATAGAAGTGTAAAATCGTCAAGCGCTATTTTACATTTTTAAAACCTTAAACTCTACGCGTCTGTTTTCAGATTTTAATTCTTCAGTACTTTCGTCTTCATTTAATTTTTGAGAGCCTCCATACCCTTTGAAAATCATTCTATTGCCATTAATTCCTTTTTTGGTTAAAAATTGATAGACGGCTTTGGCTCTGGTTTCAGAAAGATTGTGCGTGCCTTCATCCCAATCAAATCCATCTGGTTCATCCATGGTGCAACAAACATGTCCTTGAATTTCAATTTCGAGTTTTGGGTTTTCATGCATTAATTCAAATAATTCTTCCAATATTGCTTTCGATTCCTCTTTGATAATATGTTTACCAGGGATGAATAATAAATTTTCTAACACAATACTTTTACCGACACTTAATTCATACTTTTTAATAATTGGTAGATCTTTCGTTAGCAGGGCTGTTTGGGGTTGTTGGGTCGGCTGGGTGTTTTCGTTTTCAAAAATAGTAATTACTACGCGTCTGTTTAATTGACGCTCAAATTCGTTTGCGTTATTATTCAAGGGTTTTTCTTTACCAAAACCAATGCATGTTTTTATAGCTGTTTTAGGAATGCCATTTTGAACAAATAATTTTTTAATTTCATTGGCTCTGTTATTCGACAAAACAATATTGTATTGTTTACTTCCTACACTATCACAATGTCCTTCTAACAATACACGATCAATATTTTGTTGATTTATTACTTTGGCTAATTTCAATAATGAACTATCGGGGATGTCATACTTATTGAAATCAAAAAGAACGATTAGCTTTTTTTCTTGTGCCACAAGCACAAAATCACACATCCATAATAACAATAATAAAATAATAAACCTTTTCATATCGTTTACCAAAGATAGTTAAAAAATAAATTAGATTTGCTCCTTAAAGATTTAAACATGACAGCAAAAAAGCCCATAGAATCCTATACAACCATGAGTGAACTCGTGCTTCCTAATGATACCAATACGTTGGGGAATTTAATGGGAGGTAGATTAATGCATTGGATGGACATTGCTGCGGCGATGGCTGCTATGAAACATTGTGGCTGTCCTGTAGTAACTGCATCAGCCGATAATATTTCATTTGAAAACCCTGTTCGTTTAGGCAATGTGGTGACCATTGAAGCCAAAGTTACTCGAGCATTTAATAGTTCGATGGAAGTCTATTTAAAAGTACATGGAGAGGATATTCCTACGCAATTTAAATACACTTCTAATGAAGCCTATTTAACCTTTGTATCTTTAGATCCCAATGGGAAACCTCGTAAAGTGCCGGCTTTAATACCAGAAACAGATGATGAAAAACGCCAATTTGATGGAGCCTTAAGAAGAAGACAATTACGTTTAATTTTAGGTGGAAAAATGAAACCTGAGGAAGCGACTGAGTTGAAAAAACTATTTGTGGAAGAGTTGATTACAAAATAAATAAAATACTATTTTCTGAAACGCCTTTTATACGTTGTATAGGAGGCGTTTTTTTTATTCCTTATTTTTAATTATTTGTAGCCTACAATAGGCCTAAAAAAGGAACAGTCTTTCCTTAGAAAAAGAAAGACTGTTTTAATCCCTAACCAAATCAACCTATGAAAAATCTTTGAACTATTAGCGATATTAGAGTGTAAAACTAATCATAGTTTTTATATTTTTGTGTTAATTTTCCTTTTTTTATAGTTAAAATTAGGGATTTCACCGACGGGTGCAATCTATAGGACCTTAGATAAAAAGGTATAAAATTCTTTTTTAGTTGCCGTGAAGTCAGTTCTTGTGCTATGCATTAACTCTTCCAAGTTTTCGTCAGTTTCTTTCATTTTTACACTGATATAGTTTAGTTTTTCAGCCGCTTCATCCAACAAAGATTTGTTTTTAGCCTTTACATCATGTAACATTTCATCGATATGAATCCCAATGATCCTGAATTTATTTTCAAAATGCTCTACAGAAATCAATATTTCTTTGCCTGTATTTTTAGAGGCTACCTCCAATAATCTATTTTTTAAAATAGTCATTTCATCTTTGTAAAAAGATAATTCTCGTTTCCAATCTTCGCATATTAAATGCAAATGTGTTAATGTGTCTTTCATATTAGTTTAATTTTATAATACAAATTTACATCTATTAAATTGGTAAAAAGGTGATAAATATCAACTTGAAGAATATACAAAAAGATTGTAGATTAGGAATTGAGCATAAAAAATCCCGAAAAATATTCATTTCGGGATTTTATCATAACGATGTACTATTGATTTTTGCTTTGCTTTTATTTATTGGTAAAGCGATCGCTCACAACTAATTCTTTGCTATTTGGGTTGTGTTTATAAAAACCTTCTCCCGATTTTACGCCTAAAAATCCTGCTTGAACCATATTCGTTAACAAGGTAGCAGGGGCGTATTTTTGATTGCCAAATCCTTGATATAAAACATTTAAAATACTGTGACAGGTATCTAAACCAATAAAATCGGCTAATTGTAAAGGTCCCATAGGATGTGCCATTCCTAATTTCATAATCGTATCAATTTCCTCAACACCAGCAACACCTTCTTGTAGAGATAAAATAGCTTCATTGATCATTGGCATTAATATTCTATTGGATATAAAACCAGGAAAGTCATTGGCAACACAAGGAACCTTGCCTAATTTTTTAGATAAATCATGAATGACATTGGTTACTTCTTTATCCGTTGCATATCCATTTATAATTTCAACTAAACGCATCACAGGAACTGGATTCATAAAATGCATACCAATCACTTTGCCCATACGTTTTGTGTGAGAGGCTATACGGGTAATTGAGATAGAAGAGGTATTGGTAGCCAATATGCAATTCGCTGGAGCCAATTGATCTAATTGTTCAAATATTTTTGACTTTAAGTTTATATTTTCCGTAGCGGCTTCAATCACTAAATCTGCATTTTTCACTGCTTCACCCATGTCGGTAAAGGTTGCAATGCGAGCTAAAGCTTCTATTTTTGCTTCTTCAGTTAAAGTTTGTTTGGCTACTTGACGATCCATGTTTTTACCAATGGTAATTTTTGCTTTATTCATTGCTTCTTGAGAGATGTCAAGCATAGAAACTTGATAACCACATTGAGCAAATACGTGACAAATTCCATTTCCCATAGTCCCTGCACCTATCACCGTTACATTTTTGATATCAAAATTAGAAGTATTCATTTTTATCTATTATTTTATGTGTTAAAAAACGTCACCAAAGGTAAAGCAAATTCCATACTATAATCGGTTTTTATGTCCTATTTTTACACAATGAAATTGAAAATTATAAACATTTTAGCTTCATTTTTCATCGCTGTGGTGTTTTTGTTTGGATGTAAAGATGCCAATCAGGATTTGTTATGTAAAAAATGGAAAACCATTGCTTTGCAAAATAGTAAAATGGAGCAAGAAATTAAGTTTATGGAACAATACGTCGATACAATCGGACAAAATGATCCGGAATTGCGAATGGCCATCAATTTAGACAGTGCTAAAATGCAAATGAAAGAGGAAATGCAACGAAGTTTATTTGAACAAAAACAAGCCATTGAAAACACATTAATGGAATTTAAAAGCAATGGAATCGCATATACAACTTCTATTGATGGAATTGATTCTGCCATGTACACAATAGAAAATAATTTTATTAAAATTGATGAAGCAAAATTAAAAGGAGTTGGAGAAACCATGACTTTTGAAATTTTATCATTGTCAAAAGATACATTAAAAATGCAGTTGGTTGATTATGGAGACACGAGTGTTGTAGTCATGATTCCAACTAATTAAAAAAAAACTTATAACAATAAACATTTTTGTTTTATGAAAAAAAATATCATTTCAATTTTATTAATTCTACTATCCGTTAATGTATACGCACAAGATAGTACTTCACTGATTTCTTTTAATCCAGAAATGAAACCAGTACACACTGTAAACATTTCAAAACTATCCCCGTTGCAAATTTTAGAAGACAGTTTAGTCTTTTTTGCAGATAGCATGTACTTTTCATTAACCCCAGAAAATAAAATATCGGGTAGTTATGCTTTTATCAATACATTGAAAAGGGTTTTGAAAACACAAGGTTCGTTTAAATATTCATTTCCAAAATTAATGGAGCAAATTAGTATTTTATATGCGCCAGATAAATCATTTAAAATCTATAATTGGGAAATCATTAGAGGCACCGTTGAAAGAAGGTATTATGGAGTTGTGCAAATGGCCAATGGAGAATTTATTCCTTTAATAGATGCCTCAGATCAAATTATAAGAGGAGGAAGTGATTCTGTATTTGTTGGTAATCGTTGGTTTGGCTGTTTATATTACAATATCATTCAAAAAGAAATAGCCGGTCAAAATGTATATTTTTTATTAGGTTGGAATGCCAATCAAATGAACAGTGAGCGTAAGATTATTGAGCCATTTGGTTTTAATGTAAAAGGACAAAATGTTTTTGGGGCTCCATTATTTAACTACAATGAAAAAGGAAAATATGGACTAGCTAATCGTTACATTTTAGAATATCAAAAAGGAGCAAAAGTATCACTGAATTATGATAAAGAAACCGATCAAATCATTTTTGATCATTGCGAATCTCAAATTGGTGACCCCGCTAAAAAATATACCTATATTCCTGATGGCACCTATGATGGTTTGCGTTGGGATGGCCAAAATTGGAAAGTATTTCAAAATATTATTCAAATAACTGAATTGCAAAACGGTACAGCACCCTTGGAAAAACCAATTAAATAGTTGTCGCTTATTAGAAATACATCTAATAACTAGAAAATCAACTCAAAAAAACAAAATAAATTCATCACTCATAATTCATAATTACTTTGCATTACGCTACCATAGAAAATATTTCCAAATCATTTGGAGTAAGACAATTATTTAAAGACATAACATTTCATATTTCGGAAGGGGATAAAATTGCGTTGATTGCTAGAAATGGTTTCGGAAAATCTACCTTATTAAATATCTTATCAGGAAAAGATACACCAGACACAGGAACGGTATGGGTGCATAAAGACATTAAGTTGGTAATGCTTTCTCAGGAAAACGATTTTGATGGGGAGAAATCAATTTACGACAATATATTGTCTATGAACAATGAAGTAGTAAAAGTGGTTCGAGCATATGAAGAATACAATGAAAGTGGGGTAGAAGATGCCGATAAACTGCAGGATATTTTAATCAGAATGGAAGATTTAGATGCGTGGAATTTTGAAAATCAACTACAACAAATATTAACTAAATTAAATATTCACAATCTAAACCAACAAGTAAAATCACTAAGTGGTGGACAAAAGAAGCGAGTCGCTTTGGCACAAGCATTAATAGAAACAGAACTCTATAATGGCAAGTGTTTGTTGGTAATGGATGAGCCAACCAATCATTTAGATGTGGCGATGATAGAGTGGTTAGAAGATTTTTTATCTGCTCAGAAATTAACGTTGTTGATGGTAACCCATGATCGTTATTTTTTAGATGAAGTATGCAATGAGATTGTAGAAATTGAAGATCAAAAAGTATATGTTCATAAAGGAAATTATGATTATTTTTTAAACAACAAAGCTTTGCGTATTGAGAATGCACAAAGTGAGTTGCAAAAAGATAAAAATATATTTAGAAAAGAATTAGAATGGATGCGCAAGCAACCCAAAGCAAGAACCACTAAATCAAAATCTCGACAAGATGCTTTCGTAGAAATTGAAGATAGAGTAAAAAACAAAACACTGGACAGTGATGTTCAATTGCAAGTTAAAATGACTCGTTTAGGAGGTAAGATTTTGGAGATGAAAAAAGTGTACAAAAGTTTTGGAGAAAACAAACCCATTTTAAAAGGATTTGATCACACTTTTAAACGAGGAGAACGCATTGGTATTGTAGGAAAAAATGGCGTTGGGAAAAGTACGTTTCTACAAATTGCCTTGCAACAAATGGAACCTGATAGTGGAAAAATTAATCATGGGGATACGGTTGTTTTTGGGCATTTTTCGCAAGAAGGTTTGCAATATAAAGAAGATAAACGAGTCGTGGAATTCGTAAAAGATTTTGCAGAGTTTTTTCCATTAAATGATGGAACCAAAATATCCGCATCCAAATTTTTAGAAAGATTTGCATTTACGCCTGAGCAACAATATACCTACTTGAGTAAATTAAGCGGCGGAGAGAAACGCCGTTTACAGTTGCTGAGTATTTTATTTAAAAACCCGAATTTCTTGGTTTTAGATGAGCCTACCAACGATTTGGATTTACAAACCTTGCAAATATTAGAAGAATTTTTATTGGATTTTGGAGGTTGTATTTTGTTGGTAAGTCATGATCGTTATTTTATGGATAAGTTGGTTGAACATTTATTTGTGTTTGAAGGAGAAGGTGTAATCAATGATTTTCCTGGCAACTATTCTCAATACCGAATCAAAGAGCTCGACAAGAAAAATAATATTGACAGTGGTAAACAATATACCTCATTGAGCGTAGAAGATGTGAAGCCCAAAGAAGAATCTCCTCGTATTACGAATGAAGTCAAAGTAGAAAAACGCAAATTGAGTTTCAATGAAAAAAGAGAATTTGAGCAAATTGAAATGGAAATGCCCAAATTGGAAGAAGAAAAAAAATCATTGGAAAACAAAATGAGTGAACCCAATTTGTCGTTTGATGATTTGCAAAATGCATCCAATAGAATTGGAGAAATAATTGCCCAGTTAGAAGAAAAAGAGTTGCGTTGGTTGGAGCTGAGTGAACATATTTAAAATAATCTTTTGTTTTTTTATTAAATTTGCTCCATGCAACAATATCATCAGCTTTTACAACATATTTTAGACACAGGGACTGAAAAGTCTGATAGAACTGGAACTGGTACGATTAGCACCTTTGGTTATCAAATGCGCTTCGATTTAAGTAAAGGATTTCCTTTAGTGACAACTAAAAAAGTGCATCTAAAATCGATTATTTATGAATTATTGTGGTTCATAAAAGGCGATACAAATGTAAAATATTTACAAGACCATGGTGTAAAAATTTGGGATGAATGGGCAAGAGAAGATGGGAGTTTGGGTCCTGTGTATGGCAAGCAATGGCGTAGTTGGCAGGGAGCAGATGGCAAAATTTATGATCAATTACAAGACGTCATTCATCAATTGAAAACCAATCCTGACAGCAGACGCATTATTATCAGTGCTTGGAATGTAGCCGACTTAAAAGAGATGGCGTTAATGCCATGTCATAATATGTTTCAATTTTATGTGGCAAATGGGAAATTGAGTTGTCAATTATATCAACGAAGCGCGGATGTGTTTTTAGGGGTGCCATTTAATATAGCATCCTACGCTTTATTTACGATGATGTTAGCGCAAGTTTGTGGTTTAGCAGTAGGGGAATTTGTTCATACTTTTGGAGATGTACATATTTATTCAAATCATTTGGAGCAAGTTAAATTGCAATTAAGTCGAACGCCTTTTGATTTGCCAACCATGAAAATAAATCCTGAAAGAAAAAGTATTGAGGATTTTGTTTATGAAGATTTTACCCTTGAAAATTACCAATGTCATCCTGGAATTAAAGGGGATGTTGCTGTTTAATAATATTCATTAGAATAAAACAATAAATATTTATTTCTTACGTTCTATAAAATAAAAAAAATGAAAAAAAAGAAAATTACATTGGTTGCAATTTGCACATTATTTGCTTTTCAATTAGGTGCACAAACAAAAATTAAGGTTTCAGATGTATCTATTCACTTTGGAAGTTTAACCAATACTTCTGTGACCGTTACAGGAAGTAATGTCAATTTACTTTCCTTGGCTCGAGAACAAGGGAGTAGTTTATTAACAAATGTTGATTTATCAACCTATAAAAAATACAGTGGTTCAAATGGAACTACGTCTAATTTATTTTCTATTTTGTTGGGGACTGAATTTAAATTCAGAAACAAAATGAAAATGAATCTCAGAGGCGGTTTCACGGCATTAAACAAGGCAGATATGTCGGTTAGTTATATAAAAGAGGATGTATACAGAATTGATACTTTCACTTCTTCTCAAACAGGTCAACAAATATTTATAGACTCTACTAGAACAGATGAATATAATTTTTCAACAGTGAGTAGTCAATTAGCATTAGATTTATCTGCTACATTTTCAACAAATAAATTAAACAAATTTTCTTTTTACGCAGGTTTTGGAACATTTTTTGGATTTACTTATGCAAGCTATTTGGATATCCTGCACACGAATCAAATAACCAATAATAATGGCTTTAATGATCCAATTCGCTATCAAAATATCAATCAATCTTGGAAGAGTACGGCTGAAAATGAAAAATTAAAAATAGATAACGTGGGGTCAATAGCTGCTATATATATTCCTTTGGGTATTGAATATAGAGTAAGCAAGAAAGTAAATGTGCTTAAGAATTTTTCAATATATACTGAAATAAGACCTTCTTTAGTAGTAAGTAAAAATAGTTTTTCTGAAACTAACAGTTCAAGCTATTGGATGAATATAGTTGGCTTAAGGTATCATATTTTTTAATTTAGATTTAATTTGAATAGTATAAGACATTGCATTGCAATGTCTTTTTAATTTAATTATCTTTGAAAAATAATATTATTAATAAATTATTTACAGTGCATATTAGTATCATCGTTGCTACGTCTAAAAATAATGTAATTGGTATCAAAAATCAATTACCTTGGCACTTGCCTGCCGATTTAAAATATTTCAAATCATTAACCAATGGTCACTCCATTATTATGGGTCGAAAAACATATGATTCAATTGGACGACCTTTGCCAAATAGAGAAAATATAATTATTACAAGAGATGAAAACCTTTCTTCTACTGAATTAGTTGTAACACATTCTATAGA